>Ga0114968_10003060_pt1 | contig 12627 bp, 13 predicted proteins | sample M_130807_EF_Meta_FD_87020 | JGI IMG/M metagenome (GOLD analysis project Ga0114968, IMG submission 87020) | Freshwater microbial communities from Lake Montjoie, Canada to study carbon cycling - M_130807_EF_MetaG | ecosystem: Environmental > Aquatic > Freshwater > Lake | place: Lake Montjoie... | reverse complement strand
TCGCTGGGCACCGATATCGCTGCCAAGGCGGCGCCCGACGGCTACACCGTGCTCTTTACCCTGAGCTCGCACACCATCAACCCGGCCATCTTCCTCAAGCTGCCGTATGACACCATCAAAGACTTTGAGCCGGTAGGCCTGGTCGCCTCGCTGCCGCAGTTGCTGGCCGCAACGCCAAGCCTGCAGGTGCGCTCGGTGGCCGATCTGGTGGCCCAGGCCAAGGCTGCGCCGGATAAATTTTCGTTTGCCTCGGTGGGCAATGGCTCGCCCGGGCATTTGGCCGGCGAGCTGATGGTCTTGCGCACCGGCGCCAAGATGGCGCACATCCCCTACCGGGGCGGCGGCCCGGCCGTTACCGACGTGATGGGTGGGCAGGTGCCGCTTCTTTGGGTCTCGATTCCGGCCGCTGCCGCGCAAGTCAAGGCTGGCAAGTTGCACGCGCTGGCGGTCTCCACCGTCAAGCGCAGCCCGGCTTTCCCGGACGTGCCCACCATGCAAGAGGCCGGCGTGCCCGACTTTGAGGTCGACTCCTGGTACGCCATGCTGGTGCCGGCCAAAACACCGCGTGCCATCATCGACAAGCTCAACAAAGCGCTCAACACCGTGCTGGCCGAGCCGGCCGTGCGCACGCAGTTGCTCGACCAAGGCGCTGACGCCGTGGGCGGCACGCCAGAGGCTTTGGCCAAAGTGATCGCGGCCGAATTACCCAAGTGGATGAAGCTGGCCAAAGACGCCAACATCAAGGCCGACTAAGTATGGCGACCCATTTCCCGGACACCGGCGCTCCCTCGCCCGCCCAAGCGCAGGTGCAGGCGCTGGTGCAGCGCGCCCGCGCAGCCCAGCGCATCGCCCAGGACTACGACCAGGCGCGCATTGACGCGCTGGTGGCCGCTGCGGGCTGGGCTATCTTGGAGCCCACGCGCAACCAGGCGCTGGCCGAACTGGCGGTGGCCGATACCGGCATTGGCAACGTGCCCGACAAAGTGCGCAAAAACTACCGCAAAACGCTAGGCCTTTTGCGCGATTTGCAGGGCGCCAAGTCGGTGGGCGTGATCGCCGAGGACGCCGCCACCGGCATAACCGAAATCGCCCGCCCGGTGGGCGTGGTCTGTGCCATCACGCCCTCGACCAACCCGGCGGCTACACCAGCCAACAAAATCATCAATGCGCTCAAGGGCGCCAATGCGGTCATCGTCGCGCCCTCGCCCAAAGGCTGGGCCACCAGCGCGCGCTTGCTGGAGTACATCCACGCGGCTTTTGACCGCATCGGCGCGCCGCGCGATCTGGTGCAGCTCTTGCCCGCGCCGATCAGCAAAGAGGCCACGTTTGCGCTGATGGCTGCGTGCGACTTGGTGGTGGCCACCGGCTCGCAGGCCAATGTGCGCGCCGCCTATGCCAGCGGCACGCCCGCCTTTGGCGTGGGCGCGGGCAATGTGGCGGGCATCGTCGACGAGACGGCCGATTGCGCCCTGGCCGCCGAGCGCATCGTGCGCTCCAAAACCTTTGACAACGCCACAAGCTGTTCTTCCGAGAACAGCCTGGTCGTGGTCGACGCCGCCCGTCCGGCGCTTTTGCAGGCGTTGCAAGCGCAAGGCGTGGTCTTGCTCAACGCAGGGCAAAAAACGGCCCTGCAAGCGCTGATGTGGCCCGGCGGCAAGCTCTCGTCCGAGGTCATTGGCCAAAACGCCACTCTGATCGCCGAGCGCGCCGGCCTGCCCGAGGTGGCCGCGTTGCAGCCGCGCATCTTGCTGGTGCCCGAAGAGGGCATTGGCCCGGACTTTCCATTCTCCGGCGAAAAACTCTGCCCGGTGCTCACGCTCTACGGCGTGGCCGACTTTGCTGCCGCCATGGCCACCGTGGAGCGCCTGTATGCCTTCCAGGGCGCGGGCCACTCGGTGGGCTTGCACAGCGCGCGGCCCGAGCGGGCGCTGGCGCTGGGGCTGCATTTGCCGGTCTCGCGCGTGATCGTGGACCAGGCCCACTGCATCGCCACCGGCGGCAGCTTTGACAACGGCCTGCCTTTCTCGTTGTCCATGGGCTGCGGCACCTGGGGCAAAAATAATTTTTCCGAGAACATGAATTACCGGCACTACCTGAACATCACCCGCATCGCCCGGCCGATTGCCGAGCATGTCCCCAGCCCGGACGACTTGCTGGCCGATTACTTCGCCGCTTACGGCCGCGCATGAGCAGCGCCGGCCATCCGTCCGGCACGGTGCGCGCTTTGGTGGACGCGCAAGCGGGCGCACGCGCGCAAGCCCTGTATGCCCTGGCCGTGGACGCTGAGCCCGCCGATCCGGCCGCATCCATCGGCTTTGGGGCGCTGGCGCAGCAATGCCAGCAGGCAGCCACACTGTTGGCGCAGCACGGCCTGGCGCCGGGCGATACCGTCTCGCTGGTCATGCCCAATGGCCTGAACACCTTGCGCCTGCTCCTGGGCGCTATGTACAGCGGCTACTGCGTGAACCCGGTCAATTTGCTCAGCAGCGCCGAGCAAATGCGCTACGTCCTGGAGCACAGCGATTGCCGCCTGGTGATCGCCAGCCCAGACTGGGCCGAACGCGTGCAGGCGGTGCTTGACACGCTGCCCCGCGCCGTGGCCTTGCTGGTATGCAGCCCCGATATTGCCGCGCCCGACAGCTTGCTGGCCGCATTGCCCCCCACACAGACCGACGCACCTGCACCGCAGGCCATGGCTTTGCTGATGTACACCTCGGGCACCACTGGTGTGCCCAAGGGCGTGATGCTCACGCAGGCCAATTTGGCGGCCAATGCCCATGCCATCAGCGCCGAGCACCGCTTGCAAGCCCACGACCGGGTGCTGGCCGTGTTGCCGCTCTACCATATCAACGCCTTTGCCGTCACCATGCTGGCGCCTTTGGCGCATGGTGGCAGCCTGGCCATGCCGCCGAAGTTTTCGGCGGCGCGCTTTTGGCAGCAAGCCACGCAGGCGCAGTGCACCTGGATCAATGTGGTGCCGACCATGATCTCTTACCTGCTGGAAGGCGACGCGCCGGCCCCCGAGGCTTTGCGCGGCATCGGCTTTTGCCGCAGCGCCTCGGCGGCGCTGCCGCCGGCGCACTTACAGGCTTTTGAGGAGCGCTTTGGCATCGGCGTGATCGAGACCATGGGCCTGACCGAGACGGTGGCGCCCTCGTTTTCCAACCCCTTTGAGCGCCAGGCGCGCAAGCTCGGTGCGGTGGGCAAAGCCTCGGGTTGCGAGGCCCGCGTCATTGACGCCCAACTGCAGCCCCTGCCCGACGGCAGCAATGGCGAAATCGCCATCCGCGGCCCGCAGGTCATGCAGGGTTATTACAAAAACGAGGAGGCTACCCGCGCCGCCTTCACGCCCGACGGCTGGCTGCGCACCGGCGACTTGGGCCACCGCGACGCGGACGGCTTTTTCTTTGTCACCGGGCGCATCAAAGAGCTCATCATCAAGGGTGGCGAGAACATCGCCCCGCGCGAGATCGACGAAGTGCTGCTGCGCCACCCCCTGGTGCTGGACGCCGCCGCCACCGGCGTGCCCGATGCGCATTACGGCCAGGAGATCATGGCCTGCATCATTCTGCGCGAAGGCGCCAGCGCCGACGAGGCCGCACTTCGCGCGTTCTGCACCGAGCACCTGGGCCGCTACAAAACACCCAAGCTGTTTTACTTTGTGCCCGATTTGCCGCGCGGCCCGTCGGGCAAGGTGCAGCGGCTCAAGCTGCCCGATTGGGTAGCGCAGGCCGCCGCCCGCGCCTAGGCTTTCAGCGCCTGGGCGGCGCCCCGGCGCAGCGCGTCGGTGAGCGACTGCAGCAGCGCCGACTCCAGCTTCCAGCAATGCCAGTACAAGGCCATGGGCAAGCGGACCGTGGGCGCCAGGTCGCACAGCTGGCCGCTTTGCAAGAGCGCTTGCACCTGCACCAGCGGCACCACGGTGGCGCCCCAGCCGTCCACGGCAGCGCGCACGCGGCCGTGGGCGCTGGGCAGAAAGTTTTGTTGCAAGCCTGGATTTTTCAGGCCACAGGCTTTGCGCACAAAGCGCGCTTGCAAATCGTCTTTGCGGTTAAAGGCCAAAAAGCGCATGTCCCGCAGGGCGTGTGCGTTCAGGCCGGCGGGGCAGTGCGCTTGCGCGTAGGCGGGGCTGGCCACGGCCACATAGTCCATCACGCCCAGCTGTACCACCTGGCAGCCGCGCAGCGGTTTGGCCAGCGCGGTCACGCAGCCTTGCACCTGGCCCTCGCGCAGCCACTCGTGCGTGAAGTCCTGGTCGTCGGTAATGATCTCCAGCGCCATGCCGCTTTGCGCTAGCGCTTGCAGGGCGGGCAATACCCAGGTGGCAATGCTGTCGGCGTTGACGGCGATGGCCATGCGCTCCTGCCCCTGCACGCTGTGGGCCTCGCGCGGGGCCAGGGCTTGTAAATCGCGGTCCAGGTCTGCGCGCAAGAGGCGCAGTTGCAAGGCGTGCTTGAGTAAATAGCGCCCTGCCGAGGTCGCTTTGAGCGGTCGCGTGCGCACGATGAGCACCGCACCGGCCTGCATCTCCAGCGTGCGCAGGCGCTGCGAGACCGCCGACTGCGTGATGGACAAGCGCACCGCCGCCCGGTCAAAACTGCCTTCTTCGACGATGGCGGCCAGGCACTCGAGCGCGTGGGGATCAAAGATGGGCATGGGCATTTAATTATTAGCAATGCTAATGAATGTAGCTTAATTTTCATAAAACTGTTCATTCTTGGGGGCCTGACACAAACTGCCGGACATCACCAACTACCGGAGACACTTCATGCACATCGGCCTGCCCATAGAGATAAAAAACCACGAATACCGCATCGGCCTGACGCCCGCCAGCGTGCGCGAGTTGTGCAGCCACGGCCACAGCGTGCTGGTGCAAAGCGGTGCGGGCCAGGCCATTGGCCTGTCTGACGCGCTCTACCAAGCCGCTGGCGCCACGCTGGTGCCCGATGCGGCCAGCGTGTTTGCCCAGGCCGACATGGTCGTCAAAGTCAAAGAGCCCCAGCCCCAGGAATGCGCCATGCTGCGCCCGGGCCAAATTCTGTACACCTATCTGCACCTGGCCCCGGACCCGGCCCAGACTGCGGCCCTGGTGCAGTCCGGTGCGGTGTGCATCGCCTACGAAACCATTACCGGTGCCAACGGCGGCCTGCCCCTGCTGGCGCCTATGAGCGAGGTCGCTGGCCGCATGGCGGTGCAAGCGGGCGCGGCGCACCTGGAAAAGTCCAAAGGCGGCATGGGCGTATTGCTGGGCGGCGTGCCGGGCGTGCCTGCGGCGCATGTGGTCATTCTGGGGGCGGGCGTGGTCGGCACCCACGCTTTGCAAATGGCCGTCGGCATGGGCGCACGCGTTACGGTGATCGACCGCAATGTGGACCGCCTGCGCCAGCTCGACCTGGTCTTTGGCAACCGCATCCACACGCTTTACAGCAGCGTGCAAAACCTGGAGGACGCGGTGCTCGATGCCGAGTTGGTCATCGGCGGCGTGCTCATTCCCGGCGCGTCGGCGCCCAAGCTGGTCACGCGGGCCATGGTGGCGTCCATGAAAAAAGGCGCCGTGGTGGTGGATGTGGCCATCGACCAAGGCGGCTGCTTTGAGACCTCGCACGCCACCACGCACGCCGAGCCCACCTATGTGGTGGACGGCGTGGTGCACTACTGCGTGGCCAATATGCCTGGCGCGGTGGCGCGCACCTCTACGTTTGCGCTGAACAACGCCACCATCGGCCACGCGGTGGCCATCGCCAACAAAGGCTGGAAGCAAGCCCTGCGCGAGGACGCCCACCTGCGCCAGGGCCTCAATGTGGCGCTGGGCCAGGTCAGCTACGAGGCCGTCGCCAATACCCTGGGCTACGCCTACGTGCCCGCGCAGACCTTGCTGGCCTAAATCGCTTTTATCAGCCTGCGCTTTAGGCGACAAATTGCGGGTTAACCCCAGCGGACGGGGGCTGGCCGCAACCCTACAGTTGTGTATGCTCAGGCGGCGCTGCGTGGTGTAGCGCCGCCCTGCGAGCCTTGCGGGGCCTGACCCCAAAGGCGCGTATGTCCGTTCTGAAGAACACCATCACCAAACATGTCGTGCGCATCCTCACGCACCCGGCGACGCGCCAGTTGCGACGCGCGGCCACGGACCGGGTGCGCCGCTTGCGCGGCGCACCAGCGCAGGTGCATTACTTTCACCAGGCCGACGACCCCTACAGCCATTTGTGCGTGCAAGTGCTGGCGCAGCTGGGCCACCGGTATGACATCGATGTGCTGGCCCACCTGGTGCATGCCCCCGAAGACTCCGCCGCGCCCGAGCGCGAACGCCTGGGCCAATGGTCTTTGCGCGATGCCGGTTTGCTGTCCCAAGCCTATGGCCTGCAAGCGCCTGTGTCGCAGCCCGATGCAGCGGCTCTGGCCAGTGCTGAAGCCGCCTTGGCCGCTTGTGCGCAGTCGGGCAGCTTTGTGCAGGAGGCGGCCGCCATCAGCGCACGCTTGTGGAGCGGGCAAGCCCAGCCCGACGCTCTGGCGCAGCAAGACGCCGTTGCCGCCAAAGCCGCCGGCACCGCCTTGCGCAAGCAGCTGGGGCACTACCTGGGCGCCACTTTTTACTATGGCGGCGAGTGGTACTGGGGCATAGACCGCCTGCACTACCTGGAGCAACGCCTGCGCGACGAAGGCCTTTGCCGCGAGCCTACGCGCGCGCTGCTGGTCCCGGTGCGCGACATCACGCTGGCCGGCGCACCGGTGGTTAAAACAGGGCGCAAGCCAGTGGCGCAGCTGCACTACTTTTGTTCTTTTCGCAGCCCCTACACCTACATCGCTCTGCCGCGCGTGCGCGAGCTGGCCGAGCACTATGGCGCGCAGTTACAAGTGCGCTTTGTGCTGCCCATGGTCATGCGCGGCCTGGCCGTGCCCTTGGCCAAGCGCATGTACATCGTGGCAGACGTGGCGCGCGAGGCGCAGCGCGTGGGCATGCGCTACGGCTACCTGGTCGACCCGGTGGGCAAGCCCGTGGAGCGCGGCTACGCCGTGCTGCACCAGGCCATGAAAGCCGGCTTGGGGCTGCAGTTTGCGCAATCGTTTTTGCAAGGCGTGTGGGCCGACGGCATAGACGCCGGCACCGACAGCGGCCTGTACGCCATCGCGGCGCGCGCCGGCCTGGACAAAGCCTTTGTCGATGCCGCACTGCCCGATGACAGCTGGCGCGCCGTGGCCGCCACCAACCGGCTGGAGCTGCTCGAAATGAACCTGTGGGGCGTACCCAGTTTTCGGGTGAACGACCGGCCCGGCTACTGGGGCCAAGACCGGCTGTGGATGGTCGAGCAAGATTTGCTCGCAGGCGCTACTGCGAAAACATAAGCTGGTAGCGGCGCACTTGAGCTTGAAGGGCTGCAATATCCTCCAAATACTGCGAGAGCAGCACCACCGAAAACAAATCCAAGTCATAGTCACGGCGCTGCTTGCAGGCGACCACCTGGGTGCTCAGGGCCGCGCATGCGAAATAGCGCTCGCCCTCTTGGACAAACGCGTATTGCAAAGCGCCGTAGTCGATCAAATCCTGAACTTCTTCCAGGCTTAAACCACACAGATTGGCCACCTCGCGCATGCTGATGTGGTCCAGCGGCTCCAGCGCGTCGGGGGTGTGGATTGTTTGTGCCATGGCAGCGCAAGCCTACGCTGGTGCGCCCGCCTAAAGCATGACCTATGTCAATGGAGGCTGCAGCCTCAGCCCTACGATGGCCCTACCCCGGCTGTCTCCGAACCCTGACCGATTCGCCATCTGGGATCTTTACAACCCAGGAGGCACTCTATGCAAATCGGTAAAGAAAAACTGTTGTGGATGTACCAGACCATGGTCGAAATCAGCTACTACGAAGAGACCATGGCAGCGGTCTACATGGAAGGCAAGTTGCCGCCCAACATTCAAAAAGGTCTGGCCTTTGACATTGGCGGTGGCCCGGTTCCAGGCGAGATGCACTTGGCCGCTGGGCAAGAACCCGTGGCAGTGGGTGTCTGCGCCCACCTGGGCGACCATGACACCGTCGTGGGCACGCACCGGCCCCACCATTTCGCGATTGCCAAAGGCGTGCCCTTAGGCCCCATGACAGCCGAAATGTTTGGCAAAGTCGGTGGCCTAGGCAAAGGCAAGGGCGGGCATATGCACTTGTTTGACCCAGCGCACAACTTCAGTTGCAGCGGCATCGTGGGCGCGAGCATGCCCATTGCCTGCGGCGCTGCGTTGGCCGCCAAAAAAATGGGCAAGGACTATGTGGCCGTGGCCTTTTTTGGAGAAGGCGCCGCCAACCAGGGCTCTTTTCATGAGTCCATGAACCTGGCCGCGCTGTGGAACTTGCCGGTGGTCTTTGTCTGCGAAGACAACCAGTGGGCCATCTCGGTGCCAAAGAACAAAGCCACCTCCGTGCCCTCGGTGGCGGTGCGTGCGGCGGGCTACGGTATGCCCGGTGTGCACGTGGAGCACAACGATGCAGTGGCCGTGTTTGAGGCCGCCGGCCCCGCCATTTCGCGCGCGCGCAATGGCCAGGGCCCGACGCTGATCGAGATCAAGACCGACCGCTACTTCGGCCACTTTCAGGGCGATCCCGAAAGCTACCGCCCCAAAGACGAAGTGGCTACCTTGCGCACCAAAGATCCGCTCGGGCTGCTCGCCCAGTTGCTCAAAGCGCACCACACGATGAGCGACCAGGAGCAGGCCGTAATCACGGCGCAAGCGCACCAAAAAGTCATTGGTGCTTTTGAATTTGCGCGCGCCAGCGCCTATCCGCAGGCACAGGACGCCTTGGCCGACGTCTTTGCGCACAACCACGCCGACACGAGGGAATTGGTATGAGCACTCCACGCATTCTCACCATGGCCCAGGCCATCTCCGAGGGCATTGCCCAAGAAATGAGCCGCGACAGCACGGTATTTGTGATGGGCGAAGACGTCGGTAGCTACGGCGGCATTTTTGGTGCCACCGGCGGCTTGCTCGACAAGTTCGGCCCCGAGCGCATCATGGACACGCCCATCTCCGAGACCGCCTTTATCGGCGCGGCCACCGGCGCGGCTGCAGCGGGCATGCGCCCGATTGTGGAGCTGATGTTTGTGGACTTTTTTGGCGTGTGCATGGACCAGATCTACAACCACCTGGCCAAAAACACCTATATGTCGGGCGGCGCTGTGAAGCTCCCCGTGGTCTTGACCACGGCCATTGGCGGGGGCTACAGCGACGCGGCGCAGCACTCCCAGTGTTTGTATGGCACGTTTGCGCATATGCCTGGCATCAAGGTGGTGGTGCCTTCTAATGCCTACGACGCCAAGGGGCTGATGATTACCGCCATCCGCGACGACAACCCGGTCATGTTCATGTACCACAAAGGCATCATGGGCCTGCCCTGGATGGCCTACCTGGAAGGCAGCAGCAATGCCGTGCCCGAAGAGGCCTACACCATCCCATTTGGCCAGGCCAAGGTGATGCAAGAGGGCTCGGACCTGACCATCGTGAGCATCAGCCAGATGGTGCAAAAAGCCATGCTCGCTGCCCACGAGCTGCAGGGCCAAAGCATCCACGCCGAGGTGCTGGACTTGCGCACGCTGGTGCCGCTGGACACGCAGGCGATTTTGAAATCGGTGCGCAAAACCGGCCGCCTGCTGATCGCTGACGAGGACTACCTGGGCTTTGGTCTGAGCGGCGAAATCGCCGCGCTGATTGCCGAAAACCTGGACAGCATCGTGCTCAAGGCCCCGGTCATGCGCTTGGCCGTGCCCAATGTGCCCATTCCCTACAGCCGCCCCTTGGAGCAGTTTGTGATTCCGCAGGTGCACAGCATCGTGCAAGCGGCGCAGGCGCTGACGGTGGGCAAGATGGCCCAGGCCCGCACATGATCGACATCACGCTACCGGCCATGGCTTGGGACGGCACCCAGGACGCCACCGAGGCCTTGCTGGACAAATGGCTGGTGGCCCCTGGGGTACCGGTCAAAAAAGGCCAGGTCTTGGTATCGGTGGTCTTGGTCAAGGCGGCGATGGATATCGAGGCCCCGCAGGATGGCCAGATCGTTGCCGTCTTGGTTCAGAGCGGCGAGAGCTTTGCGCCAGGCACGGTGCTGGCGCAGTTTGCACCGGCCGCATAGGCCAGCGCAATCGCTGCGGCCAGCCGCGCGTTGTTGAGCACCAGCGCGATATTGGCGGCCAGGCTGTCGCCGCCGGTAAGTTCGTTCACACGGGCCAGCAAAAACGGCGTACTCGCCTTGCCGCTGATGCCTTGCTGCGCCGCCTCGTGCAGCGCCAGGGCGATGAAGCGGTCTATGGTCTCGCGGTCCATGGCGTACTGGGCCGGTATGGGGTTGGCCACCACCATGCCGCCGGGCAGGCCCATGGTCCACTGGGCGCGCATGGCTGCGGCGATGGCCTGTGCCGAGTCCAGCCGGTAGTCCACCTTAAAACCACTTTCGCGGGTAAAAAATGCCGGCAGCGCATCGGTTTGGTAGCCCACCACGGGCACGCCTTGGGTCTCTAGATATTCAAGGGTCAGGCGCAAATCGAGTATCGACTTGGCCCCTGCGCACACCACCGCCACCGGCGTTTGCGCCAGCTCTTGCAAGTCGGCAGAAATATCAAAGCTGTGCTCCGCGCCCCGGTGCACACCGCCAATGCCGCCGGTGGCAAACACGCGTATGCCCGCCAGCGCCGCAATGCGCATGGTGGCGGCCACGGTAGTGGCGCCGTCAGCGCCTGCGGCCACCACAAAAGCCATGTCACGCCGGCTGACTTTGGCCACTGCATGGCCAGCGCGGCCCAGGCGCTCGATGTCCGCGCCTGACAAGCCCGCCTTGAGCCGCCCCTGCACGATGGCCACCGTGGCCGGCACCGCGCCGTGGGCGCGCGCCTCGGCCTCGACACGCAGCGCCGTCTGCACGTTCTGCGGGTAAGGCATGCCGTGCGAAATGATGGTGGACTCCAAAGCCACCACCGCCTGCCCCTGCGCCAGCGCCGCCTGCACCTCGGGGGCAATGTCTAGCAAGGCGTGGGTCGGGTTCATGGCGGTGCCTGTTCGAGTTGGTGATGGACGGCCTGCACGCTCAGCGTGCTGGCGTTGGCAGAGGCCGACTCTAGCGTGATCTGCGCGCAGCCCATGCCCCAGGCCAGCGCGCGCTCCAGCGGCCAGCCCTGCACAAAGCCATAGATTAGGCCGGCCAGCAAAGCATCGCCCGCGCCGGTAGCGCTGCGCACGCGCGCAGGCGGCGCGGCGCGGTGGCCGCAGCGGCCGTCGGCATCGCACCAAACGGCGCCCTCGGCGCCCAGGCTGATGACTACGCGGCCCGCACCTAAGCGGTGCAGCGCCAAAGCGGCCGCGCAGGCCTCTTGCGCGTTGCTAATGCGGTGGCCGCACAGTGCCTGCGCCTCCAGGCGGTTGGCCTTGAGGGTGTGGACCTGCCGAAGCACCGGCAGCAAGCGCGCGCACTTGGCCACCGACACCGCCTCGGCAAACAGCGCCGGGTGCGCCACGCTGTGGGCCAGCCAGTGCCACGTGGCCGGCGGCACATTGCAGTCGGCCACCAGCACCGCCGCACCAGACAAAAGCGCTTGCTGGGGCGCCAGGCGCGCGGGCGTGAGCTGCTCCGTGATGTCCATATCGTTGACGGCCACGTGCATATCGCCATCGGCCCCGTGCAGGCACACATAGGTGGCGCTGCGCTGGCCGGGCAGGGTCAGGCAGGCGCCCATGTCCAGCCCGATGGCCGCGCCGGCCTGGCGCAGCGCCTGGCCAAACACATCGTCGCCCAGCACTCCGAGCAAGCGCGCTTCCAGCCCCAAGCGCAGCAAGTTTTCAGCGACATTGCGCGCCACCCCGCCAGGGCTGCACAGCACGCGCCCGGGGTTGGAGTCACCGGCCAGCGCATCGCCGTGCGTGTGCACGGAGACGTCCATGTTGATGCCGCCTAGGAGGGTGATGGGGGGCATGGGCTTAACCCGCAAGTAGGCGTCGCGACAAGAGCGACTGCATATCGCGTCGGCCATCCACGATAAGGTAAATCAGTACCTGGCGGTCTAGCACCCGGTAAATCACGCGGTAGGGTTTGAAGCTGGTCTGTCTGTATTCCTTGATACCCAAGGCCAGCAACTCTTTGGGATAACTGCCACGCTCCGGGAAGTGCGCCAAGTCCGATACCACGCGACTCAAGCGGTCTAGCACCGAATTGGCGTTGGCTAGGCAATCAAACTCAGCGATGTAATCGTACAAAGCCTCTAAGTCTTGCTCAGCGCCTTGGGTAAGCAGGACTTGGTAGTGCTTTGGTTTGCTGGCCATCAGGCCGCAGCGCGCTTGGCGCGCAATCGGGTCAGCACCTGCGCCACCGGCTTTACCCGGCCCGCAGCCAAATCTTGGTTGCCTAGGGCGAGCACCTTGAGCAGAGCCAGCGTCTCCTGGGCTTGTTCATAAGAGGCCACATCTTGTAACACCGCCTTGGCCTCGCCATTTTGGGTAATTAGCAAGGGCTCGCGATGTGCTGTCAGGTGGGCCAGCACTTCAGCCGCATTGGCCTTCAAGTAGCTGATGGGTTTAACTTGGGTGGAGTAGTGCATGGTAAATTGACTCGCAGAAATTAAGACTGAATATAGTCTTAATTTGGTCTTTATGTAATGTTA
>Ga0114968_10003058_pt1 | contig 12632 bp, 15 predicted proteins | sample M_130807_EF_Meta_FD_87020 | JGI IMG/M metagenome (GOLD analysis project Ga0114968, IMG submission 87020) | Freshwater microbial communities from Lake Montjoie, Canada to study carbon cycling - M_130807_EF_MetaG | ecosystem: Environmental > Aquatic > Freshwater > Lake | place: Lake Montjoie... | reverse complement strand
TTTCATGGGATAATTCTTTCATGTTGCATATCTCGGAACAGATCAATGAACATCTCTTCACTATCCATGAATTCTAAAAAACCAAAATTTCGACATTTTGTGGTGTCGGACATTACATCCCAGTCATTAGAAAACGCATAATTGGCGAAAGCCCAGCTTACTAAACGTTGGAGTGGATAACCCGCGAGCCCGTATTTGATATTAATATCATCCCAGAGTTTATCGGCACCCTTCATAGTCTCACGCAAGTCAACGGTTTCGACCCTACCGACAGGCATATCAAAATGGGCAGCAATTTTTGGCCAAAGATTTTGGTAGCGAAAGAAATCGCCGTTTGTAATGTTAAACCCTTGGTCTGCGCAGCCCGGGTTGGTAGCCATCCAGACCATCGCACGAGCGAGCAGGCCAGCATCTGTAGCCTGATAAATAGAAGTGAAAGCGCCTTGTTTACCCGGGAAAGTCAGCGGCAGACCCATTTCCCTCCGCAGTGTCGCATACGCACCAATAGTACCAATTAAATTGAGCGGGTTACCCAGCGATAATCCGCAAATCACATGGGGACGGGCAGCCGACCAAGTCCATTGTTTTCCCTCTCTAGTTTTTTCGAGAAAGTCCTGCTGGTCATAGTAAAAATGTGGGGTCGAGACACGCGGATCACCTTCCTTAGCAGGAGTTTTAAAAGGACCAAGATATTGTCCGTAGTATTTAGTGCCCTGCAATAGACAAACATGTTTCAGGTTTTTAGCTGCCTTATCGACAATCGGCAGCATGTTCTCGAACATGCTGGAGTTTGGTTCACGTGTATTAGCGATGACAGGATCATCTTTGTATGCCATGTAGAAAACATGGGTTACCTCTGACAAACCAGATAATGAGTTGTAACAGCTCGCTGGGTCGCTCAAATCTGCAGAAACATAACGAGATTTAGTTGGAAAATAAGGCTCATTTCGGGATACGATGATGGTTGTCCAATCAGGTAAGGTCTCGAGATGAGATACTAAAGCTCTACCTGAGACCCCTGTTGCACCAAGAACAAGGGCTGTTTTGATTTCCAACATTTGTTGTTTAAACCTCACAATAGATTTCAGCGGGTGGACGGACTACAATTTCTTCGCGCAAAGCCGCGGTTTCAAATTTAGAAAGATGATCCCGCAACAAAGAACTGTAATTTGTACGTACTAATTTTATGGCTGAATCGAGGCTTTCAATATTGGCAAACCAAGCTTCTATAAGCCCGTCATAAACCCCTTCACCTACAACAAGTCCAAGATCGCCACCGGTTTGAGAGTTCAAGAGTTGACCTTTTTCGTCAATACTCACACGTGTACTCAGTGCTCCCGATTCTTCGGGTAGTGAAGACAAAAAGTGCGGCCACCAGTCGCAGAACTCGTTACGCGACCTACCCTCGATCCGTTTACCTGCAACGACTAGTTTATATGGCGTTTTAGCCAGCGAGCCGCCACGTAGGATCCAAGCTTCTGAGAGGAGCATGTGCTCTCGCCTGCCCAGATATTTTATAGCATCTGCAGAACCGCTGCGGCCTATTTCGGAGGCATACGAAGCCTGGCAGGATTCACGGCTATCAAACCAAAGCTGAGCAATGCCATCTGCCTGCGGTTCATCGGGCTCAATCGAAAACCCAAGCATGTAGCCTCTGAGTCCGGGAAATTGGGCTGCCATTGGGCCATGAATTGTCTGCCAGCGATGTTCAAATTCGGAACGAGTCAGAGAATTAGCTCTCTTCTGGAAGGTGACGAGTTTAATCATGACGTTGTTCCGCAAAACTGCATTGCAGTTATCCCTATGTCGTTTCCTCGGCAGCTTTTATTTTAGGTTTGGACTCTTAATACAATTAATACATTACAAACAGAAATCATTACGATAGACAATCCAGGCGACAGGATACATACTGTTTACATTATATCAACAATGGATTGAGTCATGCAGGACGATATCAAGGTTTTTGCTACGGTGGTTGAGCAAAATTCTTTTGCTGGTGCGGCCAAGATTTTGGGCCTCACGCGCTCGGCAATCTGTCGGCGCATTGACCGTTTCGAAAAGCGATTGGGCGTAAGATTGCTTGACCGCACAACCCGACGCATCAAATTGACTGATGCGGGTGGAGTTCTTTTCGAGCGGAGCCTGCATATCCTCGGCGAAATCGCAGAAGCCGAAATTGCCGTCAGTCAATATGGTGGTGAACCGCAAGGTACATTAAGAGTCACTACACCGATTATGATAGGGCTCCATAAGATAATTCCATTGCTTCCCAATTTCTTAGAAAGCCATCCGCACATCAAAATCCAACTAAATCTATCTGATGATGCCATTGATCCTTCATTGACCGATCACGACGTAGCTCTTCGCTGGGGCTCACCGACACCCTCAACAATTATTATAACAAAAATTGGGGGAGCCCGACAAATTCTATGTGCATCACCTCAGTATCTGGAGCGAAAACAAATACCCCAAGAACCTAAAGATCTTCTTCATCATAATTGTTTGTTAATGACTAGATTAGGATCTGCATTTAACGAATGGAATTTTAAGTTAAGTAACGGCGAGATCCAATCCCTGCGCGTTTATGGCAATTTTGTTGTAACTGGAGGTCATGGAAATTATCAAGCAGTTCTTGCAGGGTTGGGAATCGGAAGGGTAACTGACCTCCGTGCTAGATCAGATTTAGAAACTGGACAACTAGTTCAATTGCTTTCAAATTATCAGATTATAGAAACAATTCCTATATTTGCGGCCTATAAAGGGTCGCGCCTTGTGCCACCAAAAATAAGAGCTTTTGTGTCATTTCTTCAAAATAATTTCTAATTTTTTAAAAATTATGGGGCTGACATAGATAGCAGAAAAAGGCTATTTATGTCAGCCCCTTAGTTTTTATATCTGTTTATGAGCGCTCGAACCTAATATTGAGGCGCGCATTCGACTCTGCAATATTGCGCCATCTCTAGGTGGTAAAACCAATTTTTGAGGTGAAGCTTCAATCTTTGCAACAGCAAAAAATAATCCATCGGACCTGATTTCTCTATTTAAAGCATCAACATCACTTGTGTGCTGGACCAACTGGGTACGTTTGAAACCTGCTCCCCGGGCGATTGCTACCAAATCGACACCATGTTTGGTTGCGGTTTCTTGCATGCCGGTCTCACCGTAATGCTCGTTATCAAGAACAATGATTGCAAGATTGGGTGGGTGCTTCGTAGCGATTGTTGCTAAACTGCCAAGTCCCATTAGCATCTCACCATCACCTGTGATAACCAAAATCTTACGCTGTGGTTGGGCAATAGCTAGCCCTAGCCCAATCATTGCAGCACCACCCATCCCACCCCAGAGTGGAAAATTTTCGCTACAGTCACCAACTGCTGTTATATCCCAAGCGGAGGCCCCAAGCCCGGCTATTACGAGCATATCATCGCGATTTTGTAGGATAGATCTGCATAATTCTCGGCGGTCCAAACGAACAGATTGTCCCAAAGATGTCATTTGATTAATCGCTCCCAAATGTTTTAGCACCAAGAATTCTTTGTCCAATTAATGTAGCTGTAGGACGAAATGTATTAAATGCAAGGCGAAGCGTTGAGTCTACTGATGGCACGATATCTTCAGGTCGATCTGCACGGTTTACAATTGTACCCATGGCCTCGAGTACAGTCTGGGTTGCCTGCCCCATTGGAATTTGTGCGGGATTGAACTCGCCGTAATCGCCGCGCATTGTCACGATCATGGGCATAGGAGTGCGATGGTTTGTCGCAAGCGACAACATATTGATGCAATTACCAACTCCGGAACTTTGCATCAGCAAAACACTTTTATCACCGCCAAGCCATGCACCTGCCATCAGCGCAATACCTTCTTCCTCAGTTGTAAGTGTTATAACGTGAATGTCGTTATCATCAATACATCTCGTTATTAATCTTGAAAGGCCAGCGTCAGGAACAACCGAAACTTGACTAATATTATGGACTTTGAGCAAACTATATAATTCATCAGGCCATAATGAAAAATTATTTTCCATTTAAATCTCCAAAATATTTTACTTATGTTTCGATTTTTTACTAACTATTAAGCTATATTATAGCCTCACATTAAATTTCAATTTAATTTTATCATTTATCACGCAATGTATTTCAGAATTTCTGATATACATCATCTAGATAATATTTAAGCTGCTTTTAATTGATACTGCAAGCGACGATTTATATTAGCATGAATTTTATTTTTCTCCCACGAAGCCATAATAACATCAACGCGGCTAAGATAAACATAGGCTTGGGAAATATTATTGATAATATCTGTATTTATCGTGATGTTGCAATATGTTTGGTTGCCTGGAAGGGGATTCGACGCATGTACAGATTATATGCTTTTACGCAGAGATCGTGGCGTATCGCCGAATGCAGCCTTGAAATCGCGCGACAGATGGGCGCTGTCGGAGAAGCCAGCGCCAATGGCTATATTGGTAAGTGAACTTTTACTATTTAGAATTTGCCACCGCGCATATTCGAGCCTGAGTTTGCGCTGGAAGGCTGCTGGGCTCTGGCCTAATGAGGCGACGAAAAGACGCTGGAGCTGCCGTGGGCTGATCCCAACATAACGTGCTACAGCAGCGATAGGCGGTGGTGTGTCCAGTCGTTGCTCGATGAATTGCGCGGCCTGCTGTACCCTTACGTCTAGGTGGGGGCTGATCTCGGCATAGAAGTGTGGCTGCGGCATATTGGCTGGCCGCATGTCCTGTACCATCATGTGCCGCATAGCCTGTTGGGCCTTGTTCCGACCGCAATGGCGGGCGACCAGATAAAGACCGAGATCGATCGCGGCAGTTGAGCCTGCGCAAGTGATCAGGTCGCCCTCGTCTATAAAGAGACGCTCGACCCCAACCGAGACCTTTGGAAATCGCTCCTTGAAAGCGTCAAGCACGTTCCAGTGAACGCAGACCCTGCGAGGTCCCGCAAGGCCCGCATGAGCGATGGCGAAGGTTCCGGTGCAAATGCCAAGTAGTCGTACACCGGAGGCGGCGGTTCGGCGCAAATAGCCAAGCAAATTATTGGGTAGTGCGTCATTGAGGTAATCATTGCCGCCGCAGACCGCGACATAGTCGAAACCGCCCGGATCAAGCAGGCTAGAGTTTGGCATGACGGAGACACCGCAGCTTGAATTCCGAGGCTCACCATCGAGGCTCATCACCGTCCAACTAGCATGGAGTTTGCGGCTCCTCCCGCCATGATCTGACGCTAGCCGCAAAACGTCAATCAGCCCTGCAAAGGCAGCGAGCGTGAACTGGTCGAGCAGGAGAAAACCAATTCTCAGCCGCGAACCGGGGGCTACCACTGCGTTCGTGCTATCGCTCTTCGCTTGGATGACCTCAATAGTAATCATGTCGTGATTATTCAAATTTCAGGCCGAATCATTCTATTACTATTCACCCTTGACACGCAAACATTTCATTACAGTAAATCTAGACACTTAGGCAGAGGAGAATGACGATGAAGCGAAATATCCTGCTGGCCACGACTGTGCTCGCCACCAGCTTGTTCACCGCCCCGACATTAGCTCAACAGCCAACTTCGATTACGGTCGCTTGGTATGGCGGTAACTGGGGCGATGCTTTCCGCGCCTGCGTAGCCGAACCCTTCACCAAGGCGACCGGCATTACGGTAAATGCAGAGATAGGGACTTCGACCGTCACGCTGTCTAAGCTGCAGCAACAGAAGGCTGCTCCCACAATTGACGTCGCATGGATGGACGGTGGCATAAGCGAGCTTGCCCACGCCGCGGAGGTGACCGATACTCTCGACTTGGCGGCGATTCCCAATCTCGCGAACACATTACCGGAGGCGATCTATAAGAGCGGTGCTACGACCTATGCGGTCGGAACAGGCTATTATTCACTCGGGCTCACCTACAACACTCAGAAGGTTAAGACCGCCCCGACTTCTTGGAACGACTTATGGAAGCGAGAATTCGAGGATGCAGTCACTATTCCCTCGCCATCGAATTCCGCCGGTGTCCCTTTTATAATGTTCTTGTCTAAGATTTGGGGGCATCCGCCAGGCGATCTAGACCCGACCTTCAAGAAGATCAAGGAGTTGAAAGCTGCATTGTTCTTCGATTCCTCCGGGGCAGCTACCAACGCATTTCAGAGTGGCGAAGCAATCATAGGCGCGCATTTCAATGTTGGCGCATGGGACTTAGCTGACAAGGGCCTACCGATCGCCTTCGTCGTTCCGAAGGAAGGCGCTTGGGCTACCGATGCCCGATTGCATCTGGTCAAGGGTACCCAGAAGAAGGAGGCAGCAGCCAAGTTTATCAACCAGGCTCTGACGCCGGAAGCCTCCGGCTGCCTCGCAGAGAAGCTCTATCTCGGCCCATCCGTGAAGAACGTAACTGTGAAACCGGAGACCGCTCGTAAGTTGCCATGGGGTGAGACAGGCTCTGTTAAAAACCTGCAATTGTTTGCCTGGGGTGAGATTAACGCGTCGCGCTCCCGCGTCGTCGATGATTGGAACCGTCAGATAGCTCGCAAGTGAACCAACTGCCCTGAGCATCGCGAGCCGAAGCATGAGTGCACCCATCCTCGCCATACACGGTCTGTCAAAGAATTTTGACGGGCAGCCGGCACTGGTGGCAATTGAGCTTAAAGTGGAGCAGGGTGAGTTTATTGTCTTGCTGGGGCCGTCGGGCTGCGGCAAGACAACATTGCTGCGTTGTATCGCCGGCTTCCTGACACCAGAGGCTGGTACTATAAGGCTAGCGGGTGAGGATGTGACACATCTGCCGCCCTACAGGCGTCCACTCAACACTGTATTCCAGAACTACGCACTCTTCCCGCACATGAACGTTGCCGAGAATGTCGCATATGGTCCGCTCAGGCAGGGCGTAACAAAGGCAGAGGCGAAGAATCGCTCGGTAGAGGCGCTCGAACTAGTTGGTTTGACTGGCTTCTGCGATCGTCTTCCGACCCAGTTATCCGGTGGCCAGCAGCAGCGGGTGGCCCTTGCGCGCGCTATAGTGAACCGTCCACAATTGCTGTTGCTCGACGAGCCCCTGAGTGCGCTAGACATGAAGCTTCGCAAGAAGATGCAAAATGAGCTCAAGCAGATACAGCACCAACTCGGGATTGCATTCCTTTTCGTAACGCACGACCAGGATGAAGCGATGACGATGGCAGACCGCATCGTGTTGATGAACCATGGCCGCATTGAGCAGGTCGGCCGGGGCAAGGATATCTATGAAAATCCCACTACCCGCTTCGTGGCCGATTTCATTGGCGATGCCAACCTACTTGAAGTTGAGCGGCGAGGTGACGGTAGTCTTTCTATTCTGGATGGCGCTGTAATGCTGACGGCTACTAATGCGCCTAAAGGCAGCCTTACAGGTGTGCTGCGGCCGGAGTCGATCCTTGTCACTACCGATCCTGTTGCTGATTATATTGCTCTGCCGGCCTCCCTCTCCGAAATAGTTCATGTTGGTAGTCATGCCTTGGTCACCTTGACTGTCGGTGGCTCCACTCTGATCGCCCGGCTCGCTCCATCGGCTCTCGTTGGTCTGGGTATTAGCCAGCCAGTCTTCGCCAACATCCGTCTCTCGGATTTACACTTCTTACCAGGGAATGCGTGATGAGTGGAGGGAAAGGTTCCGTTGTGCTGCTCTGCGCCCTTCCGACAGCATTTTTTGCCGCTTTCTTCTTGGCCCCGATGGCAGTCGTTCTTATTGTGAGTCTGACAACACCCGCGGGCCATCCGACCCTCGCTTATTATCTGCATATTCTCGCCGACACTTACCACTGGGACGTGCTTTGGGTAACCTTCCGCATAGGCGCGCTAGCAACATTGACCTGCGTAATGATAGGCTATCCTCTCGCCTGGTATCTCGTACGTGTTGTGCAATGGCGACCTTGGCGCCGGTTCTGCGTCATCCTGCTGGTCTTACCGTTGTTCACTAGTAATATTGTCCGCTCGTTCGGTTGGATGGTGCTGCTTGGTCGAAACGGATTAATCAATGACGGGCTTATTGGGCTCGGCCTGATCGAGAGGCCGATGCGGTTCCTCGGTACCGAGCTAGGTATTTTGATAGGCCTGACTTACATACTGCTACCCTTCATTGTTCTGGCCGTAGGGAATGCTTTGGCCAAGGTCGATCCGGATCTCGAGCAAGCATCCGCTGATCTCGGTGCGACGCCGGCCTGCACCTTCAGGACTATAATTTTCCCACTCAGCTTGCCGGGTTTGATGGCAGGAGCCGTTATGGTTTTTATGCTGGCGGTCAGCGCCTATGTTACGCCCGCGTTGCTAAGTGGCGGGAAAATTACCGTATTCTCGATACTGATTTTCCAGCAATACAGCTCTGTCTTCGTCTTCCATTATGGCGGTGCGCTCAGCATCACCATGCTGGTACTGACACTGGCCCTTATTGCACTCGCGGGTCGACTCAGTGAACCTAGGAGGGTCTGAGGTGGTCACTACTCTCGTCCGTATAATGTCTTTTGCCGCGCTGGCCTATCTTATATTACCACTCGTCGTTCTCGTCGGAGTGTCACTGACAACGACCAGTTTCCTCGCTTTCCCGCCGAAGGGGCTTACGCTTGTTTGGTATGGCAAGATGCTGAGCGATCCTACCTATACCTCGGCCTTCCTGAACAGTACGATACTTGCAGTCGTCTCCACTATGATCGCGGTTCTACTGGCTGTTCCCGCTGCGATCGCGATCGCCCGCTATCGCTTTACCGGACGTGGCCTCCTTGCAGAAATGCTAAACTCTCCGCTGATCCTTCCTCATGTCGTGCTCGGTGCGGCCCTGCTGCAATACGGTGGTGCTATTGGACTCATCCGGAGCTTTCCTGCCCTATTGGTCGGACATGTTGTGATTATTATGCCTTTTGTACTGCGTGCCGTTCAGCCGCAATTAAGTGATGAGCAGCTTATCTTGGAGGAGGCCTCTGCCGATCTCGGGGCTAAGCCGCTGACGACTTTCTTCCTGGTAACATTGCCGCAGATCCGTAGCGGGTTAGTCAGTGGCGCGATCTTTGCGTTCATCGCCTCCTGGATCAACGTAGAACTCAGTATCTTCAACACTACTGCTGATCTGTCCACGATTCCGGTCAAGTTGTTCAACTATGTCCAGTACACTATCGATCCGACGATCGCGGCGGTCTCAGGCCTGACCATCATCGTCGCCGCCGTCGTGATCGTCCTTCTTGACCTCACTATCGGCCTCGACGTGCTATCAGAGCGCCGCCGATAGCCTTAACTACCAACTTTATACAAAGGAGCCTAAAATGCGCCAGCAGAACGTATTCGACGTCATCTATACTCATACAGAGGGCGAGCCCCTCTGCATCATACATAGCGGAATTCCGTACCCTGCTGGATCTAGCATCCTTGAGAAACGCCGCTTCCTAGAGGAGAACTATGACTGGCTACGTTGCGCGCTGATGCGCGAACCGCGCGGGCACAAGGATATGTTTGGTGTGTTCCTGACGCCACCGTCGAGCCCGGAGTACGATGCAGGCCTAATCTATATTGACGGAACGCAGTATTCCCATATGTGCGGCCACGGAACTATCGCGCTCGGAATGGCAATGGTTGCGCTCGGCTTCGTCCGCCGAGGCGAGAACGGCCGTACCACCATCCGCTTCGAAACTACAGCAGGGCCCGTAACCGCCGAGGTAGCGAATGAAGGTCATGAGGTGCTTTGGACCCGCTTCGAGAACGTACCCGCCTATGTCGAGGCTCAAGACGTAGCGTTCGACCTGCCGGGTGTAGGTTCGCTTAAGGCCGATATAGTCTGGGGCGGTAATTATTTTGGGATCATCGATCTGCGCGGAACTTCGCTTAAGATTTCTCCGGATAATGGAGCAGAACTATCTCGACTTGGCGTGATCGCCCGCGAGCAACTTCGTCAGAAGGTAGCGATTCAGCATCCGGCCTCGAGCCATATCAACAACTTTAACTTCGTCACCTTCTGGCACGAGCCAACGATCGAAGGTGCCTTCTACAAGAACGTACACGTTTTCTCGGCTGGCCAGCTCGACCGTTCGCCCGGTGGGACAGGCACAAGTGCGATGATGGCGATGTTCGAGACACGTGGTCTTATGAAATTGCAACAGCCTATTCTCTCCGAGGGTCTACTGGGATCTGGCACTTTCGAAGGCTGCCTGATCGGCGAGGCCACGCTGAACGGCACTAGAGCGGTACGTCCGACCGTAAAGGGAACCGCTGGTCTCCTTGGTACCGCGCGCTGGACGATCAACCGAGACGATGCAGTTGAGGCTGGATTTCTTGTCACCTAACCAATGGGTCCAACACATTTGATTTGGGATTTAATAGAAAATTTCTGGCCTTCAAAAGGATAATTAGTGCAGCAATCTAGGTGTTTAGTCCCAGAATTTGATCGATTGGAATTAGTCTGAATCTTTCGCTCTTTTGTCAAGCATTTGCAGATGAATTCGAAGTACGTGAGGCCTTTGAGGGCTTTAAGTCGTCGTTCGAAATTATAGTTAGCTATGAAGTCACCGAGGTGCCTTTCGAGCTGCCAATGGCTGTAGTAGTGGTAGCGTTTGACGTTAGCCCCGCTCGACAATCTGCGCCACGGCTTCCCGTTTGAACTCGTCGGTAAAATTAAATTTGCCCATATCGGCCTCCTTGCCTCAAATTTAGGGAAGAAGGTGTCTACAAATCTAGGGGCTATTCAGTGACGCCAGTGATTTGGTTTTGCAAAATGTCTGACACTGGTAGTTTAATCGCTGTTGACAGCTGGGACGATAGCCTAGATGTAGAGCTGAAATTCAGGCTGATTGGCAAATACCAGTCCAAATCATCAGCTATTGAAGATTTGGAGAATGGACTTGCCCCCATTTCACCGGACACTCAGGCTGTTGCGGTTTGAGCTGATCTGAACTCGCGAGGCGAGCGCATTTTCAGCCCTGAATGCGGATGGTTTTCGTTGTAGTCCTCGAACCACTCCGCAATGATTTTGAGAACTATTTCAGCGCTTGGCAACGGGTTTACGTGTACATAATCCCGTTTGAAGGTTTTGACGAAGGCTTCCGACATACCGTTGCTTTGCGGGCTATTGATCGGCGTAAAGCAGGATTTGAGATTGATTTGCCGTGCGAAGATGATCGTTTCCTTGGCTGTGTATGCCGAGCCGTTGTCCGTCAGCATCTCGATTGTCTCCGGGGCACGTAGGGCCGTAAATCGCTTTTCTACTGCTTCTAACATCATATCCCTGATGTCGGAGCCGCTAATCCCGCCGTTGACGACACTCTTCCAGGCAATAATCTCGCGATCATGCGCATCGATGATGAATGCAACCCTGATGACTTCCCCATTCCAGCACGTGAACTCGAACCCGTCACTACACCAACGAAGATTCGAGCGCATGACAATCACCTTGCCGTTATGCGGCAGATCAGGACGCTCCGTATATCGCCTTGCCAACAGTAGCTGATGAACCTGCATGATCCGGTAAACGCGTTTGTGATTAACCAATTTCTGGCACTCGTGACGCAACAAACGGTTCAGGATCGCTGCAATCCGCCGATAGCCGTAGGTGGGGCGCCGTGCAACGAGATCACGGATCAACGGAACTATCGCTGCATCTTGCGCTTTATGGTAGCGCCGACGCGGCTTTGTATTGCCTTTAACCCTCTCGATCAGATTGGCGCGAGAGACACCAAGCGTCTTGGCAATCGCAATCATCGCAAATCGTCCTTCAGCAGCGACGCTGACAGCAATGTCTGTTTTTTTAACTGCGATTTGGCCAAGGCCTCTTTCAAAATCTCGACTTCCATGGTCTTGCGGCCCAAAAGCCGCTCCAGATCCCGAACGCGTTCTTCGAGCTTGCGAACGTCCTGATTGCCAGTCACCCGGTCATCAGCCTCAATTGCCACAGCACCGCCCTCCGTCATCAGCCTTCGCCAACGATACAGGAGATTAGGCGCAACGCCATGTCGGCGCGCTACCGCTGAAATACTCTCGCCCGGCAAAAGCGTCTCCTCAATCATGCGGAGCTTGTCTTGTGTGCGCCAACGTCGCCGCCGGGCTGTTCCTGTTATGATTTCTACACGTCGATAATCGTCAGACATAAGCCTATGCTTGAGGATATCCTCAAGCCCTCTCGGTAAGGCCTAACTGTCCTGTCGAAATGGGGGCCAGTTCAAGCATAGATATTGAGTCGATGGTCCAGACATGTTTGTTCGTTCACTTTTATCAATAATATGAATGATTTCATTATTCATGGGCACACCATCAGCGTTACAGCAATTAGATTTAGGCTAATCGGCAACGGAATTAATTGCTAGATAATAAAATAACCAGAAGGCTATTTTGAAATGTTTTGTATATCAGCTATTGGCGTCTGCAGGTCTGCTCATAAAGATCATCACCCTGTATGATCCAGTTTGGATTGGCGACTGACACCCAAGGGCTACCTAATGCACTAGGTCTGTAAGACCCGCTGTCTGTTATGATTGTCCTTGTGCGGCAAATGACCTTAAAGTTGCGAGGCTCACCTGTGTTCTGCTTCGTGCACTCGCGCATCTTTGCTGAAAGGGGCTTGAGCTGGACATAGCGTTCGCAGTATTCGGCTGCGTTAGCCTTCAGCGATTGTGCGACGAGGTC
>Ga0114968_10003057_pt1 | contig 12634 bp, 9 predicted proteins | sample M_130807_EF_Meta_FD_87020 | JGI IMG/M metagenome (GOLD analysis project Ga0114968, IMG submission 87020) | Freshwater microbial communities from Lake Montjoie, Canada to study carbon cycling - M_130807_EF_MetaG | ecosystem: Environmental > Aquatic > Freshwater > Lake | place: Lake Montjoie... | reverse complement strand
TATCAAATATTTCAGAAGGGGTTAGTTCCTGAATATCTTTAACATAAGGCATTATATATTCATACAATGGTTCAGAATTAGAATGAATTGTAACGTGAGTCATATAACTCAAATTTTTTACAATGCCTACAGATTGACCTTCTGGTGTTTCTGCTGGACAAATAAACCCCCAAGATGTGTTATGCAATTTTCTTGGAGGGATGAGCTTTCCACTTTTATCAGTGGGCGTTGAAATTCTTCTTGCATGGCTCAAACTCGAAACGTATGTTAATCGATTTAAAACTTGAGCAACCCCGACTTTATTACTATTCGTGTGCTTCAGACCAAAATCTCCAGTGGCTAGCGCTCGCTTCAATCCACTTTCAATTGTTGTCGACTTTATAATTTTATAAATATTTGTCAAATTAATAATGTTTTCATATGAATCTGTAGACTTCCACGAACCATTGTTTATTTCACGAATCACCTGTTTTTCCATATCCTTTACAAGTTTGTTGAAATAATTTCTGAATAGATTGTTAAGAAGCGTCCCAGTTAAATCAACCCGTTTATTAATAAATGAATCGCGGTCATCGGCTTTTATCCATTCAAAATGCGCTTGAAATAATTTATTCGTCATGTATCCCAAAAAGTATATTTTTTGAATTGCATTGTGACAATGCGGAAACAAATCATTATTTAATATATCTAATGTAAATTCATGTTTCTTTTTTGCCCCCGTCTCTTTATCCATATTTATTGGCGTAAACATTACATATGTAGTAATAAACTTTATTGCGTCTTCTTGCGTCATTATTTTATTAGAATCAATGATTGAACCTTGCAACGCCTCAAGAATGGGAATATGTTTATTATTTTCAAGATTCAATAAAATTTTTTCACAAATATCTTTATCCGATAATACACCCAATGCTCTGAAAACAACAAACAATGGTATTGGTTGTTTAACTCTAGGGATTTGAACAAATACCGGATATCCAAACCCATTATTTTTTGAAGATAACATTACATTAATCTGTTTTGGCGAAATACATTTAAAGTCAGGGACAGATTTTATTTCAGCACTCCAACTATATTTGCTTTGATTTTTTGAAACATTAAAACAATATACTTTATTTTCTGCAGCTCTTTCTTGACCTAAAACAGTTTTTTCTGAACCATTAATAATAAAATATCCACCAGCGTCGTATTTACATTCTCCAGTGTGCACATTTTCAACGTGTTTGTATTGCGTCAAAACGCAAATGCTTGATTTCAACATAATAGGTAACTTTCCAATGTGAATTTTTGGCAAAGTTTTGTGAAATGTTTGCGTATTTTCTAAATTTTCGCCATTTCGAATAACATATTTAATATTTATATCAATTGTCATTGCCGATGCGTATGTGAAATTTCTCAACCGAGCTTCTTGAGGGAACATTAGTTTAATTGCACCATTATTTTCATGAATTTGAGGTCTATAAATATGAAAATTTTCAAAAGTGATAAAGATTTCCAGCGCATACTTGCCTGACTTTGGGTCGTAATCTTGTTCGGATGCAATATGAACAGGATTGAACATCTCAATTGTTTTTATAATTTGATATCCAACAAAGTTATTATACGACTCCAGTTGATGTCTTACCAATCTATCCAAATGTTGCCCCTTGAAATAAGACTCGATAATGTCCCATGGTTGTTCAATATAATTATCAACGTCTATTTCATTCATTTGCGGTATTTTTGCTTGTGTTGAATTCATTTTCGAGTTATTTAATATTTCAATTAATTTTTAAATTGTTTTCATAATCATTATAAGTGCACAATCTGAATGTACCATTATTAGATACAAGAAATAAAATAATATAAATGAAATATATTATAATTTACAATGAAGACAAATAGAGAAAGGCGAATTTTTTCGCCTACACACATCAATAATTATAATAATTTTTTGAAAAATCTAGATGATAAGTCTGGCATTTTTCTAATGCGCAAACCATTTGAAGGAGAGAGAGTGAGAGAAAAAGAAAAGGAAAACGGAGAAGAGGAGCTAAAGAAAGACGCAGAACTAGAGAGAAAAAAACAAATACAAATGCAAAATATTTTGAAACTATTGAATGAGGCGTTCAAATCTTATAATACGCCATTTTTTACTGGCTCTATGAGTCAAGATAATAAAGCTATCCACAATCCTGATAGTTTTTATTCTGAGACAAAAAAGTCTATTCCTGTAAAAAAAGAAACAAATAAAGTTGTTTATACTGGACCAAAAGAAAAAAAAGATATTTTTGTCGAAGTGAATAATGTTTCTGATCTATTGAAATTAGTAGAGGAATATAAAATGGATGAAAAGGTTGAATATAATATTAATCTTGAACTTCTTCATAACATTAAAGAACCTTTAAACGAGTTAAATAATATGATTGGTATGGCGGACCTCAAAGAAAATATTGTCGATCAGATTTTATACTTTTCCCAGAATCTTCATAAAAGCATTAATGGTAGTGAAGCTTCTGGCGACTACATGCATACTGTTATTTATGGACCGCCAGGAACAGGTAAAACAGAGGTTGCCAAAATAATGGGTAAAATTTATAGCAAAATGGGAATATTAAAAAAGGGTAACTTTAAAAAAGTGACAAGAAGTGATTTAATAGCTGGGTATTTAGGGCAAACTGCAATAAAAACAAAAGACGTTATAAATGAATGCCTTGGCGGTGTTTTATTTATAGATGAAGCGTATTCTTTGGGAAACACTGAAAAAAAGGATAGTTTTTCAAAAGAATGCATAGACACACTTTGCGAAGCATTAAGCGCACATAAAGATAATTTAATGGTAATTATTGCCGGTTATGAGAATGAGTTGAAAGATTGTTTTTTTACATACAATCAAGGTCTTGATTCTAGATTTACGTGGCGATTTAAAACGGAAGAATACAAGGCGAAAGAACTTTATGAAATTTTTATAAAGAAAGTTAATGATATTGGTTGGTCTATTGATAAAGACTCAGGAAAAAATATTGACGTTGCTTGGTTTGAAAAAAAACTGGCATATTTTAAATATTTTGGAAGAGATATTGAAATTTTTTTATCAAAAGTTAAGATTTCGCATGGAAGACGTGTTTTCTGTAAAGCAGGTTCAGAAAAAACAAAAATTATAATGGAGGATTTAGAGAAAGGGTTTGCTATGTATTTAAAAAATGATGAAGTTAAAAAACGCAATGAAGAGGCGCATATTAAATTTGCGCTATCTTCAATGTATCTTTAGTGTGTTTCTTTTTAAAAAATGTTTTTGGATAATAATATAGTAAATATGTCAAAAACAATACAGATAAATCCATCATTATTTAATGTTGGAGGGAGTTTATCAAAAACTAAAAAAGTCCGAGAGAAGAAACAAAAACCAATATTATCTCCGCTAATAACCCCTAACGCATTAAAAAATAAATTATTAAAACGAATAAAGGAACATAAAAAAGAGGAAATTCAAACTTTAGATGATAAAAAAAATAACAATGACATAAATATTTATACAGACGAGTTTAATGACTCCATAGAGTATTTAAAAAATTTATCAACATTTAAAAAAAATCAGGATTTGCAAAATAAAAAAACTATGAAGAATCATTCTTTTTTAAAAGAGACCCCACTAGTTCATTTAGAATTTCCAGATACGTTGAAAGAAGAACCCGTTATTATTGCAAAAAAGGAAGAAGCGCCTGTTATCAAAACTGAAACTACGCCGGATCCTCCATATGGTTGTTTAAAAGGCGGGAGCAAGCCTACATTTCGTTCTTGGAACTCTACTCAAAAAATTTATTCTAATTCATTTCAAACTCCTAGTTTATCCATTATTATTCCTGAAAACCCCATGATCAAACACGATTCCGAACGTGAAAAGCGACTTGCCGCATTACAAGAAAAAATTAAAATGAAACAAAATGAAAAAGTAACAGACAATATTGTAATGAATAAAAACTTAATACAAATGAATGCAGGACAAAAAAATGTAGGCCTGCCTATTTTACCCGAAACCATTCAAATTCCACCAGTTTTAAATTTAACTTTAGATGAAAGATCAAATTCTAATCTTCAAAAGATTGACCATCACGTTTTGGAAGAAGAAGAAGAAGACGCGTCTTCGAGATGTTTATTAAAGAAAACAATTCATAGAAAATACACTATTGGTAAGTCAAAAATACATAATCGTGTAGGAATCCTCATAAAAGATAGAAATACTAGAAAAAATGTTTTAGCCGCTCAAAGAGACTTAAAAAAAAAGCCAATTAACGATGTCAAACTTTATTTACGTGACCACGCATTACTTAAAGCAGGAAGCAATGCGCCAAACGATGTTGTGCGTAAAATATATGAATCTGCTATGTTGGCCGGCGAAATAACAAACAACAATAAGGATACGTTATTACATAATTTTTTGAAAGAAAAGGATGCTGAATAAAGATTTTGTAATAAAGATTTGTAATAAAAATTTAGTGTAGCGTTAAATTAGTATGGAAACTACTAAAAATAGATTACCTGAAAAAGTTACAAATTTTTTCAATAACTTAAGCGATGTTCTTGATACAAAACTATTATTTTTTGGTAGTGTGCAACGTAATGATTATTTTCCTGGTAATAGTGACATTGATGTAGATGTATTTACGGATAATGACAAAAGTACAATTGTAAAAATGCAGCATTACTTACATTTAAGTAAAGCAGAGTTCAAAAGATTTGTTTGGCGCTTGAACGATAAAGATAAAACTTTAGCAATAGGGCATAAAGTTATGTATAGAAGTCCAGACGGGTCTTTTTCTGCCGAGTTTTCAATTTATAATCAAAAATTTAAACATTTAATTTTAGAAGAACATCTTAAAAAAACAATTCTTCCTTTTTACGCTTCTTGGATGTTAATTGTATTAAAATTTTTATACTATAAGTTGAATTTAATAGAAAAAGAAACATTTGGCTATTTAAAAAAAAATATAATGAGTTTTATGATTGGCCTCCCGGATGACCAATTTGTGGTTCTAGACTCAAAACACTTGCCCAGTACAAAAGATAACTATGCTAACTATGATGTTTTATAAATATATTTAAAAAGTAAATCATATCTTACAATAATAGGTGTAAGATATGGCATTAGTAAAAGAATATTTTGACTTGACAAAAAAATATATGGATGAATATGGCGAAAATACAATTTTGCTTATGCAAGTCGGATCATTTTTTGAAGTATATGGTAAGCGCATTAGAGATACGGATGAATATAACGGAAGTAGAATACTAGAATTTTCCAAGATTTGCGATTTTAATATTACCGAAAAAAATGTTTCTCTCGGAAAAGAACAAGTTTATATGGCCGGATTCAAAGATGTCGCAATTGATAAGCATTTAAAAAAAATTCAGGCGGCTGGTTTTACTGCGGTTGTTTACACTCAAGACGAACAAGCAAAAAATACCACACGTAGTCTTGTTGGAATTTTCTCTCCAGGAACCTATTTCTCTTTGGAATCAGATAAAATAACAAATAACACCTGTTGCGTTTGGGTTGATTTTGTTGAGAATAAGTCGGGTATTATTAAAGGTAAACACGTAGTGGTCGGAGTTTCAAATATAGATATTTATACCGGAAAAACTTCTATGTTTCAATTCAAAGAAACTTATATTAATAATCCTACTACATATGATGAACTTGAAAGATTTATTTCTATTTATAACCCATCAGAAGTAATTTTTATTTCTAATCTGCCTCGTGATGAAATTGGCAAGGTAATTAAATACGTTAATATTCAAGCTAAAATAGTCCATACAATACCTTTGGTTTCTGATGCCGAAAATAATAAAGTAAAGAATGCGCTACGTTGCGAAAAGCAAGTTTATCAAAAAGAAATTCTTGAACGATTCTATAAAAATATAGATTATTCTGTATTTATGCAAAATTTTTATGAAAATCATATTGCAAGTCAATCATTTTGCTATCTTTTAGATTTTATTTATCAACATAACCCACATTTAGTTCATAAAATAAGCGAGCCTTTTTTTGAAAATTATTCTGATCGTCTAGTCTTAGCAAACCATTCTCTCAAACAGCTCAACATAATTGATGATAATAACTACAATGGCAAATATTCTTCAGTATTGAAAATGTTGAACTTGTGCATTACATCAATGGGAAAGAGACAATTTGCTCAACAATTTTTGAACCCCACTATGAATGAAACTTTTTTGAATCAAGAATACGATATTACAGAATATATGTTGGTACAAAAAGGCAAATATGATTTCCTTAAAAACAAACTGACTGATTTGAAAGATATATCAAAATGGACGAGACAAATTTATATGAAAAAAATTTCGCCAAAGCTAGTCTATCAAATATATAAAAATTTATTAGCTATTGAAGAAATATATAATGCAGTTGCTTGCGATGACACACTTATTAATTATCTTTTGTTTGAATCTGACTATAAGTCTGAAAATAAGTCTGAAAATAAGTCTGAAAAAGTTGCAGATGATTGTAAAACCATTTACAATTTCATAAATAATGCAATAGATTTGGATTTGGCAAAAGACATTGATTGTTTGCAGAACTTTGAGATTAATTTTATAAAAAAAGGCGTGGATAGCGACTTAGACTCCAAATGCGAAATACTGATGGAATCTTGTGATAAGTTGGAAGCAATACGCATTTATCTGAATGGACTAATAAGTAGTTTTGAAAAAAAGACAAAAACTACGGATTTCGTAAAAATAAATGAAACCGAAAAGAACCATTTTAGTTTAGTTAGCACCAAAAGAAGATGTACACTTCTAAAGTCTAATCTTTCAAAAAATGAAACTATGGTTACATTAAAATATGTTTCTTCTTATGACTTTAAAGAAAAAACTTTTCAAATTCCAATTTCTCTCGACCTTGTCGAATTTCGTGCGCAAAGCAATAGTAATAATTGCATTGTAACGCCTTTCATAAATACATTGTGTAAAAATGTATCCACTTTGAAGGTTGATTTGAAAGACATCATTTTTCGAGTTTATTCAAATTTTATTGAAAAGATGGATGACTATAAAATTAAAATAGATAACATAAATCATTTTGTCACGCGTCTCGATGTTATATACGCAAAAAAAAATATAGCGCTGAAATATAATTTTTGCAAACCTGAAATAGTTGAAAATGAAAAATCTTTTGTAGATGCGAAAGACTTACGTCATTGCTTAATTGAAAATTTACAGAAAAATGAATTGTATGTAGCAAATGATATAGTCCTTGGTAGAAACGACTCAGATGGCATTCTTTTATATGGAACAAATGCTGTTGGAAAAACTAGTTTTATACGTGCGTTGGGAACGGCAGTGATTATGGCGCAAGCCGGACTTTACGTGCCATGTAGCCGCTTTTTCTTTAAGCCCTTCAGATATATATTTACCAGAATTTTAGGAAATGATAATATTTTTGAAGGTCTCTCTACTTTTGCTGTTGAAATGTCAGAGCTTCGGACTATTCTTCGGCTTGCGGATAAAAATAGTCTTGTTTTAGGCGACGAATTATGTTCAGGAACTGAAAGTATTTCAGCCAAAAGTATCTTTGTAGCTGGAATTAAAATGTTGGAGCAATTGCAAAGTTCGTTTATATTTGCAACACATTTACATGAAATTGTCGACTATTCTGAGATTGCATCTATGAAAAATGTCCTATTAAAACACATGGCTGTTGTTTATGATAGAGAGAATGATGTTCTCGTTTATGACCGCAAGCTAAAAGATGGACCAGGGAAAAATATGTATGGGCTAGAGGTATGTAAATCACTCTCTCTACCGGAAGAATTTTTGGCAATGGCGTTAGAAATACGTTCAAAATACCATCCTGAAAACGGCGCAAGCATCCTTTCATTCAATACGTCGCATTTTAATTCACAAAAGTTGATGGCTAATTGCGAAAAATGTGGAACACGAATGGGAACGGAAGTGCATCATTTGCAACATCAAAGCGAGGCGAATGAAAATGGTATTATTTCGGGGCCTGCGCCTTTTCATAAAAACCACCCGGCAAATCTATTAACCCTTTGCGAAGTATGTCATAAAGAAATTCATAAAAAAAAGTCTCAACATAAAAAAGTTAAAACGACAAAGGGTGTAAAGATTCAAATTATAAATGAAATAAAACAGGGATAAACTAGAGCAAACGTTGGGTATTCTTAGTTTGATTGTAGTGCATTTCCCAAAAATATCCTCGTTCAAATTGATTTCCATTCCAAACTTTCATTTGTCCAACATTTATCACAACAAATTTTCCAGTATCTAGCTTGAACCACGTCACTCCATTGGACCATTTTTCTGTGCTATCATATATAAGTTGTTTAATTCTTGGGCGCTTTCTTAGCATTGTGTACCTAGGGTCGTTCTTTGGTATTTTGTGTATATTGATATACTTTCCACTTCTCCAACATCCTTCGCCAGTATACAATTTTATAATATCAACAATTTCACTTGGTAGCTTTTTCCTAAGTTCGTGCGTCATTTTTTATTTGAATGTTTGGGCAGTTAATTCAAATTCAATTTTTTTTTATAGAATTTGAATTAATCATTAAATTAATTTTCTCGCTGTATTTTTTACTTATGATATGGTTTTATATAAGTTAACTAGCACTTCTTCGTATGTTTCCATAAATTGTTTTGGTTCCATAAGATTCTTAAATTTTTCTTTTATATTTTTTTTGTATTCATCAATTTTTGAAGTATTACTTACAAGCGTTTTTACAATGTTTACATATTCTTCTTGCGAATTCGCAACTAACTCCGACAAACCAGAGTTAACTAAAAGAGAACAAGATACATTATGTGCATGACTATTTTCATTGTAAAGTGAAACTACGGGTATGGAGTTAAATAATGCATTACATGTTGTAGTTGTACCAGAATATGGAAATGTGTCTAAAAGCACGTCTATTTTTGAGAACAAATTATTGTATTCGTTATTATCTAGCTTATTTACAATGATTAAACGTTTTTCATCTACACCCAATTTTTCAGAATAATACTGCATTCTTTCCTCATTGTTATCAAAAGTTTCTAATTTAATTAATAATTTTGTCTTTGGACATTCTTTTAAAATAATTTTCCATGTCTCTAATGCATTTTTTGAATTTTTATTTTCTTTGTTGATTGCAGCTAAAATTACTTGGTTATTTGTTTTTTTAGGAATAATTGGAGTTTCTTGGTTTATTGATTTATATAATAAAAAACATTTTGGTAGACGAATTAACGTTTCAGAATATTTTTGACTTGATGAAACTGGGTCTGTCGTTGAATCTACAATTCGATACTTGATTGATTTTAAACCAGTTGTGTTTGGGAAACCAAGATACGTTACTTGAAGTGGCGCGGGATTATAAGTAAATACGCCAAGTCTGTTATTAACGGTATGTCCGTTCAAGTCAAATAAAATATCAATTTCATGTTTATTTATAAGATTCGCCGCCTCAAGATCATTCAAATGGTTTATTATATAATATCGCAAATTGAGAGACGTAAAAATTGGAGAGTTAAATTCTTTTAGATTTGCGTATAAAATGATGTCAAATTTATTTTTATCATGATTTTTTAAAATTGGGACTAAAAAATTTGCAACAGCATGATATGTAAAGTCACTTGATAAATAACCTATTTTTATTTTTCTATTTATATTTTCAAGGCTCGATGATTTTATATTTTGCTTTCTAAGTTCAAAATTGAAACTAGGCTTATTTGGTAAATAGTCGTTAATTTTTAAATATTGTTTAAATAGTGTTTCATTATTGGCATAATAATACTCAGAATAACAAAGCGAATTACTAAAAGATAACAATTTGTCTTGCGTATTTAAATTAAATTTATTTGCAAAATCGATTGCTTTATTTGTATATTGTAGTGAATTTTCTATATCACCCATTGCACAATAAATATAACCAAGATCATGATAATTAGTCCATTTTACACGCTTTTCTTCTTGTGTGTTACAAGTCTTTGACGAATTTTGTTTTATAAGTTTTAAAAGGTATTGAACGCCATTTTTGTAATAAAGTTGCTGAAAGTTACACCTGGCATAAAGTCCTAAAAAAACATCGTCATCTAATAACTTGTTAAAAATATTTTTTTCACTAGAATCAAATTTAACAATTTCAAATACTTGGTTTGTTAAACCATTTTCAAATAAAGTTTTTATTAGTTGAATTATATTATTTTTATGCGTATTATCTATTTGATAACATATTTTATACCATATTAGTGCTTTTTCAAAATTTACATTTTTAAAAAGTTCGCCTAACATAAAATATAAATTGGAGTCTTCTGGAAAAATAAAAATAAGTTTCATTAAAACAATTTCTTTCAACGTTATATCATCGTTTTGACTTGTGACTAAATTTATTCCTACGTTATAAAGAGTTTTGCCTATTTGTTCTTTTAGTTTTGGATTTTGCAAAATATGGTTGTGTAAGCTTATAAATTCTTGCATTTATCTTATAATGCAAAAATTATTTTAAATCAGTTATTTTAAATCTTCAAGTGTTTAAACCAACAAAGAAATAACATATAAAAGAATTGAATTGAAAAATAAATGTTTATCAAATGTAAACTTGACACAATGAGCGAGCAAAACAATAATGATGTCATTGGCGATGACTTTTTGGACAATGATTTAATGGATAACGCAGCACTATCTCAAAAAGAAGCTGCTCTAATAACAAAGGCAAGACGTCGCATCACAGAAGCCAATAAAACTGCTTTTATTAAGTACCGCATGTTATCTGTTGATGAATTTCGTGAAATTCTAGCGCACAAATCCTCTGTTTTGCGATATAAAAATAATGAGCTTGGTTGGCAAGACCAACCACCAAGTTACCCGACGCCTCTTTGGTTTGGGCGCTTGATTTTGGATTGGAAAATGCCTCTAATTTACCCAAAAAATCTTTTCGATTAGACCTTTGGAAAAAAATTGATTTAAAGTTGAAAGATAATAAAAATGTCAGAGAATATATAAGAATGATCATACCAGTGAAATGTTTTACGTGCGGCCACGTTCTTGCAAATAAATATCGTTTCTATTTGGAAGAAGTAAGGAAGCGCAAACTTGCAAAGGGAATAGATAATAATAACAAAGTAGTTTATTTGACAAAGGAATTTAACGAAAAGACGGCTGAAGGCGAAGTTCTAGATGACTTAGGATTAATGAGAATGTGTTGTAGGAGACACATGCTAACTCATGTGGATATTGAATAAAATAAATTTAGGGCTACACAAGCCAAGTAAATTTATTAAGCTATGCGTATTATTTTTTTACTATGTTATATATATTGCTATGAAAAATTATAAAAAGTCAACTACTCAAAAAGTTTATAATATGAAGGGATGTAGTTTAGCCAAATGTAAAAAAGGCGGTAAAAGAAATAAAAGTTGTTGGGGAACTATGAAGGGTGGGTGCGCATGCTCTTTGCTTGGCGGACGAAGGAGGAGAAGTAAAAAAATGCTCGCATATCCTGCATCAAATTTGACTCAGCAAACTGCGTTTGCAAACGACTATTTAGCGTATACAGGACAAAATGGTGGTCGCGCATTAAATCCTAATTTACCTTATGGACAAATTCCTCCGATGAATAATGAATTTCCTCCCGGTGTTAGCCAACCACAAGATTTACGTGGTGGGGGCGAAATAAATCAAGCCGTAGTTTATGGACCAGTAAATAATTATGGTGGTTCACGCAGAAGGAAGCGACGAGGCGGTAGTAATGGCATGTGGCCCGACGGCCTTACTGGAAGTGCATGGGGCAGCAGAGTTTCGCAATGGCCTGGCGTAGATGGAATTTCAGGAGATAGAAATTATTTGTTACATAATGATTATAAAGTTGATCCTCAAACAGAGGGAGTGATAAATGGACGAGCGCTTTCCGGTGGTAAATCTAGAAAGAGACGGGGAGGAGGTTTAATAGCACAAGATTTGGTAAATTTAGGACGCCAAGCCATGTTTGGCTTAGGTAGTACATATAATGCATTAGCTGGTTATCAAGCGCCATCTAATCCTATGCCTTACACTGGACAATTGTCTGGAACGCCGTCACTCAATAATTTTGATTACTATCGTTTATAAGTTTTTTTCTAACTATATTTCATAATGGCATTTCCAAAAACTATTAAAGAATTATGTAAACCAGCGTTTATATATTTTGTTATTTCGATGTTAGGTCTAGTAATTTCAGTCTTTCAAAATTTTGGAAACAATAATAGTTATACTTTAGGGTCTTTTTCATGTAGTGTCCCTAGCACAACACTTGTTTTCATAGTGAAAGTAATTTACATCTTCTTTTGGACGTGGGTTTTGAATTTAATGTGCAAAGATGGTCATAGCGGCATTTCATGGTTTCTTGTTCTTTTTCCATTTATTCTTTTATTTGTTTTATTGGGTCTTTTAATGGTGAGTAATACGGATGTGTATTATATTGAAGGGTTTAAGGTGCAGTCGGCTAAACAACCAAAAGTAGTATCGGGCGGGCGTTAGCATTATCCACCGGGAGCCTGGATTAAAAAAGTTAATTTTCAATAAATGAATGTTGTTATTGAAAATGGTAAGGTCTTTGCCTCCCCGAAGGGCGGGAGGGGGCGAGCGGGGGAACCGGGG
>Ga0114968_10003053_pt1 | contig 12643 bp, 15 predicted proteins | sample M_130807_EF_Meta_FD_87020 | JGI IMG/M metagenome (GOLD analysis project Ga0114968, IMG submission 87020) | Freshwater microbial communities from Lake Montjoie, Canada to study carbon cycling - M_130807_EF_MetaG | ecosystem: Environmental > Aquatic > Freshwater > Lake | place: Lake Montjoie... | reverse complement strand
ATTCTTCAGTAGGTTCCTCATTACTATCACCTACAGCAATATCCCACTCATAAATACCTTGAACCATTTCTTTCTTTTTAGTTATAACACCTTCATCATTAATATATTCGACTGACATAACATCAAAATTAGGTACTGGGCTATCTTCGTTAAATTTATATTTTTCTGGTATTTTAGGAAACTCAATTTTTTCTGTTGCAGTGTCCTCATTATCAGCTAAAGTGAAAAAAATGCTGTATTTAGATTTATTATCAACACATTTTAATTCCATTGTATCCATTCTAGGTAACTTAATAGTTAAAACATCATTTTCTTTTAATTCGTTTAAAACTTGAACAAAATCATAAATCATTTGATTAACTTCAGTTTTTGCATTTTCACCATTTGCAGCAGCAGACTTATCATTAGGTTCTTGGTTTTGTTGATTAGATGGACCCATTGGTCTATTAAGTAAATCATCTATTGATTTTGCTTTTGTTGATTGGTCACCAGATGTGTTGGCTTGTTTTAACATTTCAACAATGTTTTCAAAGTTATTAACATTTTTAATTTTAGCATAACCATTTAAAACGTCAACAAGAATAGTTAATACTTCATCATCTGGTTTTTGTTGCATTTTAAATATAGATTTTAGCCTATTTTTAAGCGTTTTAATGTACTCAGCCTTTTGTTTTGGTACTCTAGCATTTAATGAATTATTAACTGCGTTCTCAATGTATGTAAATAAAGGTTTGCTTTCTGGCTTAGACAATAAAGTCTTTGCATCATTTTCATTTTTGATTTCAACATTACGGAATATAGCAGATATTTGATTGAAAAGTTTATCTTCCAATAATAATTCTTCTTTAATTAGATTTCTAAGTCTTTTAAACTGTGATTCAGTTATAACTATTTTTTTGTTCATGTTTTAGCTATTTTTATATAAATATTACAAAAAACAAAAATCCCCATTAAAATGGGGACTTATTGTAACGGTATCATACCATTTTTCATTTGTGTTTTTAATGACTCACCAGAAACTCTAGTTTCTCTACTACCTTTTCCAGTGTTTTTACTATTAGTCTCTTTTTCTTTTAATTCTTCAATTTGTTCTTCTTTCTCTTTGGTCTCTTTTATTAACATATTTAAAAAGAATCTTCTTTCATATGTAGGCATTGATAAAACGTCATTATATGTGACATTCTTTAAGTATTGCGTACATATGTAAATCTCTTCTAATAAAATAGGTTTATAGTCGGATGTTAGGCCAAAAAAATGTGACGCTAAGGGGAAGAAAGGTAGCGACAGACCCTCCCCCTGGGGTCGCCACATTGATATTTAGGTCAATGCCACTCTCAATTGATTCAACATACGTATTAAATGCCTTAGCATCTGCAATTCTTAATGATGAAGCAAAATCTTGAATATATCTTTTATCTCTGTTTCCATTAACTTCAACAATTTGTCTTTCTAATCTATAAGTCGAAGCGTTATTAACTAAAACATTTCTTTCTCTTTCTTTTTCTAATATTCTTTCAATATCATCAACATCACCACATGTTAAAAATTTAAATTTAATTACATTTTTAGTTATCGGTAATTCAAATAAAAACTCACCTTTTTCATCTGGTTCTGCAACCAATTCATTTTCTTTAAGTTCATTTAAATTAATTTCAGTTTCAAATGGGTCACCCAATTCATCTAAAATTGTTACTGGATACATTTCACCATACGCAGTCGCTCTTAACCATAACATGATAGCATTTCTGTCACCAATAGTTAAATCTTTATATCTAATTTCTGGTTCCAATATTTTTCTATTCATTAATATTTCCAAAAACTGACCACTTTGTAATAAGTTTGGTGATGATAAAATATTTTCATCAGCAGTAGTCATATAAGCTAATTTAATATTAGGTTTTTTACTTCTATATAATTTACCTCTTGACGGTAAAGGAATTAAATCAAATGGTGCGTTATAATTAGGTTGACTTAATTCATAAATATGTGGGTCAATATTACTAGGATTTTGACCATAGTTTTCATACGAATTATTAACTGGCGGCACTGATGGCGGTGTTGGTGGCGGTGGCGTATTAGTCACCCTATTTTGTTGTTCCATATTACTATTATTATTATTATTACTTACTCTATTGTATGATTCTTCATACATATTTTGATAATTTTGAGTTTGTTGTTGATTCATTCTTAACTGTTCATCTCTTTTACGTACTAAATCTGCATTATTATCTACTTTTTTAGGTGCGTTTTCAGATAATTGTGGTTCAATAACCATACCTTCGTAACTTTTTCTTTGAATTTGTTCTTGGGTACGCTGCTTCATCATTTCAACAGCATGTTTGTGAGCGTAACTTAATTCATCTGATATTTTTGAATTTTCATAAATTTCATTAGTAGCCATAGCTTTTTCTTGTTCGAAATTAGCTATTCTTTCAGCATCAGTTAAATTGACTTGTGGTTGTTCTCTTTGAGGGAAAACATTTGGTTTTTTATCCATATCAAAACTTATTTTTATTTGTTATAACTTTAAAAATAAATATAGATAAATAAGTTTTTTTGTAAATAGAATTTGTATAAAATAAAAAAACCACTTTTTGAAGTGGTTTTATGTTATTTAATTATTTTTATTCTTTCGTCACCTCCAGTAATTTGGTCTTCTTCACCGTTATCATCGTATTTAATAGTGTAAGACACTTCTTGGTATGGATTAGCTTCAAAAGCGATTACTTCAGCATCTCTCCCATTAAAATTAATTCTAGTATGTTTAGACATAGGGTCAGCAAAATGGCCTTCTTTAATTAAACCTTTAGATTGTAAATATCTTTGTTCAACCAATAAATTAGCTTTTTCTATTTTTACATTTTTATCAAATCTTCTCATAATATTTTTAATTATAAATAGTTTAAATAAAACAAAAAACCTAGTCTCCTAGGTTTTAGTGTTTTTATTTTTGTATTGTTTTATTAGAATAATAATATTGCTCTATCGAAACGTAATGTCGCAGTAATCTCAGCGATACCGTCATCATCCATACCTAAGTCACCAAAAGATACGTTAGTTAACATTGTTCCGTCTAACAACCATTTCTCTACAACAACCCCAGTTGGGTCAAGTAATTCTAAGTCAACTGGACGTTTGTAACCAGCGGCATAACCTTGACGACCAGTAATAGATTCTGAATGTAAACGAACCCACTCCATAATTGCTTGTGCAGCAGAAGGTCCAATTGGGTCACGGAAAGTTACATCAATTGATTCCCATGTAAAACGACCAATAACCCATGTAGAAGTATTTAAGAAAGGAATCTCAACTTCATTTTGAGTAATTGAAGGTCTAGAAGCAGTTGATAACCACCATTGTTGGATACCTAAATCTGCTGGGAAAGTTAATAACCAACGATTCTTTTTCTTAGGTTCGTATGGTAAGGGCATTTTCATCAATAAATCAGCCATAATGTTCTAGTTTTTATTTAATTTTATTATTTGTTGTTTTTTATTATAAATATGTTAAAACTTAAAATATTTTTATTTTTAGTTATAAAAATTATTTATTTTTTAAAATATTATTTATTACTTCAGAATGTTTAAGTTTACATTCAAAACCATTTTCTTTTGATATTGAATTATAATTGTCTACAATCTTTTCAGCATCATATTTAAATTTCTTATCGGCATCAATCAATCCTTTATTTACTAAATCTTCAATTATCTTATTTAACTCTTCTTTATCATCTAAAATAAGTTTGATTTTAGTGTATGTTGACTCTTGCTTTAATTGTTTATTAGCTACTTCTAGATTATAATTTTTTAAATCTAACCCTAATATTTTACCCATAGCCAATATCATCTCAATAGAGTAATTAAATGTTACTTTCTTCTCACTAGCTTCCTTTAAAAGTAATCTATTAAATTGCTCTGCTGTAATTTTAATTATCTTCATACTAATAAATATCTATAAAAACAAAAAAGCTCTCAAAAGAGAGCTTTATTGCTTTATTTTTAATTCTAATTATACGTTGTCGAATGACGCACCAGTATTCATAATTACGAACTCTAATTGGATGAACTCTAATGCTCTTGTTGGTTTCAAGAATATTTGTCCAGTCAATTGATTTCTGTCGAAATCTTCTGGGTCGTTTGATAACACCACACGGAAATCAGTTAAACCTCTTTGACTTCTAATACTGTCTAAGATTGGGTTTACAAGTGATAAGAATTGGTTTCTTACAGCTGCATCGTTTTGCTCAAATAATAATCTGATAGAAACAGCAGAAATAAGTTTTCTTGCTTGTAATAACAATCTTCTAACGTTGATTCTGTTAAGAGCTGTATCTTTAATTTGAAGAGTTTTGTTACCCCAGATTTTAATACCTTCAGTTGTGAAAGTAGCAATTGGGTTAATTCTTGCATCATAAAGAGTATCTCTTTCGTCTAATGTTAATTTTTTTCTAGCTTGGATAGCGTTAACAGTACCTCTTTCGATACCAGCAACCGCATACCATGGAGCTGTTTTCTTATCTGTAAATGCTATGTTTCTTACCACATCTCTAGTCGCTGGCATCCAAATATAAACATTGTTTTCAGTGTCATCAACTTGAATCCATGGCCAGTAAGTACATGTGTAGTTACTATCAAAAGTACCATCTAAGAAATCAGCAATATCACCAGCAGTCATTACATCACCACCACTATCAGTATCTGGAGTTGTAACAATGTACAATGAGTCAGCTCTGTCGTTTTCAACCATATCAATTGCTTCTTCAACTAAGTTACCATTATCCATTACATCAATACCTGGAGTTGCAAACACGTTAACGTTAACAGCTTCTGGGTTTTTGAATGTCCAAATTGCTTCTAAGTATGCATAGTAATCAGAGTTTATTGCAGCATCACCGTTAAATAATGTTCTAGATTTAAATGCACCACTAATTTTACCTTTACTTCCTAATGTACCGTTGATTAAGAATGAATCTAAATTACTTCTTCTAGTTCTATAAATATCCCATCCATCATAACCACCAAATGGTACAAATGAGAATTTACGAGCTCTAATTTTTTCATATTTAGTACCTAACACACCAGCTTCACTTCTAAATTCGTATGCACCTACTTCAAAAGAGAACGCTTGGTTATCAATTAAAGCTGAAGCTGCATCCACATCCATATGGAAACCTTTTGTTAAAGCACTAAATTCAACACCTTTATGGTCAAAGAAATCAGCATCAATACCAACAAGGTCAGATAAACCTAAATACTTTTTAGCTATTTGACTAGAAGTATCAAATGCTCCATAAGCAGTTTGGAATAATAAGTTAGGTGAAACAACACCACTATTACTAGCTGCTTGGTAATTTCTCATTGGGTATCCAACGAAACCAGCTGGGAAAGCTTCTGAAGTGTCATTAGTGTCATCTAATTCAATCAAAACATAACTTGATTTTGAAGGGAAGTTACCGTCTAATGTACCAATTCTTCTAGCAACATAGTTAACAGAAGTTGGGTCCATTGTTACTCTTGAGAACGATTCCAATACTGTAGGTTGTGTATCATTATCACCAAAAGCTCTTACAACAATATCAAACTCTTTAGTATCTAATTTAATGTTTCTAATAGAAATTTTAAATTGTTCGTTTGCAGCATTACCATCAGAAATAGTCCAGAATCTGAATAATCTTAATACTTTCGTACCACGTAATTCAGAAACAACATATGGAGTAACAGCTGGTTTGTATTCTTGTTTGTAATCATTGAAAGAATTAGCATATTTAATCATTGTTTGATTGATACCTCTGATTTTACCAGCTTTATCTAATGTGTCAAACATTTGCTCAAAAAATTCTTCAGCGAATATTGCAGTTTTACCATCATTATTTGTTCTACCTAATACTTTTGGTAAGTAACTTTTCTTAGTGTTATCTAATGATAAAGAATAATTGAATTTTCCTTGAGTATTAGATGTACCAGATAATGAGAATTCTGCTAATGGGTCAGTTAATGCAGCAGTAATTGAAGAAACAAATGTTGGACCGTTTGTTGTTCCAGTTATTTCGTATGCTGGTAATTGAGTATCACCATTAATTCCACCTCTAGAACGTAACAAGGCAACTAATTTATCTTCAGTGTCTGAATAACCAGTACCAGTATAATGAACTGTAACACCAGTTGTCGTACCAGTAATAAATGCACCAACAGTACCTAATTTATTAAGATACATTGTTGTTGTTAAACCACTGAATAAACCGTTATTTTTAATGTTACCAGTAACAACATACGTAGTACCAGTTGGTCCTTGTGATAATGTAGCTAATGTATCATCTAAATCACCACTATTGATGATTTGTTGTAATAATGGGTCATTACTAACAATAGTTACATTAGTGTTTGCTGATGTAGCTGTAAATGATAATAATGGTGAATAAGAAGTAGTGGTTGTCGTAGCAGTCGTTGACAAGTCTAATGCAGCATCTAATGTGATACCCCAAGCTTGACCAGCTTCAAACCCAGATAAACCTAATACTCTTGTTACAAACAATTGGTTAGATTGATTTAAATATTCTTTAGCGATATATGGTAACTCATATAAAGGAGCGTTGTTATCTTTAACCTTTGTAGCGTTACACTTCCCAAAAAAGTTTTTAAAGTTATCATAACTGTCAATGAATATAGGTTGAAATGCTGGGCCTATAGTTGTTTCTCTAACTAAACCTAGCGTAGTTACACCTATCTGACTAGTTACAAAAGATAAGTCTTTTTCAGATGTATAAACCCCTGGGCTTACAAATACTTTATTTGGCATAATTTTGTTTTTTGTTTTATGTTATTTATCGTTTTATTATAAATATTAACTTTTTTTCAAAAGTAAGGCCAATTAAAAATATAAATATGAATTAGTATGAATTTTATCATACTTTTATCATACTTATAGAGAAAAGTGTTATGAAACGAGATAAAAACTTAAAAATTACACCAAAAACTCACGAAATGTTAAAACAATATTGTGAGGAAAATGGTCTTAAAATGTTTGCATATATAGAAGTTTTAATTAAACGTAATTGTATTTTAAAACAAAATTATAATAATGAAAAAGATATGTATAATGAAGATTAACACATTTTAAAATATTTTTAGTATATTTGTAAAATGGAAACTAAATTTTGTGTTAAATGTGAAATTGAAAAAACGGTAGATGAGTTTTATGTATCTAAAACTAGTAAAAAACCTATATCATATTGTGCGTTATGTAACAAGGAATTACAAAAGAAATATCGTGAAATAAATAAAAATAAAAATACCATTAAAAAAAGTGAATGGTATAAACTGAATAAACCTAAACTACAAAAAAAAGCTAAAGAAAATTATATTAAAAATATAGATAGAGAAAAAACTAGGTCTATTAATTATCATAGAAATAATAAAGAAGAAGTTAAATTGAAAAAACAAAAATACTATAAACAAAATAAATTAAAAATAATTAATAGAAATAATCAAAATATAAAATTAAGAAAGAAAATTGACCCAATTTTTAGATTAAAAGTTAATATACGAACTAGATTATATAATGATTTTAAAAAAGGTGGTTTTAATAAAAATTCTAAATCATATATTATTTTAGGTTGTTCATTTGAAAAATTTAAAGAACACCTAGAGTCTAAGTTTGAGTCATGGATGACATGGGACAACTATGGGTTATATAATGGTGAATTAAATTACGGATGGGATATTGACCATATCATACCATCCTCAACTGCCACAAATGAAGAAGATGTTATTAGGTTAAATCATTATAGTAACTTACAACCATTATGTAGTAAAGTTAATCGAGATATAAAAAAATCTAACAATTAATTTGATTTGTTTGCTTTTGTTGAAAAATTAATCAGAGATAGATGTCAACCTAAAAAGGGGTTATACGATGAAGATTGATTACCAAGAAACAATAATAACTAATCCATTACCACCATTACCACCTCGACCACCAGTACCACCATAGGCTGCACCACCACCGCCTCCTCCAGAACCAAAGGAACCAATTCCACCAGCACCACCATTTCTACCAGAAGTGTTTACACCACCACCACCAGCACCACCAGTAAATAACATTGGACCTCTTGTTGACGTATTAAAAGTTGGGAATGAATAAGTGTATCCAGCAGTACCATTAACCGTACTAGCGGTGACATCTTGTGTTCCACCAACTAAAGTTGTAAAACCATACATTGTACTAGTTATATCACCACCTTTAAAAGATGAAGCATTTGATGATTCACCGCCACCACCAGCACCACCAGAAACTGGTAATGTTAAAGCAAGATTAACACCAGCACCAGCAGTTGAACCACCATTAGAACCAGCTTGACCAGCTATTGCTGATATTTGACCCAATTGAGACCATATATCATTGGTATAAACCCAAACAGTACCAGCAAGACCACCATCACCACGTAAAGAAGAAGTACCAGTACCACCTCCACCAGCGGCAACTTCACCACTTTGCATAAGTATTGAGTTAACGTTTGTTGATGCCGAGATACAAATATAAGATAATTCACCAGAACCACCATTAGTATTATTAGCACCACCAGTACCACCTTTACCAACACTAACATATAAAATATCTGGCAACATACAAGCTGGGAAAAGACCCATAGAAATACTAGTGGAACCGCCACCACCGCCTCCACCTCCAGTGTTGACAGCACCAGTTCTACCAGAACCACCTCCACCACCTCCACCTAATACATAAAAATACACCATTTTAGCACCATTAGGTTTTTGCCATGTTTGCCATTGTGTACTACCAGATGAAACTGCATGAAATACTTGATTATTTGCCGTATTACTAGGTAAATTGAATATATCTATCATTATTGTATAATTACCATGTTGTTATTATTATAAGTCCATTACCACCAGAACCACCATTACCACCAGAAGATGTAATTCCAGCACCACCACCTCCTCCTCCAGAACCATAAGCACCATTACCACCAGTACCACCAGAACCTAAATTTGAAGACGCACCACCAGCACCACCAGTAAAAATCATTTGTTGATATGATACACCTACATTATTAGGCACTAAAGACATATAACCACTAGAACCATCTACTGATACAGTTGTACCACCAGAAATTGTTGGTACTATTCCACCACCAATAATACTACCACCATTTTGAGGTGTAGCACCATTCGTTCCAGCACCACAACCACCACCAGTTGTTATTCCACTTATAGCTGTGTTATTTGGCGGTGGAGTAGTTTGTCCCAATGCACCAGCAAAACCAGCGTAACTAATTGATAAAGACATTTGCCAAAGTATCGAACCAGTTCCAGTCCAAAATGTTCCAGCAGCACCAGCAGCACCAGTAGTACTACCAGCAGCACCACCAGTAGCGGCAATAGCACCACTTTGTAACAAAACATTTGTAGCAGTAAACGCAGAATCTGGGTATATCATTACATAAGATAAAGAACCAGACGCACCAGCACTAGGACTAGCACCACCAGAACCACCAGAACCACCATGACCTACTTCTAAAAAAAGAGTATCTGGTATTTGAGACGCTGAAAACAAAGCAATTACATGTCCGCTAGAACCACCAGAACCACCACCACGTCTTGCAGTACCAGAACCAGCTCCTTCACCACCACCACCACCAGCACCACCACCTAACACGAAAAAATGAACAAAATTACAGTTTTGTGGTTTATGCCATGTTTGCCAAGAATTTAAACCAGTACCGTAAAAAACACTTCTTTTAACACTACCATCATTTATATTGAACGTATCTAACATATTTTAGTTTTAACTAGTTGTTATTATTACAAGACCATCACCACCTTTTCCTCCAACCCCAGAAATAGTGTTACCAGCTCCACCGCCTCCACCACCACAACCATAAGATGCATTACCACCAGCGGCACCGATACCAGTACTTGACGCTCCACCACCAGCTCCACCAGTAAAAAACATTGGATACTTAAAATTAGGACCAATAAAGTTTTGTCTTGTTGAATACCCATCATTTCCAGCTGTTGCACCAGTGGTCGTATTAGAAATACCACCATTAATTCTAGGGAAATCTAAAATAGATAAAATACTAGCAGATGTACCCAATGTACCTACAGAAGAAACACCAGAACCACCAGCACCAGGCGTTGTTGGTAAACCAGTTGGTGTTACATTTGTTCCAGAACCACTAGACACACCACCAGCACCACCAGTTTGACCAGCATATGCTGATAAAAAAGCTATTTCAGCCAAAACAACATTATTAGTTGTGATTACAGCACCAGCAGTAGTTGTAAGAGTAGCACCAGCACCAGCAGTACCACTTTGCATTAAAATATTATAAGGTGAAAATGTGTTATCTGGTTGTGATGATATGTATGATAAACCACCAGCACCACCTCGACCAGAATTAGAAGCACCACCAGTACCACCAGAAGCAACCAAAACGTATAACATGTCTGGTAAAGCAAATGCTGGAACTGTGATATAAGCCATTGCGGCTGAACCACCGCCTGGCCCTCCATTTCTAGTAGAACCTGGCCCAACATCACCACCTTGACCACCAGCACCACCACCTAATAAATAAAAATTAACAAAATTACAATTAGATGGTTTATGCCATACTTGCCATGCGTTTGCACCTTTATGGTAAAACACTTGGTTAGTCAAACTATTATTATTAATGTTAAAAACGTCTATCATATTCTTATTAATTTGACCACGTAGGTCTAGGTGGGTTACTATCAACTACGTAATAACCATATTCATTCTGTAATTCAAGTGAATTACCATCTAAATCTGTTAATCTAACCACTGTCCCATTATTTATTTCTTGGTATAATTGACCTTCATATCCATATTGGAATTCACATAAAATATATTCAAACATAATTTTAATATTTACCTCCAATTGTTGTTATCGTATAACCAGCCGCTACCGCTGTACCCAATGTAACTAATATTTTATAGTTAGCTGGTAACGCAATATTTAAAGGAAGTTCAAATGTTGGTTGAGCTGATACCTCAGACACAGTTGTTGCTGGAAGTGAAATATCATCCCAATAGGTGTTATTAGCTGCTGTAGCAGTCGTTAAACCATTGTTTATCCAAACCCTAGCTACAGTTGCTACGTTTGTTCCTAGAGGCTTAAAACGTATTCTTTGTACATAACCACCAGTTACTGACGCTGTAAATGCAGTAAAAATAGTACCAGTAGATAAATCTTTGGTTGTGTTGGCAGTTGTTGCTGAAACTGACCATTGTGTATCCCCAGATGCTGTATAAATTGGGAGTGTATTTAATGATGTATTTGCCATAATTAATTTTTATTTATTTATTATTTTATATTAAAAAGTTTCCACTTGATATTGCGTTTATTAAGCCATATGGTGCTTGAAGATTGGTTAAACTAGAACCATCACCAGCAAATGTTGTTGCACTTAATGTACCGTAAACAGTTGTATTACCAGATACTGTTAATTTATCAGACCCTAATGGTTGTGTTAGACCTATAGCAACATTACCAGTTGCGTTTACTACAAAGTGTGAAGCATCACCATTAAATTGGTCTTCAACAACAAATGCGTCACCAGAACCATCTTGAATGATTTTAACCATTTCAACGGAACTAGTACCAGAAAAAATTGATTGAGTAGAAGCGGTAACTGATAAGTTACCAGTGATAAATGAGTTATTATTTGAGATAAACCCATTCTTAATGTTAAATTCGTTTGGCATAATATTTACTTTCCCTATCCAGTAATGTTATTTTATAATAAATATGTTGAATTGTTAAAATAAACTACAATCCAAACCTAGATTTTGTTACATTATAATTTTGTAAAACTTCAGTAGCTGTTAAAACTCTGTTATATATTTGTATATTTGATATATTACCATTGAAAGCACTAGAGTAACTACCACCTAGATTTCTATATATACCAATATTTAATGGACTTGTACTGTTGAATAATGATGAATAACTACCTACCAAAGTTGATGGGGCTAATATTCCATTAACATAAATATTAATTGAGGTTGATGTATGCACAACATTAACATTATTCCATGTATTTGTAGTTATAACAGAACTATTAGTAGTATAAGTACCAGTTGGGTTTCCACTACAGTTTCCACTAGGAATCCAATACCATTCAATTTTTCCATTTGTTAATATTGATAAAGAATATGAGAATTGATTACCGTTACACCATTGTTTAGCTGCAATAGTTTGAGTAATACTTAAAGAAACGGTTTTAAACCAAATTGATAATGTTAAGTTATTTGTTATTTGCAAAGAACTATCATTACCTAAAGTAATAAAATCATCACTACCATCTAATATTATATTACCACCATTACTTGAATTATATATTGGCCCATTCGTCAATACACCATTATTACTATTTCTTCCTAAATCATTCCATACCGTACTACCACTAACTATTGATTTAGGGTTAGCAGCATCTAAAGATAAAATTAGACCATTAGTAATGATTCCTCTATTTACTGTACTCATGGCATTTGTCTATCATCAGTCCATTCTGGACCATTTAATATTATTGATATTTCATCATATGTATACGGTCCTTCACTTGTTGTTAATGATAATACAGATGAAGGTATTTCTTCT
>Ga0114968_10003050_pt1 | contig 12646 bp, 13 predicted proteins | sample M_130807_EF_Meta_FD_87020 | JGI IMG/M metagenome (GOLD analysis project Ga0114968, IMG submission 87020) | Freshwater microbial communities from Lake Montjoie, Canada to study carbon cycling - M_130807_EF_MetaG | ecosystem: Environmental > Aquatic > Freshwater > Lake | place: Lake Montjoie... | reverse complement strand
TTAAAAAATGATTCACATTCGTAATCTCACCGTTCGCAACTTCATGAGTGTGGGTGCTGCCACACAGGCCATCAACTTTGACCGTAGTGATCTCACCTTGGTACTAGGAGAAAATCTAGATCTGGGTGGCGATGGCTCACGCAACGGCACCGGCAAGACCACTATCATCAATGCACTCAGTTATGCCTTGTACGGACAGGCATTAAGCAACATCCGAAAAGATAATCTGGTCAACAAAACCAACGGCAAGAACATGTTGGTGAGCCTGGACTTTTCAGTAGGCGACCAAACTTATCGAATCGAACGCGGTCGCAAACCCAATGTGCTGAAATTCTATGTCAATGATGAACAACAACTGGCACAAGACGAAGCACAAGGCGACTCAAGAGAAACACAAACAGCCATAGAGCGTGTGCTGAACATGAGTCACGATATGTTTCAGCACATTGTGGCTCTCAACACCTACACCCTGCCGTTCTTGAGTTTGAAGTCCAATGAACAACGCACCATCATTGAACAGTTGTTGGGTATCACACAGTTGAGCGAACGTGCTGATGCTGTGAAAGAACTCAATCGCGAGACCAAGGATGCCATCACTCAAGAAGAACATCGCACAAGAGCAGTTCAAGAGGCCAACCGACGTATCGAAGAACAAATCCAAAGTCTGCGCAAACGTCAAACCTTGTGGCTGAAAAAACAAGCCGAGGATGTGACTCAGTTGACTCAAGCTGTGACTGATCTTGAACACATTGACATTGATCAGGAAATTCAAGCACACAGAGATCTTGAAACTTTCCACACTGTGAAAAAAGCCCGAGACGAAGCCGAACGATGGATTCGCAGCATCGACAGTGACGATGCTCGACTGGAAAAAACTCAAGCCAAGTTACGAAAAGAAATTGCCGATCTTGACAATCATGTGTGCTATGCTTGCGGACAAAATCTACATGACCACAAGCAAGACGAAATCAGAGCAGCCAAACAGGAAGCCTTGCAAGAAACTGCCTTGCAACTGTTGACCAACAGCAGTCAGAGAATTGAACATCAAGACCGGTTGTCACAACTGGGCAAGGCTGTGCCAGCACCGCAAGTTTTTTATGACACCTTAGAACAGGCCTTGAATCATCGCAACAGTGTGGACACATTGCGAAAAGATCTGGCCCAGCGACAAACAGAAACTGATGTGTATGCTGAACAGATTGAGGACATGCAAAGCCAGGCTCTGCAAGAAGTCTCCTATGACACTCTCAACCAGTTGACTCGACTGCAGGACCATCAAGACTTTTTGCTCAAGCTGTTGACCAGCAAGGATAGTTTTGTTCGCAAAAAGATCATTGATCAAAATTTGAGTTACCTCAATGCCCGACTCACTCACTATCTAGATCGCATGGGCCTGCCTCACACCGTGGTGTTTCAGAATGATCTCACAGTCAGTATTGAAGAACTAGGCCGCGAACTGGACTTTGACAACCTGAGTCGTGGTGAGCGCAACCGCTTGATATTGAGCATGAGCTGGGCATTCCGTGATGTGTTCGAAAGTTTGTATCAACCCATCAACATCATGTTCATTGACGAAATGATTGACTCTGGCTTGGACACCGCAGGTGTAGAGAATGCGCTAGGCTTACTCAAGCACATGAGTCGAGAAAGAAACAAGAGTGTGTGGCTGGTGAGTCACAGAGACGAACTGACCAGCAGGGTAGAAAATATTCTCAAAGTTGTAAAAAGCAATGGCTTTACAGAATACAATGCCGATACATCAAGCGAGTAATTATGCGTAGAATTCGTGTACTGCATCTTGAACCCACTGATGTATGTCAGGCGGCCTGTCCGCTATGCGCCCGAGAGACCGACATCAACTTTGACAAGCGAGGTCGGCATCACTTGACTGTTGATCAAATACGTCAACACTTTTCTGATCGTGTGCTAGGCAATCTCGACAAGGTATTCATGTGTGGCAACTACGGAGATCCTGCAGCAGGATACTATACACAAGACATTTATAAATGGTTTAGAAAGCTAAATCCCAACATAGTGCTGGGCATGAACTCCAATGGTGCCGTACAAAACACCTTTTGGTGGCATGCCTTGGGTCAGCTGTTTTCACAAACCCAAGACTATGTGGTGTTCAGCATCGATGGGTTAGAGGATACCAATTCAGTGTATCGCAAAAATGTAGACTGGCAAAAACTCATGGCCAATGCAGAAGCATACATCTCGGCTGGCGGATCTGCACACTGGGACATGTTGGTGTATCGGCACAACCAGCATCAAGTTGATGCTTGTGAAAAACTAGCACGTGACTTGGGTTTCCAGTGGTTCCGAGCCAAGGTCAGTAAGCGTCCATTTACTGATCGATTGTTGGCTCCAGTAGGGTGGAATCTACCCGCAGCATCTCAAGGAAAAATTGCCTGTCATGCGTTGGCGGAAAAAAGTGCCTACATAGATGCTCAAGGTCGACTGAGTCCATGCTGCTGGCTAGGCTGCACTCAACAAGATTTTGTTACAGACATCAAAGATGTTGAGTTAACTTGGAAAATCAATCCTCATCCCATATGTGCAGCAGCTTGTACTAAAAATATCACCGGCACTAATTTTACCAACCAATGGCAACGGGAGATTAATCTTGTTTGATTACCGGGCCATCGACGAGTATCAACTGGAAATCACCACTTATTGCAATGCTGCGTGTCCTCAGTGTCCAAGAAATCTCAGCGGGCATGGTACAAATCCCTTAATGCCACTTACACATCTTCCCAGAATAACCATCGACTTGGCATTCTCTGTTGATCTCATTGAGAGACTCAGACAAGTATTTTTTTGTGGCAGCTACGGTGATCCAATTATGCATCCTGACTTTTTGGACATACTCAGAGATTTTCGACGTAAATCACCAACACTATGGCTGTACATACACACCAACGGCGGTGCACATGATACCAAATACTGGAGCGAAATTGCAAAAATCATGAACGGGTATGGTCAGATAGATTTTGGAATTGACGGACTAGAAGACACTTTGCATTTGTATCGTCGTAATGTAAAATATAATAAAGTCATTGCCAATGCTCAGGCATTTATACAAGCCGGAGGCAGGGCACAGTGGAATTTCATTGTGTTTCGCCACAACGAACATCAGGTTAGTCAGGTACAACAGCTGGGCAAAGAAATGGGATTTTTCAATGTGTTAATCAGAAAAACTGGAAGATTTTTCAATCACAGAACCATTGAAGAAATGACTCACTGGCCTGTGGGCGATAACTATGTGTTAGAGCCGCCTACTGCCCCTGAATATCGAAATCAAAGCATGATGTTCCTTCCGGACTTGAAAAAACAATATAAAAATATTCGGGATTATTTTGACTCAACGGAAATCAAATGCGATGCCATGATCGGACCCAAGGTAGCTATCAATGCCGAGGGATTGGTTTTGCCCTGCAACTTTTTCAATCACAATTTGTATGATCGTAGATTTTACGAGCCCGAAGTGCTGCCCGAATCCAACAAGCTCAGCTCAGTTGATGGAAAAAATCAAGTGAGATCTTTTTTAGAATCATACAACTTGGAAAATTTAAATATCAAAAATCACAGCTTAGAAAACATTTTTAAAAATACAATGTGGAATGATCTAGTGGAAAGTTGGAACAAAACATTGTCCAACGGGCGTCTGTTTGAATGTGCAATGACCTGTGGGTCAAAAATTACCAAGGTATGGGATCAAGGAGGAAGCAAAAGATGAAATACATGGTCACCGGGGGCAATAGAGGTCTGGGGCTAGAGATATGCAAACACTTTGCAAGCGATAGCTATAGTCGTGCCAATGGCTACGACATTACCAAGGACTGCGAAAAGTTAGCTCAAGCTAGTTTAGATTACGATGTATTTGTTAACAATGCATTCGATGGTCCGTTTCAAGAGTCCTGGGCCGACTTCGGACAAGTCAAATTGCTATTCACGGTTGCTGATCTTTGGAAAAAGAAAAGCAAAAAAGGCTATATTTTCAACATTGGCAGTTCTGGAAGCGAAGCAATAGTGGCACCAGATCCCAGCTGGGAAACATATCGTGTTAGTAAATCAGCACTGAAACATCACAGTCGACAGTGGACGCAGGCATTCAAGCAAAATCAGGCACCATTCAAGACCACACTGATTACCCTGGATAGATTAGACACCGAACTAAGTCGCAGTCGCGCGACCTGGACCGGAAACGGTATCCAGTTGTCCGACGTTACTAATTTCATGTCATATGCTGTGAATACTCATCCCAATACCTGCATCGAAGAAATCGTTGCATATTGTAATCTAGATCATGAATAAAATTGTACGCATACTTCCGTTTGAAAAAGATTTTTTTTCAATATCTTGGGTTATGCACATTAAATGCAATTACGATTGTATGTATTGTCCCCCAGATCGTCACACTAGTGTAAACGACACAAAGTCTCTAGAAGAGTTAAAAACACTCTGGCAGGAAATATTTAAAAAAACATACCAAATCAACAAGCCATACAAAATTAGCATCAGCGGTGGCGAACCAACTATAAACAAAAATTTTATACCTTTTTTAGAATGGTTAACCAGTGAATACGGAGAATATATCAAGGTTATCGGAGTTACTACCAACGGTAGTGCCAGTACTCGCTATTATTTGAAATTGTTTTCTCTTTTGAACTATATAGCTTTCAGTACTCATAGCGAACACATGCAGATCGATCGATTTTTCGAATCAGCTATAGCATTGTCTGACCATGCAAGAAAAAACAACAAATCATTCAATGTAAATATCATGAAAGAGTTTTGGGCCGATAAAGAAATCGCCGAATATGTTGCTCGTTGCCAACAACATAAGATTTATTATACTTTCAGCAAAGTAGACTACGAAAAACAAACTAGACCCATACCAATTTTTAAAAATGTAACTCATGACACATCTAACACCTGACGAAAATTGCAATGCCACGGTTTATTACGATGATGGCAGCACCGTTAATATTTTTGCTACCAAAATACGCTTAATGGATTTGGACTATTTTGAAAATTGGAAATGCAAAGCCGGAGTTGAAAGAATTGTTATATTGCCAGATTCAAGTGTATTTGGTGGCGAATGCGAAAACGACTATTTGGGAAATTTGACCAACGGATCATTTAACTTAATTGATAATTTTACAACTTGCAAACAAAACAGATGCGGCAATAATCCAGATGATATCATGATGGAAAAATATCTGCCGAATGCTAATGATAATAATTAATAACCAATGGCATGGATATACAACAATCAACCGGTAGAAAATTTACCCGACGATTGTATAGGTTTTGTGTATTTGATAACTAATACTCTTGACAACAGAAAATACATAGGCAAAAAACTAGCAAAATTCTCCAAGACAACTTATAAAACAGTCAAGCAAAAAAACGGCACCAAAAAACGCAAAAAGATACGCAGCAAAATCGATTCAGACTGGAGAGACTACTGGGGGTCAAGTCCCGAACTTGCCCGAGACATCCAGGCACTAGGCAGCGAAAATTTCTCAAGACAAATACTACACTATTGCACCAGCAAGGCAGCCTGCTCGTATATTGAAGCACGAGAACATTTTGATAGACGAGTGTTGGAATCTGCAGACTACTACAATGGTCACATACAGGTTCGAGTACACGGCTCGCATATACTAAACAAAACACTGGCACTGACAGGCAACGATCACGACACTGTGATCAGCGACATGGCTGATCCCCATTGAGGAACGGTGCAATACCCGGTCTAGACTTGGGCGTCAAAGGCAATTGCTAACTTAAGGCAACAAATGGTTGGGGCTCTGTGAAACAGATACAACCCCTGCTCATAGGATTTGGGTCTATTCCGGATCACTAGGGTTCCGTTGATATGTGAAGCTTGAGTAGGGGGTACCGGTCAACCGCCTCCGCGCAGGAAACTGCAATCTCATTAGAATAGATGACTGATGCTACTCGGATAATGGCACCTTCAATTCACCGTGCATACGGTGAATTATGACCAAATTAATCTGGATAATATGTAAAAAAACAATCATGTGTGAGCTTTAGCGAAACACATAGATTAGCGTAGCTAATCTTTATAAATAGATATTGATATGGAATTTATTGCAAGTAACAATTTAGTCTGGCAACGAGCCAATAACACCGACTGGATAAACCCACCACAGTTGATACATAAAAATTTGCCAAATTGGCTAAAGACTCTAAGAGGTAACATCGATACCTATACCCAATCAACACATCATCATCTTACAGTCAGGCACTGCTTGGGCATGCGAGGGTTGTTGGATATAGGATATTCGTTACCGATAGAATATGCTTCAGGTGGCAATTACTCAAAGCATGTTAAGTTGCATCCGGAACAGCTACACGGAACCAGGTGGGCCGAGATAGACCAACAAAACAATTACATATGGGATATCTTTATAGTTTCTTTTCCGTGGCGAGCAAAAATGCCACCAGGTTGGCGATTATTGATCAATGATTATCCACTTGACTGGCATGAGGATTATCATTGTTTTACAGGCGCAGTTGATGCCAATTATGAAATACGCAATAACGGCTGTGACATTGGTTCGTTTTGGAATTTTGATTATAAAATTGACGAACACTACAATTATTTTAATTTAGAAACAGTGTTGGCCATTAAACAACACAGCTCAAGGGCAAATTTATGGACCAAAGCAGGAGCGTGTATTTTTTCTGCTATACCCGTGTACGATCCTGATCATAAAAATTCAGAGCCAAGAATAATTCTTGGCTCTCAGAACTGATCAGGCCAATCCCTAAAGAGTGCATGCTGAATATCCCCAGCAACAAACTGATTGAAACTTTTGTGTTTGGTTTCTAGTTCACCTTCAAGTGGAGCAACTCTTTTGAAAGCACTATCCATTTGTGCCATGTCACGAAACTCCATTAAAATCATGAATTCGGGCATGTCTGCAATGCTGCGGAATCCCATTTTGCATCTGGTGATTCTGTAGCTTTCCATTTTGCCTTCAGAGACCAAGTGATCGAAGAAACTTTTCATTCCGTTGACCCAGTCCAGATCTGATATGTCGCCCTCTTTGTTTGCCCAAATTGTGTAGATGTCTGCCATGTTTTACTCCAATGATCCTAGTATTTCAAAGCCTTGCATGCTTTGTTTGTACAAGTGAGCTTGTTCTAGATAAAGATATTTAAAACCTCGCTCACGATATATTGCGCATTCAGTTTGAAGACTTTTGATGCCGAGTCTGAGTCGTGGCATGCCGTAGTCCCAGGCAAATTGAGCACACAATGCGTTGTGATTGTCGTAGCGTTCGATCAAGCTGAACGCTACTAGTTCTCCCAGGTGTCGATATCCAATGACATCGGTCATGGGTGCGCGATAGCGATATTCAAATATGGGCATGACACTGGCAAAGCGTTTGTGGGCGCAGTAGCGTCGGTATATGGTGTTGAGTTGATCTATGTTGGGATCTGTGATGTAATACCAGTCACAGGTGGGCTGATATGTGGTTGCAGCAAGGTCAATTCTGGCAAACTGATAACTCATCGCGGATCTTGTCGATTTGCAAACAATAGCCTGAGATATTCATCAGGCCAAGCATGATAAAACCCTTTGCTGGCCATTTGTGCTGCGGCTGTGTCTAGCTTGCTGAGACTTTGACACAAGGCTAGAGCATAGGTGCCCTGATTCATAGTGACATTGTTGACAATTTCGGCATCAGCAGGATGATCTTCCAGGGCCAGCAAATCTGCGGGCAACAACCATTCCTGATTGGCTGATTCTATGTGCTGGTGAAAATGTGTGTAGGGCCATTCAGCGGGATCATACGCATAGATGATGACTTCGTGTGTGCCCATGCCCCACTGACTGCGGGTCTTGAGATCAAAGTAGGGATTGTGACCAATCACAACATCTACAGTACCGGCCAAGCGAGCTTGGCGTGCATAGGGACAAGGAGGCCAACCGCCCAGGGCCGGATGCGGGCGTTCCACAAAGGTCTCGCTCCAGTCAAGAATGTCGGCACGAACTTGCGCAATGTCTAACATGCTTAGAAAAATGGCAGGCCAGATTTTTTTGTGGTCTCGAGATTGTCCTTGATCAGCTCGCCCACAAGTTCTCGTTCCCGGGAACTCAAGGTCAAGGCTTGAACATAGTCCAACCCGCCTCGCATGTACCAGGTCATTTTGAATGCCTCCCGACGTATGTCAACGCATTCTTTTTCCATTTGTTCAACCATACCACTCACTTGGTCATGGCTCATGGTCAGGAGGCGTCCGCGAAAAAATTTGTCATGTCCAAGGTAATGGTCTGGTCATACTCGTTGCTGCAGTCGGGGCAGCGCATTTTTAATGGTCTGAGTTCAGCTGCGGTCTTGAGTTGGATCACATGATCGCGAATCTGGTTGAACAGTGCTCGATCACAGTTTTTCAACATGTCTTCAATGAATTCAGTTTCGGTCACCATGGCATCGGGTGTGCGCACAGACGAGATGCTTTGACTGAGACTTTTCACTGTGATGTCGGTGATTCTTTTGAGTGCATCGCCGATTGCGGTCAATTGCTCGGGTGTGTTTTCATCTCCTGCAGGCAAGCTCTGCAGCATGCGTTGGTGCTCAAACTGTGACTGGTTGTTTTCGTTCAGCTGCTGATAGCTCATGGGACGGAAATTGATTTCCAAATCACCGTGCTTGAGTGGTTGGTGATAGTCAGCACCGGTCATTTGATCCAGCATGGCAGTGAGATTCACACCATAGTTGTTGGCAGTGCTGCAGGCGGGACAAGTGGTTTCTATGTCAAGATTTGAGCCATAGCTGGCAATGCGAACGGCTACCAGCAAGGTGTCAAGGTCCGTGGCCGGAATGGCCCAGGCGTTGGTGATATTGGGCACACAGCTTTGTATCACAGAAATCACAGCAGATCCATTGAACAAGGCATCTGGTGTGCGATAGGTGATTTCGTCCATGGCAGTCATGGGAAACACCGGCAGTTCGCCGTTGGGCGGCATGTTGATGGCACCTGGAGGATAGTGTTGGCCGCCTGAGGGCAAGCGCACATAAATGGCCGGCTGTCTAAAATACTGCTTGAGTGGATTGTTTGAGATCATGTGGGTAAGACTCCTGACATGTTAGTTATGCTGGCTGTTGCACACAGTTGATAAATTTCTCTTGGTGTGTTTGAAGTTGACTGCTTTTTTTGCGGTAAATATTGATATGGAAAAACAAATCGAAGATCTGGTATATCAGTTGCGGGAGTTGATTCCCACTCTCAAGGGTCTTGGCCCGTCTCCGGGTACCGGCGGCGGCGGCACTATATCTAAAACTGCATCCAGTACCGATCGACTGATTGTGGCTCTGGGTCAGTTGTCTGCACGCCTGGAAAAAGGCAAGCTGTCTCGTGATGCAGAAATCAAGGCAGTAGAAGATTTTACTAAAAGTGTTGAAAAAAACGCCAAGGCCTTGGACGAAGAAGCTGACGCAGTGGCCAAGAGAGAGGAAGCACGACAAAAGATCCTAGCAGATCAAGAAAAAGCTGCCAAACGTGCAGCATTGAGTCAAAAAGAGCGTGCTGCAGAAGAACAAAAAGACAGAGAGAAAGAAAAAAAAGAAAAACAGGAAGCTCAAAGAAAGTCTGACAGTGGTTTGCTTAGTCAAATGCAAGCCAACAGCAATGCTACCAAACAAGTATACAATCAATTGGGTTATCTGGGTAACACATCGGATCTTTTAAAATCTACGTTCTTGGATTTGACCGGGGGCGGCCTAGGGGCATCATTGAAGTTGCGAGGACTTGAAGCAGTGACAGAAGGTGTTACAAAAAGTCTTGCATCTTTTTCATCTGCAGTTTACAAAGGCGAACGCGGTGCCATGGTATCAGCCAAGGCTCTGACTGAACTAGGAACACCGATTCTAAAATTCATTGACACGCTAGGCACAGTTATCGGCTTTGCTAGTTGGTTTTTACCAGGTGGTTTACTCATCAAAGGTGTGCGGGCAGCCGGCGGCGCTTTGCTATCACTGGGCAGCAAAGCTGGCGAAGCAGCATTAAAATACAACGAACTTGCAGCTGAACAAGCTGATCGACTGTTCAAGAGCTTTCGTGAACTAAGCGCAGCTGGTGTAAATGTAGCAGGTGGCATGGACGGGGTATTTGATACCCTGCAAAGCCTGGGCTACAGTGCAAGTCAAATCGAAGACTTCAATCGATTGTTGTCCGCCAGCACTGGCAAATTGTCCCTGATGGGAAGCACAGCTGGAGAGGGAGCCCGAAGATTTGCTGACGTTGCTGGGGGATTGTACAAGAGTGATCTAGGTCGTCAGCTGGAAATGCTGGGCATAACTGCAGAGGAACAGCGTGAAAGTGCCTTGGCCTACATGAATATCCAGGCCAGAACTGGACAACTGCAAACCAAAAACACCCAACAACTGATTGAAGAATCCAGCAAGTTTGCTCGTGAATTGGATTTGGCAGCGCAGGTCACCGGAACTTCGAGAAAAGCACAACAAGAAGCTCGTGAAGCAGCAATGGCAGATAGTCGTTATCGTGCTGCTTTGTATTCGGCAAAAAGACGCGGGGACAAGGATGAAATAGCCAAACTTGAAAAAGGCGGGGAACTGGCTGGCTTGTTGCGTGGCCTGGGCATGAATGAGCAGGCCACTGGGGTGCTGCAGTATACAGCCGGTGGTGGTGCATTGGCCACAAAAGAATCGATACAGGCTGCAATGAGCCTGGGACTGGCAGAAGTACTCAATGATCCCAATATCACAGCAGTTCAGGCCCTGCAAAAGTCCTTGGTCAATGCTGAGCAACAGTTGAATAGTTTTGATCAGTTAAACACTATAATAGCCGAAATCCCCGGACTCCAAGGCAACATTCCTGCAACAATAGATGCCATAGAAAGAATGTTAAAACTTCAACAAGGTGCAACCGCAGCAGGTTTTACTGGTCCCGATGCAGTAGCAAAATTTTTAGAAACCGAACAAGGGAAACGAATAGGTCTAAAAGGTGACACCGATGCCATGACAAAAGCTGGTCGTGATCAACAAGCTGCTGCCATGCTGCAAGATAGTGTGGTCAAAACTTACAATGCTGCTGCTACCATAAACAAAGTTGCTTCTGAAACATTCCGGGATGCAGTCAGTGTATTTTCAAGAACAGTAGATGCAAAACCTGTGACAGGCGGCACACCCGGCTCTCCAACTGGTACCAGTTCCGGTGTTGTTATACCACCGGCTGCAACACCTGTTGCTCAAAGATTTCAAGGCAATCAACAACAATACTACAACAAAGTCTACGGAACATTGCTAGAACAAGCAAACAAACAAGGAGTGGCCAATCCCGAAGTCATTGCTAGATTGGGTGCTGCTCAATCTTCCTTGGAAACTGGGTATGGACAACACTTGTCAGGTGGCCAAAACTATTTTGGCATCAAGGGCGGATCCGGCACTGGACAATCCACCAAGGAATTTATCGATGGCAAGTGGGTCACCATCAAAGACAAATTCCGGGGCTATGGCAGCATGGAAGAGTCTGCTGCCGACTACATCAAGTTTCTGCAAACCAACTCAAGATACAAAGGTGTGTTGGCTTCACAATCTGCCAGTGAAGCTATTGCGGCTCAGGGCAAATCAGGATACGCAACTGATCCGGCATATGGTGCCAAGCTGGCAGATATCAATGCCAAGTATGGTACAGCAGCCACAGCGGCTGCTCCGGGCAGTGGCTATCGAACACAGACCCCAACAGCTTCGGCTGTGATCACTCCTGGGCAACAAACACCTGCACAGGTTGTGGCAGCAACTCAGAATACACAAATGGCCATGAGCGAAAGTCAATCAAGCAACAGTTCCAACATCAGGATTGCACAGATTGCCGAAGCTTTGTTGGATAGACTGGACCGACTGGTTGATGTGGCTTCCAATCAGCTGGGTGTTTCCAACAAGATATTAAAATCACGCAGTTAAATCTCAACTAAATATCACACGATGGCATGGCGCAAATACTTCAAAGTTGCATCCGCAAACGGTGAACTCAGTCCCATTTCTGGTCAAAACCAGTTTGGGTTGACCGGCTACGGTCGTCAAACCGGCAGCCAAAGTGCTGCAGCAGCCGCCAGTGATTTCAGCTACCGGAACTATGCGTCACGCTTGCCCGAAGTTTATTCGGGGCATCCCAACCGTGTGGAACGCTACAATCAGTACGAAAACATGGACATGGATTCGGAAATCAATGCCTGTCTAGACATCATTGCTGAATTTAGCACACAAATGAATGAAGACAACGAAACACCGTTTGACATTCATTTCAAGGATCAGCCCACGGACCACGAAATCAGCATTGTGAAAAAGCAACTGCAACAGTGGACCAAGATCAACAAACTGGATCAGCGCATATTCAAGCTGTTCCGCAACACCATCAAGTATGGTGATCAGGTGTTTGTGCGTGACCCTGAAACATTTGAACTGTACTGGGTGGACATGATCAAGGTGGCTCGAGTGATTGTGAACGAAAGCGAAGGCAAGCGTCCCGAGCAGTACATCATTAGAGACATCAACCCCAACTTTGAAAACATGAGTGTGGCCCAAAAAACCGCACAGGACTACACAGTGACTCGTGCTGGTGGCACATTTCAAGGCCAAGG
>Ga0114968_10003046_pt1 | contig 12657 bp, 10 predicted proteins | sample M_130807_EF_Meta_FD_87020 | JGI IMG/M metagenome (GOLD analysis project Ga0114968, IMG submission 87020) | Freshwater microbial communities from Lake Montjoie, Canada to study carbon cycling - M_130807_EF_MetaG | ecosystem: Environmental > Aquatic > Freshwater > Lake | place: Lake Montjoie... | reverse complement strand
GCCAACAGAGGGCTGACCAATTTTTTGGATAAGTACAGCGCTACCGCGATTGCCGCAAACACAGCCAGCAATAGCGCCAGGGTCAGCGTCACACCAAACAAGTTACGTAAACTTTGCCGAGATAAAGCCAGCTCTTGATAATCGCGATTGCCCTGTTGAACTTCGCTGGCGTTACGGGCAATTTTTTCGGATACTGGCTGCACCAGTTGTAGCCAGCGGGATTCAACGTTGACACCGAGTAAACTTTCGGTGCGCTCGGGTGCTGCCAACGCCACAATCACCCTAAGTTGCAGACCTGGATCGACGGGCCCGCCTGCCAAACTGTCGCCCGTATCGGCATTTGAATAGCCGCGCGTGACCCTTAGCTGATTCAAAATAGCAGCGGGCGGGGGCAAAGGCGACAACGCACCGAGCTTATCGCTCGAAAACGCGATCACACGCCCACTGCCACTAAACACCATCGCATCCACCGGGCCACTCGAATCGCGCAGCCGCGCCAACACGCCCGCGACCTCTGCATCGGGTGTCGCGTTGAGCTCGGGCGTCATCACGCGGGCGCGCGACTCAAGCTCGGCAAGTTGAGAGTCGAGCGCCGCGCGCGCTAGTGCCAAGCCTGATTCGAGTGCGGTATCAACGCGCACGTTAAACCACGACTCGATTGAGCGCGCCATAAACTGCAAAGACACACCATAAATCAAGGTGCCGGGCAACACGCCAATTAAAGCAAACGCCAACGCAAAGCGCGCGGTTAGGCGCGCACCGAATAAACCACTACGCAGCTGCAAAAGCAGGCGTACCGTAAGCGCCACAACCCATACAAATAACGCCAGAGCGAGCGCGCCGTTGAGCCACAATAACAAGCCTTGATACTGAGCCACCCTTGAAGCGTTGCCCGTTGACCAAGCCAGTAAGCCGAACAAGCCAGCACCACTGCTGATCCCAATGAATAGCGCCAGGCGCAGCAATCTGTTCATCCGCAATGCCCCGCGAGCGCTTCATAGGGCACACCCATATTTTTCAGGCACCACGACGGGTTCATTTGGCAGGCCCCGCCTGCTGAATCGAAAAATCAAACGGTGCCCAGGGGCTCGCGAGCGACCAGGCGCTACGATTGGCTGCCGCCTCAAGTTGCAGGGGCCTGGCTAGCTGCGACGCATCCAGACGCATTCTGATGCGCCCGTCATAGCGCTGATTTTTATCAAACCGATCAGAGGGCGCCACGGGCCAACCACGCACTTGCCTGAGTACCGTCAGCGCCTCGTCTAAGGACTTGACTGGCAAAAATAAGTCACCTGTCGTCACGCGCCACTGTTGCGTCAGAGCGCTGTAAGTCAAACGGCGCGTTAACGTCGCTTCGACCAGAACACGGTCAAACCACCACCACCTTGGCGACGTAATTTTTAAATCAAACGTGAAATAAAGGGGCACACCGCGCTCAGCGGCATCGGTCACCACCCGACCAAGCTCAAACGTCAGATCAAGGTCAAGCGTGAGTTGACCCTCAGTAATCAAGGGCTCGATGCGCTCGATGCGAGGCTCTACGGCTTGGCTCACGCTGACAGCCAGGCACAGCCACACCGCCAGGAAGCCCAACAGCCCTTGCTTGCCTCTAAGCCACAAAATCGCCTGAGCCGTCATCGTGTGCTTAACACCTAAACCTGTCTCGAAAACAAAGCATAAAAGAAACCATCTTGCCCTGCAGGGTGTTGCGCGTCAGCCAGGCACGGCAACAACTGACCCGGTGCAGGCAAGCGCACCGCCTGCGCATGGCGCTTTAAAAATGCCTGAGCCTGCAACTCACACTCTTGTGGAAAAATCGAACACGTCACGAGGAGTAATTTACCCCCGGGCGCGACCAAACTCCAGAGTGAATCTAAAATCTCTCGTTGTAACTTCGCGGTCGGCTTAAGGTCAGTGACCCGACGCAACCACCGAATATCGGGATGGCGACGCACAATGCCCGAGGCCGTGCAGGGCACGTCGGCCAGCACAGCATCAAAGGGCTTGCCATCCCACCACGTATGCGCGCGCATCGCGCTTTCGGCGATCAGTTCAACATCATCATTGAGCAATCCTAAGCGTTCAAGATTTTGCTCGACGCGGCCCATCCGCGTGTTGTCGATATCAAGCGCAGTCAGTTTGAGCTGAGCGAGCTCAAGCATGTGCGCAGTTTTACCGCCGGGGGCCGCGCAGGCATCCAAGACGCGCATACCGTCTTTCAACTCAAGTAAAGGGGCGGCATGCTGAGCGCCCGCGTCTTGCACCGACCACCACCCTTGGGCGTAGCCCGGCAGCGAAGCAATCGGTCTTGGCACATCCAGCACTAAGCCAGCCACCCCGAAAGCCGTTGCAGCAATGCCCGCCGCGACAAAGGCCTGCTCAACGGCCTCGCGCGTGGTCGCACGCAGGTTGACGCGCAGTGTCAGTGGCGGATGCACGTTAGCCGTTTCAAGCAGGCGCTGCCAGTCTTGAGGATAAGCCGTTTGCAGCGCTTCAATCCACCACTTAGGATGGTTGTACTGAGCTTCAAGGTCTTGCGCGAGCTGCGACAGTAATGCGGCGCGCTCGCGTTGAAAGCGACGCAAAATCGCGTTCACTAAGCCTTTGAAATTCAGAGTGTCGCGCTGCCCTTGTGTTGCCTGCACCGCCTGATCCACCAGCGTGTGTGCTGTATAGGTGGGTGCGGTGGCATCGCGCTCAGCGGGGTCACTCAGTGCGACCTCGAGCAGCAACAGGCTTAAGCCCAGCAGCGCAAAGATGGTGGGGTTGGGCGGCACGCGGTCAAGCAGCAAGCGGCGCAACGCCATCGCCTGCCCCCAATGCCGCATGGCATAAAAGCTTAAGGACTGCGCCGATGGCCGTAACTCTGGCCGAACGTCGAGCAAAGCTTCAGTCAGAGACTGGCCGGTTTCAACCGCGCCAATGGCGCGCGCGGCGGCCAATAAACTATCAGAGAGTGCAGGAGCAGCTTGTGTCATGGCGTGATTGTAGGGGCTAGCGTCGATCACGGGTAAAATCTCGTTCTCTTTCATGCGGGTCGCGGCCTGCCAGGTGACGTGTTATGTCCTCCCCAAAAGTCGGTTTTGTGAGTCTAGGTTGCCCCAAAGCGCTTGTCGACTCAGAGCGCATTCTTACCCAACTGCGCACTGAGGGCTATGTCATTGTTCCTGACTACAACAATGCCGATGTGGTGGTGGTCAATACCTGCGGCTTTATCGATAGCGCCAAAGCCGAGTCCTTAGATGCGATCGGCGAGGCCATTGCCGAAAACGGCCGTGTCATTGTGACGGGCTGTATGGGGGTCGATGAGTCGGTGATTCGTGCCGTACACCCCAGTGTGCTGGCAGTGACGGGTCCGCAACAGTACGAGCAAGTCGTGCGTGCGGTGCACGAGGCTGCACCGCCTAACCCCTTGCATGACCCCTTTACCGATTTGGTACCGCCGCAGGGGATCAAACTGACCCCGCGCCACTACGCCTATCTCAAAATTTCTGAAGGCTGCAACCATCGCTGCAGCTTTTGTATCATCCCGTCAATGCGCGGCGATCTGGTCAGCCGCCCCGTGGGTGATGTGCTCGACGAAGCTCAACGCCTGGCGCGCGCCGGCGTGAAAGAATTACTCGTGATTTCGCAAGACACCAGCGCCTACGGGGTAGACGTCAAATACCGCAGCGGCTTCTGGAACGGCCGCCCCGTTAAAACGCGTATGACCGAGCTTTGCTCGGCCTTATCTGAACTGGGCATTTGGGTACGCCTGCATTATGTCTACCCCTACCCCAATGTCGACGAAGTGATTCCGTTGATGGCTGAAGGCAAAATTTTGCCCTATCTCGACATCCCGTTTCAGCACGCCAGCCCGCGCATTTTGAAGGCCATGAAACGCCCTGCCTTTGAAGATCGCACGATGGCGCGGATTCATCGCTGGCGCGAGCAATGCCCCGACATTACCTTGCGCTCGACCTTTATCGTTGGGTTTCCGGGCGAAACCGAAAGCGAGTTTCAATACCTGCTTGACTGGATGTCAGAGGCGCAACTCGACCGCGTTGGCTGTTTTCAATATTCACCGGTCGAAGGCGCGCCCGCCAATGCGCTTGAAGGCGCCGTGCCTGATGAGGTCAAGCAAGAGCGCTACGATCGTTTCATGGCGCATCAGCAGGCGATTTCAACTGAACGCCTGGCACGTAAAGTCGGCAAAGAGTTCGATGTGCTGATCGACGAAGTCGACGAAGACGGCGCGGTCGGCCGCTCGAGCGCTGACGCCCCCGAAATCGATGGCAGCGTGTTTGTGGATAGTGCTACGCCCCTTAAGCCCGGCGACATGGTCCGAGTGCGCGTCACTGACTCTGACGAGTATGACTTGTGGGCCGAAAAGATTTAGGGCGTACGCCGGGCACTTAACCTTTCCTTCAGTGATGACAACGAGCGGCGGCGCAGTGACCCCATCCCTGAGTCAGCCCTACTCTGGGTCGGATCTGCCGGTTCACTAGAATTTTCGATTGATCACTGACCAAGATGTCTACAGCCACAACACCGCTTTCTGACAAACACTCGACTACCTTACGGGTCGGGTTTGCCGGCACGCCTGAGTTTTCGGCCCTGGCTCTGCAGGCCATTCTGTCAGCTGGCTTTACGGTGCCGTTAGTACTCACTCAGCCCGATCGCCCCTCTGGACGAGGCCTTAAGCTCACTCCTAGTGCCGTCAAGCAGTGCGCCCTTGAGCATGATATTGCGGTTGCACAGCCGCGCAGCTTGCGGCTTGAGGGCAAATATCCAGACGAGGCACGCAGCGCGCATGCCGCCCTTGATCTGGCCCAACTCGACGTTTTAGTGGTTGCCGCTTATGGCCTCATTTTACCGAGTTGGGTCTTAAACACGCCACGCTACGGCTGCCTGAATATTCACGCTAGCTTGCTGCCGCGCTGGCGCGGAGCGGCGCCAATTCAACGCGCCATTGAAGCTGGCGACACCCAAACGGGCGTCACCATCATGCAAATGGACGAAGGCTTGGATACCGGCGACATGCTGTTGGTTGAGTCTTTAGCCATCACCGACACTGAGACGGCCGCAACTTTGCACGACAAGTTGGCCGCACGGGGAGCGCGACTGATCGTTGCGGCCTTGCAGGCGCTACCTCTTGGGACCTTAGCCCCGCAAGTGCAACCGGCCGAAGGCGCTATTTATGCCTCAAAGCTCGATAAAGCCGAGGCCGCGCTTGATTTCACACAGTCAGCAGCGCAACTGGCGCGACGGATTCGAGCGTTTAACCCAGCGCCGGGTGCAACCCTCCGACTGCCCACGATCGACGAGCCGGTGAAAGTCTGGAATGCCGTTGGAATAGATGCCACGGGCAAGCAAGCTGAGCCTGGTACAGTCATCGGTGTTAGCCCCGAGGGGGTAGATATTGCGACGGCGCAAGGCGTACTGCGCCTGACGGAACTACAGCGCGCTGGTGGCAAGCGGCAAAGTGCCGCGGCCTTCATTCAAGGCTGGGCAGGCGCCTCAAAAATTTAGCGCATGCGCCTCAACGACCTAACGCTCTTTGAGCTTGAGCACCAGAATCGTACCTGCCATCACAAACGTGATCGTGTTTGCAAAAATCAAGGGCAGCGACTCAATCAAAATGCCGTAAGCCAACCACAGAGCAATCCCTAGCGTAAACAGCACATACATCGCCAAAGAAATCGCTTTGGTGTCGCGCGTTTTGATTGTTTGATAGGTTTGTGGAAAAAACGCCGCGGTCGTTAAAAAGGCCGCGACATATCCCATGATTTCAATATGCATGGATCTGGGCTACACCCGCTCAAGTTCGCGTTGTTCTTTACGCAGACGGGCTTTGAGGCGTGTTTGCTTCAAATAAGACAAGTGTTGAACAAACACTTTGCCATTTAAATGATCAATCTCGTGCTGCACGCACACTGCCAGTAAGCCTTCGGCGTCAAACTCGTGCACCTCGCCTTCGAGATTCAGCGCCCGTACGCGCACCGTCGCAGGCCGCGCCACCTCGTCATACACACCAGGCACCGACAAACAGCCCTCTTCGTGGGTTTTTTGCTCGTCGCTCAACGACACGATCTCTGGGTTAATCAAGACCATTAAATCGTCTTTATCTTCGCTGACATCGATCACCACGACGCGCTCGTGCACATCAATCTGCGTAGCCGCCAGCCCCACTCCAGGAGCGTCGTACATGGTTTCGGCCATGTCAGCCGCCAGTTTGCGGATGCGGTCTGTCACCGCAGCAACAGGCTTGGCGACCTTGTGCAGGCGTTTATCAGGGAAGTGCAGAATAGGGAGCAGAGCCATACGAGCAAAATGATTAAATTTGTAACGTTATTAACATTTTAATTTATTCAGGCGCTCAATTGCAATGAAACCTTGTTTTCCACGGTCACTTTCCCACTCTTGCGATGAAACCTTGTTTTCAGGGCGATGGCCTACCCACTCGGCGCAGTCGCGCAAATTAAACGTGCCATTCGACTAAGGGCGGTGCCGATCTAAAGAGGCTTGAACTAGGGCAAACCTAGGGGTTACGCCCTTGACAAAGGAGCTGCCTGAACCCACGATCAATCTTAGTGTTTTTTTGAAGGTTTAAGAGCGTATGAATCGCATTGGTATTGACGTAGGCGGCACGTTCACGGACATTGTCTTAGTTGACGACGCCACCGGACAAATCTGGTCTTCGAAAGTGCCGACCACTCCTTCAGATCGGGTGGTCGGTGCCATGCACGGCTTTCATCGCATCTTAGAGCTGAGCGGCAAGATAAGTGCCGAAATCGGCTTTATCGGGCACGGCACCACCATGGCCACCAACATGATTGTCGAGGGTAAGGGTGCAAAAACGGCACTAATTACCACCGCCGGTTTTCGCGACATCCTTGAGCTACGTCGGGTCTCACGCCATGACCGTGCTGATTTGTATGACCTGCAATTTGAAAACCCCAAGCCTTTGGTTGAGCGGCGCTGGCGCCTTGAGGTGTCTGAGCGTCTGCGCCCCGATGGCTCGATTGAGACCCCACTCGATCTTGACGCCCTTTCACACCTGGCTGAAAAAATTAAAGCCTCGGATATCGAGGCGGTCGCAATTTGCTTTTTGCACGCCTACGTCAACCCCGTGCACGAAAAGCAAGCCTTTGAGGCGCTCAACCGTTTATTGCCGCAGCATTTCATCACCGCCTCGCATCAGGTCAACCCTGAAATGCAAGAGTACGAGCGCACTAGCTCGACCGTGATGAACGCCCTATTAGGCCCAGTGTGTGGCCGCTATATTCATCATTTTGATAGCCAGCTTCAAGCTGCGGGTTTTCGTGGCGAGCTGCTCTTTATGCAATCAAATGGCGGCTTAGCATCAACCGCCGTTGTGGCTGCCAAGCCAATCGTGCTGCTTGAGTCGGGCCCCGCGGGCGGCGTCAGTGCAGCGGTGCGCGCCAGCGAGCAAGCCCAATTACCTGGCGTATTGTTAGGCGATATGGGCGGCACCACCTTTGATGTCTCGTTGATCAGGGAGTCACGCCCAGAGCTGCGCAACAGCAGCCTGCTGCACACCCATGCTGTGCGTGCACCCACCATCGACATCGACTCCATTGGCGCGGGCGGAGGCTCGATCGCTTGGATTGACAGCGGCGGCGGTGTGCATATTGGCCCACAAAGCGCAGGGGCTGATCCGGGCCCAGCCTGTTATGGCCGTGGCGGCAAGCGCCCCACCGTCACAGACTGCAACGTATTGCTAGGCTACGTCGACCCGAATTCTTTTTTAGGCGGCGAGTTCAAACTTGATGCTCAAGCTGCGGCTAACGCTGTAGAAGAGCATCTGGCCAAACCGCTGGGGGTATCGGCGCTTGAAGCCGCGTGGACGGTGCGGGTAGTTGCCAACGCCTTGATGGCGCAAGCCATGCGCCTGATGACCGTAGAGCGTGGCTTTGATCCGCGAGAGTTATCTTACATGTGCTACGGCGGCGCGGGCCCTGTACACGCAATCGATTTGGCTGAAGAACTCGAAATCAAAGAGGTCATCGTACCGCCCTTACCCGGCCTGTTCAGTGCCTTTGGCATGATCGTGGCCGATCGCCAGTTTGATGGGCAAACTGCAGTTGAGACTGAACTCGAAGCCATGACGCCGGCAGCGATTGCAGCGCTATGCGCCGCACTCAAACAGCAGGCGCTCGACACGTTTGGCGCGCAACAAACCAGCCACATCGTGCAAACACATTTTCGAGCAGATTGCCGCTACACGGGTCAGCCCGCCTCGATCTCGGTCGACATTCCTACCAACCTGCTTGATCAGTCTGAACAACACAAACTCCTTGCAACCCTTCGTGCCGGTTTTGAACTAAACCACAAACGCATGTGGAACTTCACCAAGCCCAACCAGCCAATCGTCCTGGTGAACTTGAGGGTCCAGGCCAGCGTGCCCACTGGCTGGCGAGGTGTGGTGCAGCAGTCATTCAACAATGTGGCGGTACAAGCGCCCTTGGCGCGGCGTACGCGAGAGGTCTATGTTGACGGTCGTATGCAGGCGTTACCCACTTACCAGCGCGCAAACTTGGCGTCATTGGCCGTCATCGAAGGCCCAGCCATCATCGAAGAACAAAGCAGCTGCTTGATTTTCAAAGCAGGCCAGACCGCTCGGATCGATGCGGTCGGCAATTTGCGTATTTCACTCTAGGGCCAACATGCAAACGATTGTTTACGAAATTCTGCGCAATTCACTTTATGCCATCGCGCGTGAAATGAAGATCGCGATGATGCGCACTGCGGCCAGCCCCATTATGCATTTAGGTGCTGACGCCTCTGCTGCAGTCTTTGACGCACAGATGCAACTGGTCGCGCAAGGCAATGACATCCCGACGATGTTGGGCTCAGCCGTGATCTCAACCAAGGTGTCCGTCGAAGCGATTGGTCGCGAGAATTTGCGCCCGGGCGATGTCATCATCAGCAACGATGCCTATCTGGGCGGGGGCAATCATCAACCCGATATTCAAATCACGCGCCCTGTCTTTGTAGACAACGAAATTGTCGCCTTTGTGATGACACGCGGCCACTGGAACGACATCGGCGGTCAGGCACCGGGCAGCTACGCGCTGAACACGTGGGATATCTATGGCGAAGGCATCCGTATCCCGCCTGTGCTGCTGTTTCGTAACGATGAGATCGTACGCGACGTACAAAACATGATCGTGAGAAACACACGCGATCCAGAAGGTCGCCTGCTCGATATTCAAGCGCAGTATGCCGGCACCTTTGTTGGCGACCAACGGATTCAGTCCTTGGTCAAGAAATATGGCGCAGACGCCTTGCGCGATGCCATGAAACGCTCGCTTGATCATTCTGAAACCTTGATGCGCGAAGCGATTCGCGGCATCCCTGACGGCGTGTATGAGGCTGAAGATTTTGTGGAGGGCGTGCAGTCGCCCGGTTGGTCTGGCGCCAATATCCCGATCAAGGTCAAAGTCACTGTCGCAGGCGATCAGATTCACTTTGATTACACCGGTACGGGCAAACAAGCCCGCGGTGGGATCAATTGCCCGTTGGCGGTGACGTGCAACAGCACCTGGTTCACGGTCAAGGCCCTGACCGATGTGGCGATACCCATTAATCAAGGTTGCTATCGCCCCGTGACCATCGAAGCGCCTCTGGGAAGTATCGTGAACTGTACCTTTCCGGCCTCGGTCGTGAGCGGCAACACTGAAACCTCACCACGCGTGATTGATCTTTGCTTAAAAGCCTTATCGCAAGCCGTACCCGAACGCGTGATTGGTCAAAGCAACTGCGCAGCCTGTTCGGGCGTCTTTGGCGGGCGCGACCCCAACGAAGCACGCGTGCGCCGCACGGGCAAAGAATTCATCAGCTTGGTCGAACCACACGGCGGCGGTATGGGTGCTCGCGCGACACGTGATGGCATTAATGGCATTCGCGTCTATGTGGGCAACGCCGGTGCCCTGCCCGTTGAGTTTATCGAACAGACCATGCCCATCACCGTCGAAGCCTGGGCGCTTGTACCCGACAGCGGCGGCGCCGGTCGGTGGCGTGGCGGCTTAACCTCACGGCGCACTTACCGCGTCGGCTTCGAAGAGGCCACCGTGACGGCGGCAGGCGAACGCGGGCAAGCGGCCCCAGAAGGCTATTTTGGTGGTCTGGCGGGTGGGCTGTTTGAGTGCCGCATTGTGAGCCCCAATGGCACCGAGCGCACCATGCCAAGCAAAGGTGCCACCGAGATCGTGCATTTGGGCGATCGCGTTCACCTGCAACCCGCTGGCAGTGGCGGCTATGGCAACCCGAAAGAGCGTTCGATCGCAGCGATCGAAGCTGACCTACTTGATGGCTACATCTCGCTGCAAGCCGCACGTACGCTTTACGGTTATCAAGGAAGTATCGAATGAGTCAGCCACTACCCTTGACCGATGTCTGCGTCATTGAAATCGGACATAGTATTGCCGCACCCTACGCCGGTCAGATTTTTTCGCAGTTAGGCGCGCGCGTGATTAAGATCGAAAGCTCGACGAAAGGCGACTACGCCCGCGGCTGGGGGCCGCCCTTCATCGAGGGTGCTGCTGCGCTGTTTCATGCGATGAACAACGGCAAGCAAAGTATTCGTGCCGACTTCAGTGATCAAGACTGCCTCGCTCGGGTGCGCGCCTTTATCCTTGAGCACGCCGATGTGGTAATTCAAAATCTCAAACCTGGCAATCTTGAAAGTCATGGGCTCGGCGCTCAGGAGCTAACCTCTGAACAACCCTCTCTGATTTACTGCAATCTTGGCGCGTTTGGTGCGACCGGCCCGTTACGCGACAAGCCGGGCTACGACCCCTTAGCGCAAGCTTATAGCGGGATGATGAGTATTTTGGGACACGAAGGCGACGCGATGAGTCGAGTACCTTTATCGCTGAACGATATGGGTACGGGCATGTGGACCGTGATTGGTGTGCTGTCTGCACTACGCACGCGTGATGCCGATCCGTTACGACGTGGTCAAATTGTGGATGTTTCGCTCTACGAAACCGCCTTGGCCTGGATGATGGTGCCTCTGTCTGATGTACTGGCGGGCGCGGCCTTGCCCAAGCGCAGCGGGTCAAGCAGCCCGAATATTGTGCCGTATCAGGTGTTTGACTGCGCAGACGGTGCAATCTTGGTGGCAGCAGGCAACGACACTCTTTACGCGCGACTCTGTCACGCGATGGAGTTGCCAGCACTGGCTCAAGACCCTCGCTTTATCGCCAACGGTGGTCGCGTCGAAAATCGTGTAGCGCTAATCGAATTGTTACAAGCGCGTTTTAAAGAGTTGCCTGCTCAGACATGGCTTGCCAAACTTGAAGCGGTGTCGATTCCGTGCGGCCCCATTCAAACGGTCGATCGCGTCATCGCCAACGAGCAAACACAAGCACTTGATATTTTGCGCACGACCCCGGATGGCAAAGCCACTACGGTTGCCTTGCCTCTGTCTTTTAATGGCCAACGCCCGCCCCTGGCAGGTAATACGCCTATGCTGGGTGAACACGATTATTTGCTGCGCCCAGCCAACCAACAAACCAACTCGGAGACATGATGTCTGTTGCTACGATTAATCTTGCCACGCCTTATCAAACGCTCGCACTGTCCTCGCCCTTTGAAGGCCTGCTCGTGGTGCAACTGAATCGCCCCAAAGTCGCCAACGCCTTGAACACCGCAATGGGCGAAGAGTTGATACAAGTGTTCGGCACCCTTGAAGCGTCGCCTGAGCAGTTTCGCTGCGTCGTGTTAACCGGCGCTGGCGAAACCATTTTTTGTGGTGGTGCTGATCTCAAAGAGCGCGATGGTATGACCGATGCGCAGTTCAACACCCAACATTATCTGTTTGAGCGCATGGCACGCGCGATTTACGATTGCCCGGTGCCCACGATTGCCTGCGTCAACGGCGCGGCCATCGCAGGCGGGCTTGAGCTCGCCTTGTCGTGTGACTTTATTGTGGCCTCAGACAATGCTCGCTTCGGCTTTGCTGAAGTCAAGCGCGGCATCATGCCCGGTGGCGGTGGCACACAGCAATTGCCACGCGCCATTGGTGTTCGACGCGCCAAAGAAGTCATCTTCACGGGCGATCCGTTCGATGCGCAAGAAGCATTGAGTTTCGGCCTGCTGAATCATGTGTATCCCAAAGCGGCGCTCTACGACGAGACCATGAAGCTCGTACAACGCATTCTTGCCAACGCCCCCATTGCGGTGCGACAAGCCAAAAAATCAATTACCTTTGGCTTGCAAATGGATATGCGTACGGGTATGTTCTTTGAGGTAGAGGCGTACAGTCGCCTCGTGGCCACGGATGATCGCATGGAAGGGATCCGTGCCTTTAACGAAAAACGCCCGCCAAAATTTACCGGTAAGTAATCACCAAAAAATAAGATTCACCCCGACCCGAGCAACTCGCTCAAACAACTGCAAGGAGACAACATGAAACTCACCCAGCGTGCAACAGACACTCAGGTAGCGCCAGTACAAAAAAAATTGCGTGGTTTGCTTCAAGGCTTCGCACTGGCCGCAACCCTTGGTGCGACACCGTTTATCGCAGCCGCCCAAGCGCCTGCAGCCTGGGCACCCACTAAGCCCATCAAGCTCATTGTGCCTTACCCACCAGGCGGCGGCTCGGATACGATCGCACGAATCGTCGTCAACGCCCTTGGCAACAAACTC
>Ga0114968_10003045_pt1 | contig 12657 bp, 7 predicted proteins | sample M_130807_EF_Meta_FD_87020 | JGI IMG/M metagenome (GOLD analysis project Ga0114968, IMG submission 87020) | Freshwater microbial communities from Lake Montjoie, Canada to study carbon cycling - M_130807_EF_MetaG | ecosystem: Environmental > Aquatic > Freshwater > Lake | place: Lake Montjoie... | reverse complement strand
GCCAACCTAAGAGCATTTCAGTTAAAACTGGATCAAACGCTATGTTTGTATTCAACTACACTGATGGCAACGCAGTATTGCAGTGGCAGAATAACAAAGGAACGGGTTACAAGAACTTGAGCAATGCGGGTCAGTATTCTGGTGTTAGCAATGATTCTTTGTCTGTTTCTACTATTACAATGATGAACAATGGCGAGAAATTCCGTTGTATGATTTCAACTCGTTGGTGCAAGGACAGCACAAGTGTTGCTACATTGACAGCAATTTTCAAGGCTTGTTCTTTGATTTCTACACAGCCGACTAGTTTGAGCAAAGCTTCAGGTGCTGATGCTAACTTCTCAGTAGCTACTTCTGATACGTCTGCAAAAGTATTCTGGCAGTCTGATTTGGATTTGGGTATGACTAGCATTCCTGCTGGTTCTGCAAAATACACTGGTGTAAACAGCAAGTCGTTGACAGTGAAAGCGGTTTCAATCCGTAATCACACTCAGCCTTTCCGCGCCATTGCTTACACTAACTTGTGTGCTGATACTTCAAGCGTTGCTAAATTGAGCATCACTGATAGCTGTATCAACTTCAAGAGTGTTAAAGTTACTGATACATTGTTGATCAAAGTTGCTTTGAAAGTAGGAAACTTGACGAAGAACAATAACATCAAGGTATATCCAGTTCCAACGCAGAATAAGTTTACAATCGACAATGGTGACTATGCTAGCATGGGTGGATACCAGATCAAGATTTACAACACAGCTTCTCAGTTGGTATTCTCTCAAGTGATCAACCAACAAGTTTACACTGTAGACTTGGCCAATTGGACTGGTGTAGGTATCTACCAAATGCAGGTGATCAATGGCTCTGGTGTAACAGTTGCTACCAAGTCGATCATATTGCAATAATTGAGTATTTAGTAGTAAATTTCATAAAATATGTTTAGAGAGGGGCGGCCATTGGCCGCCCCTCTTTTTTGTTTCTATAATCCAATTGAAGTTTGATCCATACGGGCATAATATCTTCTCAGTGACCAGAATTGGGCAGCCGACGATTTGCTCAAACTTTGGCGGGCCTCTTCAATAATGATTCGATAATAATTATTTATTTTATCAATAACGAATTGCTTTCATAGAAGGAACAATGCATAGAGACATTTGAGCCGTTAAACCCAAAAACTATGAACTATTATTTAAACAGAATCAGTCTATTGTTGCTGATGTTGTTTCCAGTGTTTGGCCAATCTCAGATTGCGCTATTGCAGGACTACAACAACAAAACATCTGCGCCCATTGGAACATTCCAGGGCATCAAATTTAGAGAAGCTGGATTTTCAGGACTTTTTGCCATTCCTAATACAGGGGGTAAAGAATTCTGGACTGTTTCTGATCGTGGTGTCAATGTTGATGCTGCAAATGCTAACCCTTCTACTTGCCGTCCCGTGTACGATAAGATCTTTTCGTTCCCATCGTATGCGCCCAAAATTCATCGCATTCGTATCGTTGGAGATTCAGTGCAAATTTTGCAGACCATCGCAATTAAAAGACCTAGTGGAGCAACCGCTACCGGCGTTCTGAATCCTGTAGGATTTGGTAGTACTGCATTAGAAGTTGGTTATAGCGACACTGTTCAAAACTGCTTGAATCTTGTAAAGAAAATCACTGCAAAGGATATTTGGAGCTTAGACTCGGAAGGAATTCTTGTGGATGCGAACGGTAATTTTTGGATTTGTGAAGAAAATGGACCAACGGTTTGGAAGGTAGCTCCTAACGGTATTGTGATCAACAGGTATACGCCATATGCTAAGATGGTTGGTGCGCAGCCTGAAGACATTTTAATAGATACATGTTTTAAGTACCGCAAGAACAATCGTGGTTTTGAAGGTATCTCAATTGCTCCTAATGGAAAAATCTACGCAATCATTCAGAGCCCTTTGTTATATCCTACAACTGCAATTGGCGAGGCTTCACGTATGCACCGTATTTTGGAAATTGATCCTGTTACCAATGCGAATAGGATGTTCATTTACATGAACGACAATATCATTGGTACGGGTGCGGATCAGATTCGATTGAAAGATTGGAAGATTGGCGATATGGCTGCAGTAAATGATTCTACCTTTTTGGTTTTGGAAGCTGCTTTGCGTGGTACTACAGATATCAAACGTTTATACACGATTAATATCAACGGAGCCACTCCAGTGACTTCAGGTTATGTTTATTCTACAAAATCAGTTGAAGGTTTAGATTCAGCGGGTTTGGTTGCCAATGGTATCAAACCAGTGCGTAAAACTTTATTGATGAATTTATTAGCAAATTCTTGGCCTGCTTCGTTGGAAAAGGCTGAGGGTATTGCGATTTTGAATGACTCAACTATTGCGATAAGTAACGACAATGATTTTGGTCAAGTTTCTGCGCCCCAAGATGGTGTGGCTACTGCAACTGCATTTACGAGCCATGTTTTGTTGTATCGTTTGAAAGGGGTGAATAAATTAAAGAATTATGTTGCTTTGAAACAGTCAGTTACATCTGGTATTACGGGTGTAAGTACTTCAACGCCTCCTTATTTGGTGCCTGTTCAAGCGGGTGTTAATTTCACAAGTGTGCTTTCTGCTGGGGATTTGGTGAATGGCTACCAGATGGCTGGAACGCCTGATGGTGCTGGAGCATTTGATAACAACGATGGAACGTTTACTTTCTTGTTAAATCATGAATTTGGTGGCACCGCTGGTGGTGTTCGTGCTCATGGTAACAAAGGTGCATTCGTTTCAAAATGGATCATCAACAAGAAAGACTTATCTGTTATTTCTGGAAGTGATGTAATGAAGGATGTTTATTTGTGGTCTCCCACAGGTTATACATTGTTTAATTCTGCAAATATTTCTACCCGTACGGTATTTAATCGTTTTTGTGCGGCTGACTTACCTGCTGTAACTGCTTTTTACAATCCATTGACTGGTTTGGGAACTAATGAGCGCATTTTCATGAATGGCGAAGAGAACGGACCTGAAGGTCGTGGCTTGGCGCATATCATCACGGGTTCAGCTGCGGGTACAACCTATGAATTGCCTTACTTGGGTAAATTCTCCATGGAAAACCTGGTTGCCAATCCAAAAATGCAAAACAAAACAATTGTTGTTGGCACGGATGATGCTACGCCTGGTCAAGTATATGTATACGTAGGAACGAAAACTAATACTGGAACGGATATCGACAAAGCGGGTTTGAGTAACGGTAAATTGTATGGTGTTGCGGTGAGTGGTTTAACGACAGAGGTTAATACTTCGTTTCCGGCTGCTGGGACGGCTTTCGCTTTAACGGATGTAGGTAACATTCGTGATTCGTCTGGTGCGGCTTTAAATACAATTAGTAATGCAAAAGGGATTACCAACTTCTTACGTCCAGAAGACGGAACTTGGGATCCATCAAATTTGAATGATTTCTATTTTAATACAACCAATGCCTTTACGGCTCCAAGTCGTTTGTGGAAGTTGAGCTTCAAGGATATTAATAACCCAGAATTGGGTGGTACTATCTCTGTGATGCTTGATGGAACGGAAGGTCAAAAAATGCTCGATAACGTTGCTTTTGATAACGGAGGTAAAATGATCTTATTGGAAGATGTGGGAAGCAATACTCACAACGGTAAAATCTGGCAGTACACACCATCTACTGACGCTTTGGTTATGATTGGTAAGCATGATCCTAATAGATTTGAAACGGGCGCTTCTCAATTTCTGACGATTGATGAGGAAACGAGTGGTGTTTTTGATGCCCAGTCTATTTTGGGTGCAGGTATGTTCATGATCGTTGATCAGGCTCATTATGCTTATTCAGCCACGTCGCCTTCTGTTGTTGAAGGTGGACAGATCTTGACCATGTACAATCCTGAAACAGATGTAAATAATCCTGAAGTTTCTGTATTGGGTAACAATGTATTGATTGCACTGAATGATACTCTTCCTTCAGCGACTGATTTTACTGATTTTGGTGCGGTTAGTGCCACTTCAAGTCTTTCAAAATCTTTCGTGATCAAAAATACGGGAAAGGGTAATTTGACGATTTCTGACCTTGGAATTTATGGTGTCAATGCGTCTGAATTTAGCTTTGTGGGTGGTTTGCCAGCTTTGCCAATTTCTATTGCGCCTAACAGTTACTATAATTTGGCAATTAGCCTTGCTCCTCAGTCTGCAGGTGTTAAAAAGGCATTTATTACTTTGGTAACTACTGATTTCGACGAGTCTGTATACATGTTTGCTGTGGGTGGATTGGGTTTTGCCCCAGGTCAAATGGGTCCTAGCACTTCTCAAACGCCTTATTTGATTAGCACGACTCCTGGTGTTTCTTTCAGTTCGATTTTAACTGCAGGTGAATCTGTGAATGGCTACAAGATGTGTGGTACCCCTGATGGTATTGGAGCATTCGATAACAACGATGGTACATTTACTATGGTGATGAACCATGAATTTGGTAACACTGCGGGCGTAACTCGTGCTCATGGTTCTATCGGTGCTTTCGTTTCAAAGTGGGTGATCAACAAATCAAATTTGTCTGTAGTTTCTGGTAGTGATTTAATGAAAAATGTGAATTTGTGGAATGGTACAGGTTACACAACGTATAATGCTGCAAATCCATCCACGAAGGCCGCCTTTGGTCGCTTTTGTTCTGCCGATTTACCTGCGGTTTCTGCATTCTATAACAGCAACAGCGGTAAAGGAACAAAAGAAAGACTATTCATGAATGGTGAAGAAACTGGTGCCGAGGGTCGCGGTTTTGCACACATTGTAACGGGCTCAAGTGCTGGTACATCCTACGAACTTCCTTTCTTGGGTAAATTCTCTATGGAAAACCTACTTGCTTGTCCTATCGAATCTGATAAGACAATTGTAGCTGGTACAGATGATGCGACACCAGGTCAGGTGTATTTCTACATCGGTACAAAATCATCAACCGGTAATGAAATCGAAAAAGCTGGTCTAGTTGGGGGTAAATTATACGGCCCAAGTGTTACCGGATTAGCTACTGAGGCGTCTGGTTCTGCGCCTGCTCCTGATTTGACTTTCACTATGGTTGATTTGGGTGTGGTAAGAGATTCAACAGGTGCTGCGATCAATAAAATGAGTGATGCCAAGAGTATAACTGCTTTCTTGCGCCCTGAAGATGGTGTTTGGGATCCAAACTCTAAGGGAGATTTCTATTTTGTAACTACGAATGCGTTTACTGCGCCAAGTCGTTTGTGGAGAATGCGTTTCACAGATATCAGTAATCCAGAAAAAGGTGGTACTATCACCGCTTTATTGGATGGTACAGAAGGTCAAAAGATGTTTGATAACATCGCGATCGACAATTCAGGTCATTTGATTTTACAAGAAGATGTAGGGAACAACGCCCACAATGGAAAAATTTGGGAGTATACTATCGCTACTGATGCTCTTCGTTTGATCGGTCAGCATGATCCTTCAAGATTTGAAAAGAGTGGCGCTAACTTCCTTACATTGGATGAAGAGTCTAGTGGAATATTGGACGTACAGTCAATTTTAGGCCCTGGAATGTTCTTATTGGTTGACCAAGCGCATTACTCAATTGCGGGTGAAGTGGTTGAAGGTGGTCAGATTTTGTCCATGTACAATCAAACAACTTTTAACGGTTTGCCTGAGATTTCGGTTTCTGGTAATAAGGTAGAAATTGCCGATGGTTCTTTAACTGCTCAAGTTTCTGATCAAACGAATTTGGGCAATATTGCCTTGGGTGATGCGGTTTCTGTGAATTATTCTGTTAAGAATAACAAAGCGGGTGACTTGAAAATTTCTAAAATGACATTGGCTGGTGTGAATGCTGCTGATTTCAAATTTGTTGGAAATTCTTCTGATGCAGTTTATGTAAAGAAAGATTCTAGTTATGTGTTCACTGTAATGTGCACTCCTTCAGCTTTGGGAAATCGTTACGCAACGGTGAAAATTCAAAACAACGATTTGGATGAGTCTGAATTTGACTTTGTAATTCAAGGTACAGGTGTGACATCGGAGATGAAGGTTTTCGGTAACAACGTTGTGGTAACTAACAACGATGGTACTCCTGGTATCTCGAACAATACTGATTTCGGAAACGTTTATCAGTTTGGAAATGCGACAAACGTATTTGCAGTGAAGAATAGTGGTTTGGCGGCGTTGAAGTTGATGTCGGCTGTGGTATCGGGTAAAGATGCTAGCGACTTTACTATCACAATGAAGTCTAATGTTTCTGTTGCTAAAGATTCAATGGTGTATTTCACAATCAAGTTTGCTCCAAGTTCATTGGGTAAAAAAGAGGGAACAGTTAAGATTTTAAGTTCTGATTTGACCTCACCCTACATGTTCGCAATTTCTGGTAATTCAGTAACTCCGGAGATCTCGATTTTGGGTAAAGGACTCGAAATCGCTAGCGGTTCTTATTTGCCAAAAGTAGAAGATAATACGCAGTTTGGTATTGTTGGATTGGGTTTTGCAAGCGCAAATACATTTGAAATCGCAAACAACGGAACTGGTGTTTTGTCGATATCATCGTTGAGTATTTTGGGTGCAAACGCAGCTGATTTCTCGATTGTTGAATCGTTGAAATTCCCATTGTTGGTTGATCCTAAGTCTAAGATGGTATTCAATGTGAAATTCCAGCCTAAGGCCGAAGGAAATCGTTCTGCAACTGTTGTGTTGAAGGGGAATGATTTGGATGAATCTACCTATGATTTCGTAGTTTCTGGTATGGGATTGAATACAGCTGATGTGAAGACATTTGGCACTCGCGGTGCGATGGCGGTTCAACCTAATCCTTCAAACGATAAGTCACAGTTGATTTTAAATATTGTAGGTACAGAAGTTGTGACTTGCAAGTTGATGGATATACAAGGTAAATCTGTATTACAGGTGAAATTGTCTGAGAGAATGAGTGGTTTGAATACAGTGGATTTAAACACAAGTGATTTGGCTCAGGGAGTGTATTTTGTAGAGGTAAGTGTGGGTGGTGTGAGAAATCAAATCAAATTGGTTGTAGCACACTAATAGTAACTTTTCATAGTATAGTGTTGAGGGGCGGCCATTGGCCGCCCCTCTTTTTTTATACTAGGCGACGTTTAAAAATGACATGTTTTGTAATTTATCATTATTATAGTAATATTGCAATATGGGACTTAGTAAGAATGAGTTGTTTGAAGACAGAGAAAATACCTTGGCTGAGATCGCTAGAGTGTTAGCACACCCGGCTCGCATCGCCATTTTACAGCACATTCTCGATGTTGGGAAATGTGTAAACAGTGAACTTGTTAAAGATTGGGGACTTGCGCAGCCTACCGTAACGCAACACCTCAAAGAGCTTAAAAATATTGGCTTGATCAAAGGCCGTGTTATGGGTAAACAAGTCAACTATTGCATCGATGAAGCCCGCTGGAAAGAATTTCGCACGTTGCTTGTCGACTTTTTCTATCAAACACCACCCGACGATAGTTCTTGTGCCGTATAATCCATTTCAGAACTGAATAAATCCAATTGATATCGTTTTAAAATCAAAGACATGAAAAAAATCACAATCATCTTACAATTAATCATTATGAATATTTTGACAACAAATGCAGGATCGGCACAAACGGGAGTGACGGATGCTTATTGGGCAAAAGTGGATTCCAATCTTGTCAACATCCCCGCAGACCGCAAAGACGAATTGACCGCCCTAAGTAAATACATCGTTAAATCTTTAAAAGACAGTCAGCATTGCGATTTGATGTTCATTTGCACCCACAATAGTCGTCGTTCACACTTAGGTCAGATTTGGGCCGCCGCCGCTGCTAACCACGTGGGAATTGAAGGCGTTAGAACCTATTCTGCCGGAACTGAAGCCACTGCTTTTAATCCTCGTGCCATTGCTGCGTTGGAAAGGACTGGTTGTGTGTTAGAGCATATTCCAGATCCCATTAATTTGCAGCGTTTGGATCCTTCGGATGCGAAACTGAGAAGCATCGATGCGATCAACTTGAATAATAAGGTGATGATGGTGACGTTTGCTCGTAAGGCTAAGCCCGTTTTTTGTTTTTCCAAAGTCATTTCCCATCCCTATAATCCCTCTGCTGGGTTTGGAGCGATAATGACATGTTCCAGTGCCGATGCGGCTTGTCCGATCGTTACAGGTGCCAATTTTAGGGTGTCTATTCCTTACATCGATCCTAAGGTTTCGGATGGTAAGTCAGAGGAGGCCGCGACATACGACGCACGATGTTTGCAAATTGCAGCGGAGATGTTGTGGGTGATGAAGGAAGCGAAAAAGTCATCGAATAAATAAAGCGCATCGAACAATGAAAAAGCTGTCGTTCCTGGATCGATATCTCACGTTATGGATTTTTTTGGCCATGGGTTTGGGCGTTGCATTGGGTTATTTTCAGCCCGCATTGGCCGATGGAATTGAGTCGATGAGTGTGGGCACAACCAATATTCCCTTGGCGATTGGATTGATTTTGATGATGTATCCTCCGTTGGCGAAAGTGGATTATTTGCTGCTCCCAATGGTATTTCGTGATAAGAAAACCTTGGGCGTAAGTCTGGTTTTGAATTGGATAATTGGTCCCATTTTGATGTTTGCTTTGGCTTTGATTTTCCTGCCTAATCACCCCGATTACATGGTGGGTTTGATTCTAATTGGATTGGCGCGTTGCATTGCGATGGTTTTGGTGTGGAACGATTTGGCCGAAGGCAACAAGGAATATGGTGCGGGTTTGGTGGCTTTGAATTCCCTGTTTCAGGTATTTGCCTACAGTTTTTATGCTTGGCTTTTTATCACCGTTTTGCCTCCAATGTTGGGATATCAAGGGGCTATCGTAGATGTGTCGATGGGTGAAATTGCTCAAAGCGTTTTTATCTACCTGGGCCTTCCTTTTGTAGCAGGATTTCTCTCTCGAGTTTTGGGCGTGAAATGGAAGGGTGCTACTTGGTATAACGAGGTATTTATTCCTCGGGTTTCCAAAATAACGTTGATTGCTTTGCTAGGTACAATCGTTTTGATGTTTGCGTTAAAGGGCGATCAAATTGTTCAATTGCCTGGCGATGTTCTGATGGTCGCGATACCTATGATGATCTATTTTGCGGTGATGTTTTTGTTGGGATTTGGGTTGAGTAAGAGGATAGGCGGAAGCTACGACAAAGCCACGGCCATCGCATTTACTGCAGCAGGGAACAATTTTGAGTTGACAATTGCGGTTGCCATTGGTGTTTTCGGATTGAATAGCCCCCAAGCGTTTGTTGGGGTCATTGGTCCGTTGATAGAAGTCCCCGCCTTGATTTTGTTGGTGAGGGTAGCTTTTTGGCTTCGGGAGAGAAATTAACTCAATCCAGTAATAATTCCGTCTTTCACATCCATTCCCATCGCAGCTGGCTCCTTTGGAAGACCTGGCATGCGCATGATATCTCCGGCTACGGCGACAACAAATCTTGCACCTGCATTCACGATCAATTTTTGAATGGTGATATTAAAGTTGGTTGCACTACCTACTTGCTTGGCATTGTCGGTGAATGAAAACTGTGTTTTGGCAATACATACCGGCCAATTGTTAGCACCTAGCGCGTCAATTTCCTTCAAGCTCTTCTTCGCCGCTTCAGACATTATCGCAGCGTTTCCGCCATATACCTTCTGAACGATTTTAGTCAATTTGTCGGCTACAGAATCTGTCAATTCGTAGGTATGATTTATGGGTTTACTTGGATATTTCTCAACGATTTCAACCACTTTACGAGCCAAATCAGCAGCGCCTTCGCCACCTTTGGCAAAGCCTTGGTTTTCGGCATAATGCGCATTTTGTACTGAACACCAGCCCGAAATCATTTGCAATTCATCTTCGGTATCAAAATGGAAGCGATTCAACGCCACAACAACGGTCTGGCCGAATTGCTGAAGGTTATTTACATGTCGTTCCAAGTTCAACAATCCCTTTTCCAAGGCCTCTTTGTTTGGCAACTTGATTTCCTTTTCTGGACAGCCACCGTGAAGCTTCAAGCTCTGGGTTGTGGTAACCAAAACAGTTGCGGCAGGTGTAATTCCGGCAGCTCTGCACTTGATATTTAAGAATTTCTCAGCACCCAAGTCGGATCCAAAACCCGCTTCGGTTATTGCGTATTCGCCATATTGCAATGCAGCCCATGTTGCCATGATGCTGTTACAACCGTGTGCGATATTAGCAAATGGTCCGCCGTGAACAAAAGCCGCACCGCCTTCTAAAGTTTGTACCAAATTTGGCTTGATCGCGTCTTTCAACAAAATCAAAATCGCACCTGTTGCCCCCAAATCTTTCATGGTGAAAGGAGTGCCATCGTACTTATAACCCAATAAAATTGAGTCGATGCGATTGCGTAAGTCTTCCAAACTTGTGCTTAGGCATAAAATCGCCATAATTTCAGAAGCTGGAGTGATATCGAATCCAGTTTCGGTTGGAATGCCATTGGCCGATCCGCCCATGCCAGAATTGATCATACGCAAACTGCGATCGTTGACGTCCATCACACGGCGCCATAAAATTCGCTTTAATCCGTTTGGTGTGCCTTGGTTATTGTAGTGGTAGTTATCGAGCAACGCGGCAATGGTGTTATTTGCCGAAGTGATTGCGTGAAAATCACCTGTGAAGTGCAAGTTGATGTCTTCCATAGGCAGTACTTGTGAGTATCCACCGCCAGCGGCACCACCTTTCATTCCAAAACAAGGTCCGAGTGAGGGTTCTCGCAGAGCGACGATTGCTTTTTTGCCGATATGATTTAAACCTTGGGCCAATGCCACAGAAGTGGTTGTTTTACCGCTACCGCTTTTATTGGGCGTGGTGGCAGTTACCAAGATTAGTTTGCCTTGGCTGATTTGCGCCTGATTGGGAACAAAATCGACCTTGGCCTTGTATTTTCCGTATTGTTCTAAAATTTCTGGATCAACGTTGTTGTCTGTTGCAATCGCTTCGATGCGCTTCAGCTGTGCCTGTTGGGCAATTTCAATGTCGGTTAGCATAGGTTTTACGGGGTAAAGATAGGAATTGAGAGTCAATTATTTAAAAGAAACGGTGACATGTCCCAAAGAATGAACACTAGCTGAAGCGGTTTGATTGGCCTGAATAAATTCTGCATTGGTTGCAGCGCCTGCCATGATGTACATGCCCTTTTTAATGGGTTCTCCGTATTTTGCTGCCAAGCGGGTGGCGGCGGCGAGACTTTTCCAAGGGTTGTTCATGATGTCGTTGGAGGATCCAGCAGCCACTGTTTTGTCGTCGATCATGAGTGTCATCTCCAGGTTATTAAGGCTTTCTTGCACCGGCATCCAATCGCCCACGGCAAAACTGATAGAAGAGCAGTTGTCGGCCACCACATCTTCCAAGGAAAACTTGAAATTTTGGTATCTAGAATCTATGATTTCGATGGCGGCGGCTACGGCATCAACGTATTCGATGACTTCGGTTTCGTTGAGTTCACCGGTGATGTCTTTTGCTATTCTGAAACAGATTTCGGGTTCCACGCGGGGGTGGATGTACTGACTTCTTGCGGTGGTGTTGTTATTTGGAATCAGCATCGACGAGGTAAGTCGTCCCCAGATTAAATCGTGCACACCCATTTGTTGCATTTTGGCTTCGGAGGTAAATCCCATTTTTAAACCGATGAGGGTTTCGCCTTCGTTGATGCGGAGGTTGATGAGTTCTTTTTGCACTTCATAGGCTTGGTCGAGCGTAAGGTTTTGCGCTAGGCTAATTTGTGTGATTGGCTTGGCTTGATGCGCGGCTTGATGGAGTGATTGTGCGATTTCTTTAATGTTGGCCATGGGTTTGCTGATGTTGCAAAGTTAGGATGAAAATGTTGTGTTACCTTTGAAGAATGATTTCACAAGAAGTGATTGAAGTAGCCGCGAAGCGGCTGCGTGATGCTCAAGAAAATGGAATGCCATGTGCTCCGGTGAGGGAATTGATTGGTGACAGCGATATCACAGTAGCGTATGAGGTGCAACGGATAAACAACGATTTGCGCGTGGCGAAAGGCGGACGTGTGGTGGGTTTGAAGATCGGACTCACATCTCTGGCCGTGCAAAAGCAGTTGGGTGTGGATCAGCCAGATTTTGGATTGTTGTTTGCCGATACGGAAGTGAAGAATGGTGGCGGCGTACTTGCGTCTACAATATTGCAACCCAAAGCGGAAGCGGAAATTGCCTTTGTAATGAAGCACGATTTGGTGGGCGAAATCACAGAAGAAGCCGCAATGGGGGCGATTGATTACGTGGTTGGCGCAATCGAAATTGTGGGGTCACGCGTGCTAAATTGGGATATTAGAATTACAGATACGGTGGCCGATAATGCCAGTGCAAGTCATTTCGTTTTGGGCGATGTTCGTCAGGATGTTAACGAATTGGATTTGGCTGCGGTGAAGATGCAATTGAATAAAAATGGCGAGGTGGTTTCTGAGGGAATGGGCGCTGCGTGTATGGGCAATCCCCTGTTAGCGTTGGTTTGGCTAGCCCAGACATTTGCCGATTTAGGAACGCCATTAAAAGCGGGTGATATTGTTTTGAGTGGGGCATTGGGTCCGATGTGCGCCGGCGAAGCCGGCGACACCTTCGCTGCAAGCATCGAAGGGTTTGGCACTGTATCGTTTACTTTTGAATAATAATCCAATCCTAGCAATGTCGTTTGGATTTG
>Ga0114968_10003044_pt1 | contig 12661 bp, 16 predicted proteins | sample M_130807_EF_Meta_FD_87020 | JGI IMG/M metagenome (GOLD analysis project Ga0114968, IMG submission 87020) | Freshwater microbial communities from Lake Montjoie, Canada to study carbon cycling - M_130807_EF_MetaG | ecosystem: Environmental > Aquatic > Freshwater > Lake | place: Lake Montjoie... | reverse complement strand
GAACTCGCAAGTGGTGCTAAGTACGCAGGCCGTGGTGCATTCCCACGCTTTAAGGCATAAGCGAACTTAACTCATGGCCCGTCGTCGTTTAAACTTTAATCGTCGACGCAATACCAACAATCGTGCACTAGTGCTGGGCTTCTTTCTTTTCTTTTTAGCTCTCACCATCGCACCACCGGTACAACATTATTTCTCGCAGCGCGCAGAAATTAGTGCCGTTAAGGCACAGATCAAAGCAAGTGATTCTGCAGTGGCGCAAGCTCGCAAAGAACTTGAATTGTGGCGTGACCCGGAATATGTAAAGTCACAAGCACGCGCTCGTTTGCACTTTGTTCTGCCGGGCGAACGTCAATACATAGTCACTGATGCAACTACCCAAGCTGAAGAAAACAAGACTGATGTCGCCAATAACATTCCAGTTGGCCTGCCTTGGTATAACCGCTTAATCGCATCAATTACCGAAACTGGCGCTAAGTAATGTCTGAACGCGAAGTATCGCAAACTGATTTAGATTGCATTGAAGCCCAACTAGGCCGCACTCCACGCGATGTTCATGCCATTGGTTATCGCTGTCCATGCGGAAAACCAGCAGTAGTTGAAACTCCTCCCCGCCTTGGCGATGGCACGCCATTTCCAACTTACTTTTATGCCACTTGCCCACGATTAACTGGCGCGATCTCTACCCTTGAATCAACTGGCTTGATGGGTGAAATGAATGAGCGTTTAGCTACTGATGCCGAATTAGCTGGTGCATATGCCGCTGCCCACGAAGATTATTTAGCTGCGCGTGCGGTTTTGAAAATGGATGTGCCAGAAGTCGAAGGTATCAGCGCTGGCGGAATGCCAGATCGCGTTAAGTGCTTACACTCATTAGTTGCACATTCACTTTGCGCTGGCCCCGATGTGAATCCGTTAGGTGATCAAGCTTTAGCAAAATTGCCCGAGTGGTGGAAAGATCAGCCTTGTAGCATCACTGAAAATGTAAAGGCAAACTAATGCGCGTAGGTGTAGTCGATTGCGGTACTAATTCAATTCGATTATTAATTGCCGACATTGAAGGAAATAATTTCCGGGAGATAACTCGTCAGATGCAAGTCGTTCGACTCGGTCAAGGTGTTGATGAAACTAATCAATTCCACCCTGATGCAATTTCTCGCACTTTTGCCGCCATTGATTTGTATGCTGGCGAGATCACTCGCCGCGGCGTTGAAAAGATACGTTTTTGTGCAACTAGTGCAACTCGGGATGCGCTGAACCGTGCCGTATTTGTAGATGGTGTGAAAGAACGCTTAGGGATTGAACCTGAAGTAATTTCAGGCGATGAAGAAGCTCGCCTTTCATTCGCTGGCGCAACCCGAGAATTTAATCGAAGCGATGGCCCCTTCTTGGTAGTCGACATCGGGGGTGGTTCAACTGAATTCGTGCTTGGCACTGACTCGGTAGATAACGCAATCAGCGTAAATATTGGCTGTGTTCGCATGACTGAACGTCATTTCCGCAATGACCCGCCAACTGCTGATGAAATAACAATTGCCCGCCGAGATATTCAAAATGCCATAGATATTGCTTATGCCAGTGTTGATATTAAGAGCGCCAAGACTTTGGTTTGCGTAGCCGGAACCGCAACAACTGTTGCTGCCGCGGCGCTTAACTTGCCGAAATACGATCGCCACGCAATTCATCTCTCTCATATTTCCGCCGACCAAGTACATGCTGTTAGTAATAAATTCTTAACGATGACTCGTGATGAGCGAGCTGCCCTTGGCTATATGCACCCAGGCCGTGTTGATGTAATTACGGCTGGCTCACTAGTTCTTTCTGAAATTGTAAAAGCAACTGGTGCTAAAGAATTCGTGGCATCTGAAAACGATATTCTCGATGGAATGGCATGGTCGCTTGCCAAGTAAGAAGTCTGTGCGAAGTATAAAAACTTTGCCCCTGCTAGATAAAAAAATCATGGCTTGTCGAGAATGTCCACGACTGGTTGATTGGCGCGAAGAAGTTGCCATCACGAAACGTAAGGCATATCAAGCTGAAAAGTATTGGGGCAAGGCTGTTCCAGGGTTTGGTGCAACCAAACCAAAGTTGATGATCGTTGGATTAGCACCTGGTGCACATGGAGCGAATCGAACGGGTCGCATCTTTACTGGTGATCCATCTGGTGATTGGCTCTACGGCTCATTACATCGTTTAGGAATTGCTAAAATTGCAACAAGTACATCGCGCGATGATGGCCAAGAACTTAGCGATACTCGAATTTCAATGGCAGTTCGTTGCGCACCTCCCGATAACAAACCAACTACCGAAGAGCGCGATCAATGTGCACCATGGTTTTTGCGCGAACTTGAACTTGCATTGCCCACAACTAGAGCATTTGTCGCCCTCGGAAACTTTGCCTGGGTCGCGTTGTTTTCAGCTCTAGCTGAATTAGGTCACCCAGTTAAAAAAGCCAAGTTTGGTCATGGGGCCGAGGTTAAATATGAGCACAACGGCGTGAACTACCTGATTCTGGCTAGTTTCCACCCCAGCCAACAGAACACTTTCACTGGAAAGCTGACCAAACCCATGTTGGATTCAGTCCTCAAAAAAGCGGGTAGATTTGCCCACGTTCTTCGTTAGTTTGCGCTGACGAAGAAGATATATCGCATGGCCCCGATAGCCCAATGGCAGAGGCAGAGGACTTAAAATCCTCCCAGTGTGGGTTCGACCCCCACTCGGGGCACCGTAGAAAGACGTGATTCCCACGCTTAGGTGCTTAGAGTTTCCCGAGCATTTTTAGTTTTTACCAATTCCAGTTCGCCTGAAATATCTAGTGCCGTAACATTGTTGCCACTAGGGCTGGGGATTCCAGCTCTTTTCGCACTAGAGAGTGAGTACATAAGTATGCGTAGTTCAAACCCTGTTCTTGGACGGGCGTTTAATAATCGTGGTTATGCCTCAATGGGTAATACATCCACGGCTACCACACCAGAGAGTTTAGAAAACCTCTATAACGCACCTGCTGCATCACCACTTCAAACAGGTCGTATGACTATTGAAGATGTTGTTGCGCGCACATCAATTCTTTTCGGTATCTTGGTCGTGGTCGGCGCTATTTCGTGGACTGCAAACCTAGGTGGCGGCGCACTAATGTTCGGCTTCCTTGGTGGATTTGTTCTAGCGATGGTTAACACCTTTAGTAAGAAGATTCGCCCAAGTTTGATCATGGCCTATGCCGCATTCGAAGGTTTAGCACTTGGAACTCTTAGCCATTTCTACAACGATGTTTATCCAGGCATTGTTAGCCAAGCTGTAATCGGAACTCTTTGCGCATTCACTGGAATACTTTTTGCATATAGCAATGGAAAAATTCGTGTAACCCCAAAATTCACTCGCGTAATTATGGGCGCCGCAATAGGTTACTTAGCTCTTGGCTTAATTAGCATGGTGCTTTCATTCACCGGAAATTCCGGTGGGCTCTATGGCGTAACTGGCTTTGGTCCTTTGCTTGCGATGGCAGGCGTTGCTTTAGCTAGTTTTTTCCTAGTTCTAGATTTCGATCAAATCGAAAAAGGCGTGGCAGCTGGCGCACCACAAGAAGAATCATGGCGAGCAGGTTTTGGCCTAATGGTTACTATCGTTTGGCTTTACCTAGAAGTGCTTCGCTTAATCTCAATCTTGCGAGGCGACGACTAATTAATTATCGTTAAGCGAAATGGTCGGCTCATGTGAGCCGGCCATTTTTCTTGTCTCAGGCAATCGAGAGCCGAGAATTAGAACCAATGAGAAAATCACTGCAGTTGCCGCAAATGCAATGCGGAACGAATAAAGGTCTGAAATCGCGCCAACCACAATTGGCCCAACGATCATGCCGGCATCTCCAGACATCTGGAAAATACCTATTACTTTGCCGCCCTTACCTTTAATCACATCACCCACAATGCTGCCTGGAGCTGTTGCCAAGAAAGCACCACCGATTCCTAACACCGACATTGAAACCAAGAACATCCAGATATGGATAGAGAAAGTTAGCCCCAAAATTCCAGCCATGATGATATAGCTACCAAGCATCACAACTCTCTTACGGCCATGTAGATCTGAGATACGTCCAGCCTTCATAAGTAATAAGCCTTGGAAGAGTGCGGCTAGAGCAAATCCATAACCAACAACTGCGGCCGTAGAATGCAGACTTTCGGTAACAAAAAGCGGCAAAATTGATGAACGCATTCCAAATAGCACCCATGCAGATATAAAAGAAAGTACGAGAGCAATTCGATAAGCCGGAATCTGCAAAGCTTCTTTCAGGGTTATTGGTTCTTCAGGTTTTACTTTCGATTTACCCTGCGCAGCTTCGGCTCTGCCTAGGTAGACATAACCGATGGTGCCCGAAATTGCCAGCATAAAAGCGTAAGCAAAAAAGGGAGCTCGTAATGAGATTGTTGCCAGCGCTCCACCTAATGCCGGCCCCGTAATACCGCCAATTAAAAATGAACCTTGGAAAACGGATAAGGCACGAGCTCGGTGCTTGTCATCTACAGCACGAAAAATTAACGAACTAGATGCAACAGAGAACATCGACGAACCTAAACCACCAGCGGAACGGAACAAGAGAAGCTGCGGATAGTTCTGCGCGAGGCCAGTGAGAACAGTAAAAAAGGCAACCATAAAAACGCCAAAGCTATATACATTTCGTTCTCCGAAGCGATCTACAAATTTGCCTGAGATCATTCCAGATGAGAATCGGGCAAAAGCAAAAGCCGATACAACTAAGCCCACTGCAGTGTTATTCACTCCAAAAGACTTGGCAAATACTGGAATTGCCGGGAAAACAATGCCAAATCCTAAAGCAACAAAGAATGAAGCGATAACTACAACCTGAACTTCGCGCGGAAATCCAGTGATCGGAGATTTAAGTCGGCTAGCCAATTGCTTCGCCGGCTGCATCTTCCTTGGCTTGCTTAAATTGCATAGTTGTTCGCAATGGAACTTCACGCAACTTCAACGCACAGAAGATTCCTATCGCGATAATTGGCGTAGCAACCAAAAAGACAATGTGGAAGCTATTCACAAAAGACTGAAGAACTGTCTGCTGAATAACAGGCGGTAGCTCAGCTAAGAGAGCAGTATTGTTCGTAACACCTTCGAGTTTCGAGGCATCAAAACCAGCAACTGCAGCTGGATTTGCTGCGCCAAGAGCAGCGAAATCCTTCACTAGATAATGCCCTAATCGATTTGTCAGAATAGTTCCGAATACGGCTGCGCCAAAAACACTGCCAAGTGATCTAAAGAAAGTATTTGATGTTGTAGCAACGCCAAGTTCTTTAAAATCAATTGAATTCTGCAACGCAATTACTAAGGTCTGCATCGACAAGCCTAAACCCATACCAACCATGACCGCGAAAATTGCTATTTGCCAATACGGCGTATCAATTTTAAGCGTAGTCATCAGGGCTATACCTAAAGTCATGATTATGGTTCCAACAATTGGGTACTTCTTATACTTACCTGTTTTAGTGATTGCTTTACCGCTAAAGATTGAAGTGACGACAATACCTAACATCAATGGAATCAACTTTAAGCCAGCTGATGAAGGACTTTCACCTTGAACTACCTGTAAATAAAGTGGCAACATGATGATTGCGCCGAACATTCCAGCGCCGATAATGAAACCTAAAATCGAAGTTATATTAAAAGTGTGATTCTTAAACAGGCTAAGTGGCAGGATTGGCTCGACTGCTTGCGATTCCCAGCGCAGGAAAAGCAACGTTAGAATAAATCCCGAAGTCAGTGCGATAACTGTTTTTGGGGCCGTCCAACCATCTTGTGGTCCAAAGATTGATACGGCTAGCAAGATAGCTGATACTGCGGTGACCATTAGGGCTGAGCCCATGTAATCGATTTTATGCTCTCGCCGAACTCTTGGAATGTGTAAAACAGCAGAAGTGATTAGTAGAGCAGCAATTCCAAATGGCAGGTTTATGTAGAAAATCCAACGCCATCCGGTGATTCCTAAAATCTTATCTTGATCTGAGAAAAAGCCACCTAGCAGTGGGCCGGCAACTGATGAGAGCCCCCAGACTGCACCGAAATAACCTTGATAACGGCCACGTTCGCGTGGCGGAACGATGTCGCCAATGATTACGAAGGTAAGCGCCATCAACCCACCACCACCTAGACCTTGTAAGGCACGGGTAGCAATTAACTGAGTCATATTTGTTGAAGCGCCAGCTAGTAATGAACCAAGCAAAAAAGTAACAATTGCGAATTGAAAAACAATTCGGCGGCCGTATAGATCTGAAATTTTTCCATATAACGGGGTAGATGCGGTAGATGTTAATAGATAGGCAGTAACTACCCAGGTGTAATGCTCTAATCCATTGAATTCTTCAACAATACTTTTCAAAGCTGCTGAGACAATTGTTTGATCAAGCGCGGCAAGTAACATGCCGGTCATTAAGCCCGACAAGATAAACATGATTTCTTTGTGGGTATGAACTTTTCCTTGCGTCTTCTCCGACATATTTGCCTCTCCAGCATAATTTCTTGCATTGAATCAAATTCGATTCTTGGCTCCAAAGCCGTTAACGCGGTAAGTTTACTCCGTGAAATCAGTTATCGCAGAGAATCTGGTGAAGACCTATCGGAAAGGCGAAGTTAAAGCCCTAGATGGGTTATCGCTAGATGTTGAAGAAGGCACTGTATTAAGCGTTCTGGGCCCAAATGGTGCCGGTAAAACGACCACTGTTCGCATACTTGCAACACTTTTGTCACCTGATTCAGGCCATGCCACTGTAGGTGGAATTGATGTTATTAAGCATCCTGACAAAGTGCGCGAGATCATAGGTTTGTCTGGCCAATATGCAGCTGTCGATGAAACCTTAACGGGCTGGGATAACTTGGTTATGTTCGGTCGTTTGTATCACTTAGGCAAGAAAGCATCGATTGCTCGTGCAGACGAATTACTAGAGCGATTTTCGTTAACTGAAAGTGCTAAGCGCCCAATTAAAACTTATTCCGGCGGAATGCGTCGCCGCTTAGATTTAGCGGCCGCAATTATTGTTAAACCAAAAATTCTTTTTCTCGATGAACCAACAACTGGCCTCGATCCGCGCGGTCGCCAGGAAATGTGGGGAGTAATTAAAGAGTTAGTCGATGGTGGCGTTACCTTGTTACTAACTACGCAATATCTCGAAGAAGCTGATCATTTAGCTGATGAAATCGTAGTGATCGATCACGGCAAAGTAATTGCTCGCGGCACTTCAGATACTCTTAAAAAAGATGTTGGCGGAGAACGCCTTGAAGTTATCGTCGAAGCAAGTCAACTTAAGTTAGTTGCAGAAATAATTACCCGAGTTAGCGGAACATCCGCTCACATTGATGAAGGCATGCGATCGGTTTCAGCGCCAGTCAAAAATGGCACGAAGTCGTTACTAGATGCCCTGCGTGAATTCGATGAGGCCAAATTGCATCCGCTCGATATCGGGTTAAAGCGGCCATCTCTTGACGATGTTTTCTTAGCGCTAACGGGTCACGCTGCGGAGGAAACCAAATGAATGCCATAACTGATGCCCTCATAATTACTAAGCGCCAGTTACTGCAATTGTCGCGAGTGCCTGAAGTACTTATTTTCTCTACGATTCAGCCCGTTATGTTCGTGCTGCTATTTAGATATGTATTCGGTGGCTCTATCGATACCGGCCAACCTGGCGGTTACGTTCAACTTTTGATGCCTGGCATCTTCGTGCAAACCGTGGCTTTTACGTTGGCGGCAACTGCTTCTGGCTTAGCTGAAGATATGGGTAAAGGGTTGATCGATCGCTTTAGATCACTTCCTATTTCGCGCTCTGCCTTAGTAGTTGGCCGCACATTAGGTGACTCGCTACTTAACATCGTTGTTTTAACTGTGATGGGCATTGCTGGCTACATTGTCGGTTGGCGACCAACTGGCGGCATCTTAAATACCGCACTGGCATTTCTATTCTTGCTAGCTTTTGGTTACGCACTTTCCTGGACTGGAATTTTTGCCGGCTTAGCAGCCCGTGATGCTCGCGTAGTTCAAAACATCAGCTTCTTAATAACTTTTCCGCTTACTTTCTTATCAAATGCTTTTGCGCCAACAACCGGCATGCCAAGACCGTTGCAATATTTTGCGGAATGGAATCCAGTTTCTACGATGGTTGCTGCTTGTCGCGAATTATTTGGTCTAGAAAATCAATTCGGTGCCACAGCTGGGTCATTCCCATCTGAACACCCATTGATTACTTCAGTCTTTTATATGTTATTGATTATGGCAATCTTTATTCCGCTAAGCGTGCGCAAGTACGTAAATAAATCAAAGTAAGAATTAAGCGAAAAACTCAGCGCCCAAAATCTCGACTGAAATACTCTTGCCATTAGGCAAGGTGTATGAAACTTTGTCGCCGATTTTTGCACCAAGCACGGCAGAGCCAAGTGGTGACTTTTCGCTATAAACATCAAGATCATCGGTTGCGATTTCGCGCGAGCCTAATAAGAATCGCATTTCATCACCGGCAACGATTGCGCTGACAACCATGCCGGCACCAACTACGCCATCAGCACTTGCTGGAGGCGCACCAATGGTTGCGTTTTCTAGCATCTGCTTTAGCTGGCGAATTCGCGCTTCAATCTTGCCTTGTTCATCGCGCGCAGCGTGGTAACCGCCATTTTCTTTTAAATCACCTTCGGCGCGAGCAGCTTCAATTTTCTTAATTACTTCGGTGCGACCTTCGGTTTCGAGGGTGGCAAGTTCAGCGGCTAAACGATCAGCCGCTTCTTGCGTTAACCAGGTCTGTGAACTCATAAGGAGAAAGGGTAGTGCAGTTTAAAGACAGCGTAAAACGGTAGCGGTAGCGGCTAAATTACGCGTAGGAATTGGCGTCGTTCGATCGATATAGGCCTGGCCGGCTGGAATTACATCATCAACCTGGCCGACAATTAACTTATCGATATCTCGTGCCACTAAAGTGCAAGTCAATTCGCGATTAGGGTCTCGACGAGTAGCTTCATATCGAATAAAGATTTCGCGACTATCGGTTATGGTAAATGAAATCAATCGCTGAGTTATTTCTGGACGAGCATGATGTAAACCGGCCCAAAGTAACCAGATCAAACCAGCGCCGAGAATTACACCAGCAACAGGTCGCCAGCGATTAGCCGGCTTAATGCCGTACCGATCGTTGTAGTCGAAGCCGTTGGCCATAAGAGCATTCTCCCGCATTAATCAGTAAGATCAAGTCCTAACCATCAGCAAAGGAATAGTTATGAAAGATGTCGAAATTGGTGCAGCTGGCTCATTAACTATGATCGTTTTGTGTACCGCTATGGTTTTTCTAATGCGCAGCTTCTATAAGCGCTATACCCGTATGCAAAAACGTAGCGAGGACGAAACGAATTAAGCTTTACGAACGCATTCTGGCTGTTCTAGGAGTTGCGCTTATGGCCGGCGCATTTATCGGGCTAGGAAATTGGCAATTAGATCGTGCGCAAGAATTAAAAGCTTCAACTAAAACGGTTGTAACTGTGACAGAACCAGTTCAATTAACATCACTAGCAAAACCTCGCGTGACTATTGATTCCAGAAATTTCTTAAAAAACGTTTCAACCGAAGGTAACTACATTGCCACCTTTAAAAGTGATAACCAATCATCCGATGGCGTAGCTGCAACAGCCTGGGAAGTCGGTGTCTTGCAAGTTGATCCTAAATCAGCAATTTTGGTAGTCCGCGGACTTTGGGCTGATCGCTTAACTGAACCGCAGATTGCGATGTCCCAAAAAGTTTCCGTAACTGGTGTCTTACAGCCAAGCCAAAGCTCTGACCGTGGCCCTAACTCAACTGACAATCTAGCTCGCGTCGATAGCACCCTGCTTTTAACGAGGCCAGGTCTTGCAGACTTTGATCTATACGACGGTTTCATCTTGGCTAATACCGAAGTCGTCGATGGCACCAAGATCGCTCGCACCCGCCTTGAGATTGCAGTCGATAATTCCAAGGTGCCGGGCTATTACTGGCAACACATCTCTTATGTCTTCATCTGGTGGTTGATGGCGGCTTTGGTGCTTTACCTTCCCTTCTATCGTCGTAGAGTTACCTCATGAGCCCAGATTCCTCAATTTCCTCAATGTCCGGAGCAGTTAAGCGCTACAGAACGATGGCTATTTTGGCCGGCATCATGTCACTCTTACTTTGGTTTGTTGATCTGCCAGTGGCCTATTTATTCGATAACGAGAGTTGGAAAGCGAAAGTTACCTGGATCCCCTTTGTGCACGGCTGGGTCTACGCGCTCTATGTTCTAACTGCCCTTCAATTTGCAAGCAAAGCTAAATGGCCAATCATGAAAATGCTCGGATTAGTTTTGGCCGGAACTCTGCCAGTTGCTTCGCTTATTACGGAGCGAAAAGTTGTATCGCAATATTCGTAGTTTTGTTAAATCGCTGCTGTATCCGATTTATGAATATCGGTTAGTACGAGCTTTAGATTTTAGTCAAACCCCACATCATGTTGGCGTAATTCTCGATGGTAATCGTCGCTTTGCCAAAGCCAATTCGGAAAGCTTGGGCGGATCAACCCCTGCACATGGTCATCGAGCTGGGGCAAATAAGATCGTGGAATTCTTAGGTTGGTGCGAAGAAGCCGAAGTCAAAGTTGTAACTCTCTGGCTACTTTCAACCGATAATTTTAAACGGACCGAAGAAGAGTTATCAGCGCTATTAGAAATCATTGGTAGAACCGTTGATGAATTAGCCGCAACTGGCCGCTGGAACATTAAAGCCGTTGGTGCCTTAGATCTATTGCCCGAATGGCTAGCCACCAAGCTAGCTGCGCTAAAACCTATTCGCAGCGATGGCTTAGAGGTGAATGTGGCAATTAGTTATGGCGGACGTCGCGAAATTGTTGATGCCGTTAAGAGTTACTTATCTGCTGAGAAAAATAATGGCCATGACTTAACTGCTGCAACTGAAAATATCTCAGCCGACGAGATTGCTAAATATCTCTACACCGCCGGTCAACCTGACCCCGAGTTGTTAATTAGAACATCTGGTGAACAGCGCCTCGGCGGTTTTTTACTGTGGCAGAGCGCACAATCTGAATATTATTTCTGCGAAGCTTATTGGCCAGATTTCCGTCGAGTCGATTTCTTAAGAGCTCTTCGTTCTTACGCAACTCGCCATCGTCGGTTGGGGCGATAAGTCATTTAGATTTAACTTTGCCTGACCGCGTGTCGAAAGCAAATAATTAATCAGCAGTTCTAGCGTTTGCTCATCACCAAGAACAACTAAATATGACTTCTACTTGAAATGCGAGGATTACTTGAGCGCTGCGGCTAGAAAAACATATGTCCTAGATACCAGCGTTCTACTCGCCGATCCGGCTGCGTTAGCCAGATTTGCTGAACATGAGGTCATCATTCCGGTTGCCGTAATCGGTGAACTAGAAACTAAGCGCGACCATCCAGAATTGGGCTATTTTGCGCGTGCGGCACTTCGATATCTAGATGATTTGCGAATTACCCATGGCCGCCTAGATCGTCCGCTAAAGATTACTCCTGAAGGCGGCACCCTTTCAGTTGAACTAAACCACACCGATTTAAGTTCGCTGCCACACGGTTTCTTGCGCGATGGCACCAACGATTCGCGTATTTTGGCAATTGCGAAGAACTTGATGTCAGATGGAAAACAGGTTGTTCTAGTCACTAAAGATTTACCACTTCGAGTTAAGGCATCAGCTGTCGGTGTCGAAGCTGAGGAATATCGCGCCGAGTTGGTTTCCAACAGTGGCTGGACCGGCATTGAAGAGATCGATGTTGGCCACCAAATAATTGATGATCTTTATGCCACTGATCGGGCCGACCATGAACTCGCTCACCAACTGCCAGTTCACACTGGCATCGTTTTGCATTCCGAAAAAGGTAGCGCCTTAGCCCGAGTTACTGTCGACAAACAATTGCAATTAGTCCGGGGCGATCGCAACGCTTTTGGTCTGCATGGTCGCAGTGCCGAACAAAGAATTGCCCTCGATCTATTGCTTGATCCAGAAATCGGCATCGTTTCACTCGGCGGTCGCGCCGGAACTGGTAAGAGTGCACTGGCTCTTTGCGCCGGACTCGAAGCGGTTATGGAAAAGCGACTTCACAAGAAGGTGGTAATTTTCCGCCCGCTTTATCCAGTAGGCGGGCAAGAGCTGGGCTACTTGCCAGGTAGCGAAGGCGAGAAAATGTCGCCTTGGGCCCAAGCCGTTTTCGATACTTTGGGAGCTCTAGTTAGCCAGCAAGTTATCGATGAAATTATTGATCGCGGGCTGATTGAAGTTCTGCCGCTGACTCACATTCGTGGCCGCTCTTTGCATGACTCTTTTGTAATTGTCGATGAAGCCCAATCGCTTGAACGGGGAGTTCTACTGACCGTGCTCTCTCGTATCGGCCAATCTTCGCGAGTGATCCTGACCCACGACGTTGCCCAACGCGACAACTTGCGAGTCGGCCGCCACGATGGCGTCGTGGCCGTGGTCGAAACTCTTAAGGGCCATCCACTTTTTGCTCACGTGACCCTGACTCGCTCAGAGCGCTCACCGATTGCAGCCCTAGTTACCGAGCTGCTCGAAGGGCCAATTCCGAACTAGCTAGAGGTGGGCCAAAAGTGGCCCTTTTTAATGTCACACTCACAT
>Ga0114968_10003042_pt1 | contig 12662 bp, 12 predicted proteins | sample M_130807_EF_Meta_FD_87020 | JGI IMG/M metagenome (GOLD analysis project Ga0114968, IMG submission 87020) | Freshwater microbial communities from Lake Montjoie, Canada to study carbon cycling - M_130807_EF_MetaG | ecosystem: Environmental > Aquatic > Freshwater > Lake | place: Lake Montjoie... | reverse complement strand
TAGACTACGACGTTGATAGGACGGGTGTGGAAGCGTGGTAACACGTTAAGCTTACCGTTACTAATAGCTCAATTGGCTTGATTTATGCACTGAAAAAATTTTTCGATACAAATTACAATGTTACTAATAATAATTTTTAAAATTTATAACTTAAGTTTTAATAATTATTTTATTAGAATTGTAATAAAAAATACTTAAATTTTTAATATAATTTCTTAATTAGTTAAGTTTTTTATAGTTAATTAAGTTGTAAAAAATTTTATTCAATTTTTTATCCCTAACGTTAAAAGCTTTATCATCGATAAAAAAATCAAATACGGGTTTTCCAAAAATCAAATCGTGATATTTTAATCCCCAACTCCTTAGTTGTTGATTTGTTTTTTTGTAATATTTTTTTTTTATAATATTTACATTTCCTTTATGTTTTCTCATATATCTACTAGTAAATATTTTTATAATGTGCCCTTTGTCGAATAATTGATTAATAATTTTTATTTTAGATTTAATTGGAGTCGAATTTTCGTACTTCATTCCTTTTGTTTTGGTTATTGTATTATCTATATCAAAAATAATAATTTTCATTATGAATAATTATATATTAATTGATAAATTTATAAATTAAATATAGGATTATTAAAAATATGTTTAAACATCTCAAAACTAAACCATATTTAATAGCAGAAATTGGTATAAATCATAACGGCTCTATAAAAAATGCAAAAAAACTTATAGATTTGGCGAAGAAGTATGATTTTGATGCAGTAAAATTTCAGAAAAGAAATCCCGAAATATCAACTCCTGAGGATCAAAAGGGTTTATTAAGAGAAACTCCCTGGGGCCGGCTGACGTATTTGCAGTATAAAAAAAAAATCGAACTTTCAGAAAAAGATTATTTTGAAATCAATAACTATTGTAAAGAAAAGAAAATTGATTGGTTTGCATCAGCTTGGGATGTTGAAAGTCAGGTTTTTTTACAAAATTTTAATTGTAAATATAATAAAGTTGCTTCTGCGATGTTAACAAATATGCCTCTTCTAGAAGTAATTGCCGCAGAAAAAAAACACACTCTTATATCCACAGGAATAAGCTCTTTTCATGATTTAGAAAAATGTGTAAATATTTTTAAAAAAAAAAAATGTAAATATACATTATTGCATTGTGTTTCTATTTATCCCGCCCCAGAAGAAAATTTGAATTTGCTAATGATAAATTTTTTAAAAAAGAAATTTCGATGCGATGTCGGTTATAGTGGTCACGAAAGTTCAGTTTCACCTACAGTTTTGGCTTATTTTTTAGGGGCCACTGTTATTGAAAGGCATATTACATTAGATAGATCAATGTGGGGAACAGACCAGGCTTCATCGCTAGCAGAAGAAGGTATAAAAAGTTTAACGTCAATTATTTTTAAAATTCCAAAAATATTAGGAAAAGAAACAATAAAAAAAACTAAAAGAGAATCTGCAATTATTAAAAAGTTTAAATATTGGTAGTTAATAAATTTTTTTAAGATTATTTTTTATATTTTTTTTATACTCTAGCATTTTGTCTCTATATATTTTTGATTTATTTGCTGCAAAACTTATTACAAATCCAGCGCGATCATAATTCGATTTATTATAGTAGCTGCCATGAATAATTTCTGGATGATGTATCAAACAATCCCCTGAATTTATTTTAGGAAAGATTTTGGGAAAATTTAGGAATTTAATTACTTCATCTGGAATTTTTTGTGACGATCCTTTCATGTAAGATATTATATGTTTTATTGTGCCTAATTTGTGAGAACCTTTAAAATAACATAGTCCGCCATTTATTATAGAAGACGAAGAAAGTGCGATCCAAACATTAGCAGCTTTTGCTTCTTTAATATTCCAGTAGTAGTTGTCCTGATGAAAGGGACTCGGCATCCCAGTTTTTTTTGGTTTAAGAAAAAATTCTAAGTTTCTAATTTTTATTTGGTCCCCAAGTAAATATGCTAAAATTTTTTTTATTTTAGTGTTATTTGCAATATTAATTAATTTTCCCTTTTTATGAAATTTTTGAATATTATGCAGCGTATTAATCTTTCCATCCTTAGTTTTATGGAAAAATTGGTTATTTTTAGTTTTTTCGGCCTTTGATTTTATTATTTCTAATTCTAAAAATATTTCTTTAATTTTGTCTTTTTTTAAAATATTTTTTATTATTATATAGCCGTTTTTGTTATAGTTATCTTTGAGTTTTTTTAAATTCATTTTAAATACTTTATTATAGATATTTATGAAATATGCAATAATTGTTCCAGCAAGGAAAGGTTCTCAAACTTTAAAAAATAAAAATTTAATTAATTTAAAAAATAAGAAATTAATAGAATACACTTTCGATACAGTTAAAGATATTAAACTTTTAAAATTTATTTTATCGGATCATTTAAAAATTAAAAAGATAGCAAAAAAGTTTGGATTTATTACGGACTATAATAGACCAAAAATTATATCTGGTCCTAATGTTTCTTTAGTAAAAACTTTATTACATTTTTTAGACTGGTCCAAAAAAAAATATAAAATTGAATATTTTGTAATATTACAACCCACCTCGCCATTAAGATCTAAAGGTGACATTTTAAAATCAATAGAAAAAGTAAAAAAAAATAAATTAACTTCTTTATTCAGCATTTCAGAATCTTTGGAGCATCCTTATGAAACAGTAAATTTATTAACGAATCAAAAATGGAACTATGTTCTTCCTAAAGCAAAAAAATTTTACAGAAGACAAGATTTTGATATAAATTCTTATTTTATAAATGGGGCTATTTATATTGTTTCTACAAAATATTTAAGAGAAAAAAGAAGCTTAATATCGAATAAGCATGGAGTTTATATTATGCCTAAAATAAGATCGTTAGATATAAATGATTTTCAAGATTTAGAAATAGTGAGAAAAATATTAAAATCTCAATGTACTTAATATGAAAGATTATAAGTTATCACCAATTTAAAAATTGTATGAAAAAAAAAATTTTGTGGAGTGGAAGATCTCATAATTTCAGTTCATCAGAGATTAAATATATTGTTAATGCTATAAAAATAGCAGATCCTCTTACTCAAGGAAAATATTTAAATCTATTTGAGTCCAGATTAAAAAAATACTTAAATGCAAAGAATATATTTGTAACTAGTTCGGCGGCATCATCATTAGAGATAATAGCTCAGCTTATAAATATTAAAAATGGAGATGAAGTAATAGTACCAGCCCACACTTATTGCGCGAGCGCCATTCCATTTGCCAGAAATGGAGCAAAAATTATTTGGGCAGATATAAATCTTCAAACAAGAGTTATAGATATTGATGATGTAAAAAAAAAAATTAACAAAAAAACCAAAGCAATAGTAATTGTTCATTTGTATGGATATGCAGTAGATTTAACCCCCTTTAGAAAAATTTTGGGAAAAAATAAAATTTTTTTAATTGAAGACAGCGCACAGGCATTTGGAGCACAAATAAATGGAAAAAAAGTTGGAATCGCAGGAGATTTTGGCTGCTTCTCTTTTCATGCTCAAAAGAATTTGACAACTTTAGGAGAAGGAGGAGCAATGTATGTTAAAAGCAATAATCTTGCTCTAAAAGTAAAAGGATTAAGACATAATGGTCACGCAAGTTATAAAAAAAGAAAGTATTACTGGAAGCCAGCAATGAGCAATTTAGTTGATGATCTCAAAGACAAATGGCCAAATAAATTTACCTTATCTGAACCCCAGTGTGCTTCGGGAGCCATTACTTTAAAAAGAGTTGACCAGATGAATGATTTAAGGATTAAAAGAGCTAAATATTTTATAGAGTCGATTAATAAATTTACCGACAATTTAATTTTTAATTCTAATTTCATCAATAGACGACATGTTTATCATTTACTGACTGCATATGTTCGACCAAGCAAATTATTTAATAGAGATTTATTGATTAAACGTTTGTATTTTCATTACGGGATACAATGTATTGTCCAATATTATCCTTTATACAAGTATCCATTATTTAAGAATAAAGGCTTAGGTAGAGCAAATTGCCAAAATACCGAAAATTTTTATAGGAATATGATTTCTTTCCCTTTTCATATCTGGATGAACAAGAAAGAACTCAATTATATGATAAGATGCGTCATAAAGACTGTTAAAGAATTAAGTAATAAAATAGATTAAAAAAAATTTTGATATCAGAACGCAATTTACTATGTGACTTATTATCTTAAATTTTTTTAGAGAAATAAAAATCAGAAATATTGATATATTGGAATTTAATAAAAGCTTTGTAAAAAAATGAACATTATTTACCTGGTAGTAGACAGAAATAAAGCATCAAGAATTCAGGAGTCTCATATATTTTTAGGTCATTATATTTTTGAACAGGTCGAAAATCTAATTATTAATCAATAGCATGTATCTATTTTGAAGAAATTTATTAAATTTTTTTGTATAAATAAAAATTTCTTTATTCCAAAAAATATAGATATTATTATTTTTGATGGGGAGGGGAATTCGGCAGATAGATTGTCAGAAATATGCAAAAAATATATAGTTTTTGTATTAGAGACAAGAGATTATAGAGTTAAAAATATTTATTTTAATTTTAAAATAATTTTAAAATTTATTAAGTATTTTCTTTTATCAAAAAAATTATGGTCTTCATATTTGTCAGCATTAATTGAGTGTATTAGTCCAAAGTTGATCGTTACATATATCGATAACTCTTATCAATTTTCCACAATTGCAAAAATGTTAGATAAAAAATATAATTTTTTAGCAATACAAAGAGCCTCCAGATACGAGTTTGAAGAAGACCCAAAAAGTATCGAAAAAATATATATTCCAAACTTTATTTGTTTTAGCCAGTTCGAAATAGATTATTACCAATCAAAAAAGATTAATGTAAATAATTTTTATATTGGTGGTTCTTTAAATGTCGCAGCATATGAAGATTTTTTAAAAAATGAAGAAAATAAGAAAAATATACTAAATGAAAAATTTGATATTTGTTTAATATCTGAGCCTTCGTCTGGATGGAATAAAAAATTTATGCACTTTGAAGAAAGTATAGCCAAAATTGCAGAATATACTATTAAATTTTCTAAAATTCATAAAAAAAAAATTGCATTTGCCGGAAAAAGAGTAGGGGTAGCGACGCATGAAGAAATAAATTTTTATAAGAGATATCTTAAAGAAGATTTTAAAATTATCCCAAGAAACGTAAACAAATTTTCTAGTTACCAACTCATGGAGAATAGCGAATTAACAATAGCAATGATGTCTACTATGTTGAGGGAAAATATCGGTAAAAAAAAAAAAATATTATCATGTAACTTCACAAATAACCCAATTTGGGATTTTCCTATTTCTGGTATATGTTTTTTGAAAGATTGTGAATTTGATGAATTTGAGAAACGCGTCTTAGAAATTTTAAAAGCTACTACTGATGAATATTTTTCAAAGCTGAACAAAAGTCCAAATTATATTATGCATTATTCAAAAGTTCATTCAGCACATAAGTTGATATCAAGTAGAATAAGTTCATTTTTAATCTAACAAGCAAATAAAACTTATGTTTTCTTAATAAGACATTAAAAACAATTTTCTCTCTTCTGTTGCTCACTTAATATAAATCTTATAAAAATTAAAAACATCAAAACAATTAAATTCTTAATTTATATATAAAATAACATTTATGATTGGCGAAATTAAACCAAAATTAATTTTTAATTTGTTTGACTACCGTGAAAAAAAAAATTTTTTTTTGTTAACTTCTTTTATGTTTATAAATTCTTTACTAGAGATTTTTAGCTTAGGGTTAATTATTCCAATTATTGGATTAATGTTTCAACAAAAAGTAGATCTTGAATTATTGAAATATTTATTAAACTTTTTTAATATATCAGAATTAAATATCTTCACATCCATAATCTATTTTTTTTTGATTTTTCAAATAATTAAAATTCTTTTTTCTATTTATTACTTATTTTATGAAACAAAATATATTCATTCTTTTAAAGAGAGGATTGCTTCTAGACTTATGCATAATTATTTTTCACAAAATTATATATTTTTCATTAAAAATAATAGTGCAAAATTATTGAGAAATATTACTTATGGGGTTGATATGTCCGTAGTATTTTTGTTTCAATTCTTAAAAGTTTTGCTTGATCTAATAATGCTTTCATTTATTTTTATATTTTTAAGTTTTTATAATTTTCAAATCACTTTTTTTTTAATTTCAGGTGTTTTGCTTTTTTTTTATATTTACTCTTTTAATTTCAAAAATAAACTTTCAGAATATGGCTATAAAAAACAAAAACATTTGAATAAAAAAATCCAATATTTTCAAGAAAGTATAGAGAATATTAAGATTATTAAATTGTTTATTAAAGAAAAATTTTTTTTTAATAAATTTAAATTTGAAAATTCTCAAATTTCAAAACTTTCAATAAGTTCAGAATTTTTTAGAAGCTTGCCAAAACCTTTGATAGAACTTTTTTTAATTTTTTGTATTTCCTTAATTTTGCTAAACTATGCTTACAGCGAAAATTATATTGCTCCTAAAATATTTGAAACATTGGCAGTTTATTTGGCCGCCGCATTAAGAGTTATGCCATCTACCAGCAGAATTTTAAGTGGATATTTAGCATTAAAAAATTCATATCCAGAGATTGAAAATATTTCTAAAGAAATTAAAAAAGAAATAAAAATTTCAGAAAAAAAATATAAAAAATTTGAATTTAAAAAATATATTGATATCCGAATAAAGAAATTCTTTTATACTAATGACAAGGATTTTTTTTTAAAAAATATTATTTTTAAGATTGCTAAGGGAGAAAAAGTAGGAATCGTAGGAAAAAGTGGTTCAGGTAAGAGTTCTATTATAGATTTAATACTAGGACTAATTAAAACAGATAATGGCTTTGTAAAAGTTGATGGAAGGCCAATTCATGAAAATATTAAATCTTGGCATAATTTAATCGGTTATGTGCCGCAAAGAATCACAATGATCGAAGACACAATTAGGAATAACATTTTATTTGGTAGAAATTCTAATGATTATAATGAAAAAAAATTATTAGAGTTGATTAGAAATTTCCGTTTATCTAAATTTGTAAATTCACTACCAAACGGCTTGGACAGTATTATCAGTGAAAAAGGACTTAATATATCCGGCGGGGAGATGCAAAGAATCGCAATTTGTAGAGCCATGTTGCATAATCCCGATATTTTGATTATGGATGAAGCTACAAGTTCATTAGACTCGGCAACTGAAGATCAAATACTTGATTATATTAATAAATTGTCAGATAAAACTGTAATTTTTATTTCACATAAAATGAACACATTAAAATATTGTGATAGTATATATAAATTGGATAATTATAAATTCCTTAAAATCTAATTTTAAAAAATTATGAATATTTTTAAGAATAAAGTAATTTTTATAACTGGAGGCACAGGCTCGTTTGGGCAGATGTGCTCAGAGATATTGTTAAAATATAAGCCAAAAAAAATAATTATTTTTTCTAGAGATGAACTTAAGCAATTTGAAATGAATAATAGATTTAAAAATAAAATTTTTAGATTTTTTCTTGGCGATATCAGAGATCTTGAAAGATTAAAAATTGCGATGATAGATGTTGATTTTGTCATTCATGCTGCGGCTTTGAAACAGGTTCCTGCCGCAGAATACAATCCTATGGAATGTATAAAAACGAACATTATAGGAGCCGAGAATGTAATTAAGTCAGCTCTAAGCAACAAAGTAAAACAAGTAATAGCATTGTCTACCGATAAAGCAGCTAACCCAATAAATTTATATGGAGCTACTAAATTATGTTCTGACAAATTATTTATTAATGCAAATTATTTTAATAGAAAAACAGGAACAATTTTTTCAGTAGTTCGATATGGAAATGTTGTGGGCTCGCGAGGATCCGTCCTTCCGTATTTTAAGACTTTAATAAAAAATGGCTCTAACTCCTTGCCCGTTACAGATGTTAGAATGACAAGATTTTGGATAACTTTAGATGCCGGAGTAAAATTTGTTCTTAAATCTTTTAATCTAATGTATGGTGGAGAAATTTTTATACCCAAGATGCCATCGGTGAAAATAATGGACATAGTAAAATCATTAGGAAAAAATATGAAATTTCATATTATTGGAATTAGACCTGGAGAAAAAATACACGAAACTTTGTGTCCATGCGAATCATCAAGAGAAACTATTGAATTTAAAGATTATTTTGTTATAAGACCTTCTTCAGACTTTTCAAAAAATAAATCATCTAATTATACTATTAGTAGATCTGGAAGAAAAGGTAAAATAGTAAAGGAAAATTTTGTCTACAGTTCTGATAATAATCAGTTTTTTTTAAAACCCAATGAAATAAAAAAAATTAATTAAATTATTTTTAATGTGCTTAGCCATAATCACTGCAAGATTGGGAAGTAAAAGATTAAAATTAAAAAATATTAAAAATTTTTTTGGGAAACCAGTTATTAGCTATCCAATTAAGGCATGTTTGAAAAGTAATATTTTCGATAAAGTTGTTGTTTCAACAGAAAGTAAATTAATATCCAGAATATCAAATAAATATAATGCAGAAGTTCCATTTTTAAGATCAAAGAAATTTGCTGACGACAAAACAGGCACCTCTAAATTAATGAGATATTTAATAAAAAAGATGAGGATACCCAAGAATGAAGTTATATGTTGCATATACCCGGTAACCCCTTTGTTAACTCCTAAACTCTTAGAAAAATCATTAAAAATTTTTACTAAATCAAAATGTAAATTTTTAATACCTATTCAAAAAGCAAACAAATTAGACAGAAAGAAATTTCAATTAGACAATAAAAATGTAATCGTTAATAACAACAGTACAAAAAAATATTACAAAGATTCAGGACAGTTTTATTTTGGTACAGCTGATAGTTTTTTAAAAAATAAATCTATAATATTTAGTGGTTTATCTAAAGGATTGATAATTTCTAAAAATACCGCAGTTGATGTAAATACTATAGAAGATTGGAAGAAATTAAAAAAAAATTATCAAAAATTAAATAATAAAAAATATGCTTAGATATAGTCGGCAAACAATCAGTAAAAAGGATATAGAAGGAGTGACAAGTGTACTTCGGTCAGATTTTCTTACACAAGGACCAAAAGTACCTGAGTTTGAAAAAAAAATTATAAAATATACTTCAGCAAGATATTGTGCCGCTGTTAACAGTGCTTCTTCCGCATTGTATATTGCTTGCAAAGCTTTAAAATTAAAAAATAATGATATTATTTGGACTGTCACAAATTCATTTGTTGCTTCAGCAAATTGTATTTTACTTAGTGGACATAAAATTGATTTCGTAGATATTGATAATGAAACATGGAATATTTCTTTAGATAAACTTGAAAAGAAATTAGTCAAAACAAAAAGAAATAAAAAATTACCAAAAGCAGTTATTATTGTTCATTTAGCTGGTTTGCCGGTAGATCCTAAAAAAATTAAATTGTTGTCAAAAAAGTATAAATTCAAAATTATAGAAGATGCATCGCATTCAATTGGTTCGGAATATTACGGGGAAAAAGTAGGCAGTTGTAAGTGGTCAGATATGTGTGTTTTTAGTTTTCATCCTGTTAAAATAATTACGACCGGCGAAGGTGGTTGTGTAATGACAAATAATAAAATTTATTACGAACGAATGAAGCTAATTAGAAATAATGGAATAACTAATGAGACTAAAAATTTTAAGAATAAAAAAATTGGGCCATGGTATTACGAACAGCAGGATATAGGATTTAATTTTAGAATGAATGATATGCAGGCTGCCTTAGGCATAAGCCAATTAAAAAGGATAAATCTTTTTGTAAGATTAAGAAATAAAATAGCAGATATATACAAAAAGGAATTAAAAGAATTGCCATTAAACTTTCAAAGAATAGATAAATATTATTTAAGCTCTTATCATTTATTTATAATAAAAATCAAAAATAAAATAATTTATAAAAGTTTTTTCGAATATTTAAGAAAAAATAAAATTTTTACAAACCTACATTATTTGCCGATTCATTTGCATCCATTTTACCAAAATCTTGGATATAAAAAAAATGATTTTCCTAATTCTGAAAATTATAGTTCTCGAGCCTTATCCATTCCAATTTATCCAAATTTAAAATACAAAGATCAATTCAAGGTTATCAATTTAATAAAAAATTTTTTTAAAAAAAATAACTAATGAAAAAAAATATATTAGTTGTAGCAGCCCATCCCGATGATGAAATTTTAGGATGTGGCGGAACTTTAATAAAATTAAAAAACAGAGGTTATAAAATTCAATGCATTTTTTTAGCTGATGGAGAAACTTCTAGAAGTTTTAAAAAAAAAATTATTTTTACTAAAGAAATAAATTTGAGAGAAAAGCAAGCAATTAAAATTTCTAGAATGCTAAAATTTAACTATCCAAAATTTTTTAGATTTCCAGATAATAAAATTGATGAAATACCTCTAATTAATTTGGTAAAAGTTATTGAAAATGAAATAAAGCATTTTAAACCCTCAATAATTTTTACTCACTCGTCTTGTGATTTAAATATTGACCACAGTAGAACTTGTAAGGCTGTTTTGACGGCCACAAGACCCTTTTCAAAAAGCTTTGTAAAAAAAATATACAGTTTTGAGATAGCATCTAATTCTGAAATGTATTTTAAAAATAATAAAAAAATATTTATACCTAATTTATTTTCTGATATTGATAAGCAAATCAGAAAAAAAATAAAATTAATCAAAATATATTCAAAAGAAATAAGAAAATTTCCTCATCCAAGATCTGCCGAAGGAGTTAAAGTTTTAGCAAGATATCGAGCATCACAGTCTGGATTAAAGTACGCCGAGGCATTTGAGATACTTAGAGATTTTGTTTAAAATGAAAGTTGGATTTAGAGTTGATAGTTCAGATAAAATTGGTTTAGGTCATATTAATAGAACCCTCGCTTTAGCTAAAGAGTTTAGAATATTAAATATTGAAGTTTTCTTTTTAAATAGCAATCATCAAAATAATTTTGATAGTTTAATTGCAAATAATGGTTTTAAAAATATCAGATTAAAAAAAAAAGTAACCGAAAAAATAAATTTCAATAAAAAGTTTATTAAAGAAGATGCTTTTCAAACAGTCGAAGTAGTTAAAAAAAAAAAAATAGATTTAATTATTATAGACCATTATTTTATTAATTCATATTGGGAAAAGGTAGTTGGTTCAGTTTGTAAAATTGTTTTAATTAGTGATTACTTAAATAGAAAAACTTATGCCGATATTGTTGTTTCTTATCATTTAGGTTTAAAGAAAAATTTTAAAAAATTCTTACTTAAAAAAAACTGCAAGTTATTAACTGATTCTCAATATACTATAATAAAGAAAAATAATTTTCATAAAAATAATAGAACTAAAAAAAAAAATATATTAATCACAATGGGGAGTGTAGACAGCAATTTTTATACGGAAAAATTAGTAAAAATTTTCAGTAGACCGGTCTTCAAAAATTTTTTTTTTACAGTCTTAACTAATGAAAAAAGAATTTTAGGTTTAAAAAAAACGTGCAAAAATAATAAAAATTTTAAATTTAATATAATAAATAAAAAAAGTCTTTATTCTCTAGCTTTTAAAAATAGTGTTGTAATCTCAAATATGGGTACCAGCATGTACGAATTTTCTTATATAGGTTCTAAAATAATTTTAGTGCCACAATCTTATATACATAAAAAAATTTTAGAAAATATTAAACCTTTTAATCTTTTTAATTTTGAGAGAAAAATTACTAATTTTAATAATCCTAAAAAAATTTTGAATATTATAAGAACAGACCTAGATAGAGTAAAAACTAGAAAAATTTTGTTTGACGGGTTCGGAACCAAAAGATTAGCCAAATATATTACTAAGAATTATGATTCAGCTAAATTAACAAATTATTCAAATAAAGATCTTTATTTTTTATTTAATTTAGTAAATCAGACTGATGTAAGAAGATCATCATTTAATTCTAAAGAAATAACTTTTGAAAGTCATCAGAAGTGGATTAAAAATTTTATGAATAAAAAAAGTAATAAAATTTTAATTTTTAAATCTAAAAATTTAAAAATAGGTCAAGTAAGATTAGAAAAGAAAAATAATTTTTATATACTTGACTATTCTATATCCAATGAATTTAGAGGCATGAATTATGGTAGCAAGATGTTAAAATTATTAATTAAAAATTACAAAATAAATAATATTAGCGCTTCAGTAAAAAGTAATAATATAAGTTCGATTATTACTTTGAAAAAAGCTGGCTTTATAAAAATTCAACCAAAAAAAAATCAAAATAGATATAATTTTTTATTTAAAAGAAATTAAAGTTATATCTTTAAAATTATTAAAAATTACAAATTGAAAAGTAATCTGAAATAGTTAACTTCAATAATCGCAATGATATTAATTTAATAATAAATTTAGAACAGTAAAATAAAAATTATAGAAATAAATCTAATTTAATAGTCATTTGGTGTATATTTGTTCATTCAGTGTTAATTTATTTTTAGATATAATAAACAATTATTTTAATAACAATGTGAAAAAGTTTTGGGATTATTAATTCTAAATTAAAGATAATATCATATAAACAAT
>Ga0114968_10003041_pt1 | contig 12663 bp, 11 predicted proteins | sample M_130807_EF_Meta_FD_87020 | JGI IMG/M metagenome (GOLD analysis project Ga0114968, IMG submission 87020) | Freshwater microbial communities from Lake Montjoie, Canada to study carbon cycling - M_130807_EF_MetaG | ecosystem: Environmental > Aquatic > Freshwater > Lake | place: Lake Montjoie... | reverse complement strand
GTAGCAGCCTGAAGGCCCCGCAAAATTTTTGGTCGGTGTCTCCCGGCAAGGGTTCGCGGCCCCAGAGTTCTGCCGCACGGAGGTTGTATTCCTGGATCACGCCAGCCGCATCACAGCTATAGACCGCCATCGGTCCCAGCTCAAACAAGGCGCGGTAGCGTGCCTCACTGGCCCGCAGAGCTTCCCCGGCCAGGGCAATGACTTGGTGAATCTGCGGCTGGGCATAATCAGTCAGGGGCAGGCTTGGCGACGTAGCCGGGTCTTTGGAGAGTAGCACAGCAGGTGTGTTCATGGGCATGCCAGGGAGGTGGTGTCGCAAGCGTCTTGCGGCGGTGGATGTGTTGCTTTTTCGCTCACGGACGGGATCTCCACGCGGATGGTCGTGCCTTTGCCTGGGGCGGACTCCACGCAAAACGTGCCGCCGATCATCTCGACGCGCTCGCGCATGCCGAGCAGTCCCAGGCGGTTGTTCTTCTTCGCGCTGCCCTTGCCTTCCACGGCAAAGCCGCAGCCGTTGTCAGTGATCTCCATGCAGATGCCACCGTCAGGATTCTGAATGCTTAAATCTGCCTGGCTGGCCTGCGCATGGCGGGCCACATTGGTCAGCGCCTCCTGGGCGATGCGGTAGAGCACCGTCCGTGTGGTGCCGTCCGCCTGTTCAATGCCGGCGAAGGCCGTCAGCTTCACGCGGATGCCCGTATCTTTCATGTAGCCGGCCATGAAGGACTGCAGCGCGGGGATCAGCCCCAGATCATCCAGCACCGAGGGGCGCAGTTCACGCGCAAATCGGTGCACGATGTCCACCGACTTCTCCACCAGCTGCTGCGTGCTGGTGATCTTGCTCTGCAGTTCCTTGCTGCTGACGGTGGAATCGGTCTTCAAGGCCGCCAGCCGCACATTGATGCCCGTCAACGTCTGGGCGATGACATCGTGAAGTTCACGGCTGATTTTTTTACGCTCCTCCTCCTGCGCAGACAGCAACTGGCGTGAGAGCTGTCGCAGTTCCTCCTGCAATTCGCGCGACTTCTTCAGCAGGGCGCTGGAGGTCTGCTGGCTGATGCGGAGGGACTCCTCTATGGCCGTGCGCTGCGCGACCTCCTGCTTCAGTTCCTCCACCGAGGCTGCCAGCTCATGGGTGCGCTGGCTCAGCGTCTGCACCATTTGATTGAGATGGACGTTCGCCTCACGCGCCCCCCGGTGCGTTTCTTCGAGCGGCGTGATGGCTTCGGCAAAGAACAAGCCAGCCCGGCCCATCAAACCATCATTCGTGCTGGAGGAGTAGCCAGGCAGCACCAGCGACACCAGCGCCACCTCGTGCATGCGTGCCAGGTCAAGCGTCTCCAGCCCGAGGGTGATGGCCTGGTGCCCGAGCGCATGCGCCGGGGCCATGCTCGCCGCCGGGCCTTCCTTCAAGAAGTGCTGCAATGCCGCGTGATAGTGCCGCGAAAGATCCGTGCGCTTATGTTTCATGAGGAATGCCGAACTCATGGGCAAAATGGTTGATGGTTTTGACGGATTCATCCAACAGGCGCTGTGTGATCGCGATTTCTTGGTTGAGGCCCTCGTCTTTTGCAGTCACCTCCGCCTTCAAGGTCAGCAGCCGCACATGGATGCCCAGCAAGGTTTGACCGATGTCGTCATGGAGCTGCAGGCTCATCTTCTTCCGCTCCACCTCATCCGCCGCCATGATCTGACGCGTCATGCTCTTTAACTGCCGCTCCAGCAGGCGGGACTCCTGCAGCAGCTTGCCGGAGACGCGCTCGCTCCGCTCCAGCGCCGCCTCGGCGCTCATGCGTTCTGTGATGCCCTGCTTCAGGTCACGATGGGAATCCGCCAGATCCAGCATGCGCTGTCCCAGCCGCTCCTGCAACTGCTGCAAGTCAGCACCGGCCTCCAGTGCAAAGCGGTGCGTCTTTTCGATCGGGACGATGGCTTCAGTGAAAAACACCTCCGCACGCAGAGTCATCTCACCCCTCGTGACGGGGGAGCAGTCTGGCAGAATCAGTGCCATGAGCGCCTGCTCATGGAGCTTGGCCAGATCCAGCGTTTCCAGCCCGAGGTTCACCGCCTGAGTACCCAGATCATGGGCTGGCAGTAGGCTCGCCTGGCGGCCTTGTTCCAAATGGGTGCGCAATGCCGTCAGGTAATGGGCTGACAGGTGGCTCAACTGGGATTCACTCATGCTTGTTCTGAAGGCTGGCACCCTAGGCATCAAGGCTCGATCCGTGGCTGGTGCGGCTGTTCAGAGTAGCTATCGGCCAGCGGCAGCAGAGAAGCCATGGGGTGAAACCCTACCTGCCAGGGCCTGCGGTGACGAACGCGGTTCATGGTAGGGTTTCACCCCATAGTGCAAAATGCCGCCGCCGCCTACGGATGCACAGCTTTTGGAATTTCCCCTCCAACGGCTTCAAGTGCTCCCTCAATAAACAAACACACATCCCATGAAAAAAATCGCCTCACTCCTCCTCTCTCTCACCCTGGCATCCAGCGCCCTTGCTGGCACCGCCGACAGCTCCAAAACTGTGCAGCCCACGATTGCTCCTCCAGGCTGCGACTGCTTTGCCCCTGGCTTCGCCATGGGTGCCTTTGGCGGTGCCTTCATGCCCAGCCATGGTGGCTCCGGCGTGGGTGGCGGCGGCGTGTTGGCGGAATATTTCGTCAGCGAGTACCTGGGCTTTCAGGGCAGCTATGGCGTCTATGCCAACAACAGCGAACATCATCAGATGGATGGCAGCGTCGTCCTGCGCCTGCCGATCAAGACTCTCTGCATCGCACCTTATGTCATGCTGGGCGGCGGTGTTGGCACCAATGCGACGACACGTGGCGACGTCCATGTGGGGGGGGGGCTCGAAGCCCGCTTCGCCAGCCTCGACTGCATGGGCGTGTTCGTTGACGGCAACTATTACTTCGCTTCCGGCAGCAATGCGGATTTCACCGTGGCACGTCTGGGCGTGAAGTTCCGCTTCTAACATCGCCAGCCGTTCTCAATCACCTCCATCGGAGGAAGCAGTCCGCTGCTTCCTCCTTTTTGTTTCGAGGGAGCCTGGGTGGCACCGTCGGAAGGCGGGGGAGGGTTTCACCCCATGGTGAATCCACGCGGCGCTGCTCATGGTGTGGCTGTTCTAACAGCATGCGCTGCGTCTCATTCATTACTTTTACAAATCATGAAACGGCATCTTCCACTCATTTTCAGCACCATCTCAGTGCTGACGCTCACGGCTCCGGCCGAGGACAAACCCGCCCACAAGCCAGTGCCGCCGGAGCACGCGGAGGCCCGCACAGGCGGTTCGCACTCGGAGCAGTTGAAAGGTGCGGCCAAGGCCAGCACGCTCATTGGCATGGCCGTCAAAAACCCGTTGGATGAAACCCTCGGCCACGTGGCGGACATCGTGCTGGATGTGGAATCCGGTCGCATCGTGGCCGTGGTCGTGGCCACCGGCGGCTTCCTCGGGGTCGGCGTTGAACTCAGCGCCGTGCCACCCACGGCGCTGCGATTGAGTCCGGGCAGGGACGCTCTCCAACTGGGCGCGTCCAAGGCATTGCTGGCCAACGCTCCGCATTTCAAGCCTGGTGAATGGCCTGACTTCACGCGCACCGGCTACGTCGGTGGGGTTTTCCGCGCCTACCAGTTGCAGCCCTGGTTCACCGCTGACACGGGCAACACCATGCACACTCTGCGTGCCGGTGATGGCCAGGCACTCACGCCATTCGACCAGGGCAGCAGCAAGGACGACATGGCGACCACCGCGCAGATCCGCCGCGAGATCATGGCCGGGAAATTCCTGTCAGTGAACGCTCAAAACGTGAAGATCATCACGCTGAACGGGCGCGTTACTCTGCGCGGGCCGGTCAATAGCGCCGCCGAGAAAGGTTTTATCGATGAGCTTGCCAATCGACTCGTCGGCAGCCGCAATGTGGACAGCCAGATCACGGTACCGGTCACCACCAGCAGCAATTGATTTATTCACGTCATCAACTCATCCAAACCCAACGACCATGTCCCAAAAATCTGTCTTCTGCCTCGCCACCTCGCGCACCCAGGCTGATGAAATCGTCGATCAGCTCAAAGCCGCGAACTTTTCCAGCAACGACATCTCCGCGCTGTTTGCCGACCAGCACACGAGCCACGACTTTGCGCATGAGAAGCATACCAAGGCACCCGAAGGAGCCGTCGCTGGTGCAGGCACCGGCGGCGTCATTGGCGGCGCGCTGGGCTGGATCGCCGGTATTGGCGTTCTCGCCATTCCAGGCTTCGGCCCTTTCATCGCCGCCGGTCCCGTCATGGCCGTGCTCAGCGGTGCGGCGATCGGTGCCGCCGTGGGCGGCATCGCCGGGGGATTGATCGGCATGGGCATTCCAGAACTCGAAGCCAGACGTTATGAAGGCAAGCTCCAGGATGGCAACATACTCATTTCCGTCCACACCGAGAACGCCGAAGAAATCACCCAGGCGGAGGTCATCTTCGCCCGCGCCGATGCCCAGGACATCTGCACCACGGGAGAGACAGCCGTTCCCGATGACAGCCGTGCTACGGAGATCATCACCTACCCGACCGAGTCTGTCCTGAAAGGACCAGACCGGTAAGCGCTGTTCGCCACCGTGAGCATCCTTTTCATCGTCAACAATTCTCCAATGAACTGCGCCGGTCACCGGTTTTCTAACGCAGCTTGATTTTTACCCCCATGATTGCATCCACCATACCCACACCCGAAGTCCTTCCCGCCAGTGTCAACGTCCTGCTGGCCGACCATCTCGGCGTACAAAAAGAAGCGATCATCAATGAATGGCTGGAGCGAGTGCGCGGCGACGCGGCGATCATCGCGAGCGAGAGACTGAACACGCCCGCGCTCAAGAACCACCTGCCGGAAATATTTGATGATCTGACCAACACCCTGCGGCTGTACGGCAGTGAAGCGGTGGCCGAGCAGTCAGTCAAAGATGCCGGGGAGCATGGTGTCGCACGCCTGCGGCAGGGCTACGAACTCCCCGAAATGCTGCGCGAGCTCATGCACCTCCGTGCCATTCTTAACTATCACCTGCGTCAGTTCGAAGATCTGCATGCTCAGTTTGGCCTGGCCTCCCGCCTGTTCATCTCCACCACCCTGCATCGTTTCATTGATGAGATGATGATTGATGCCACCGAGGAATACCTGTGGTCGCAGTTGAGCCTGCAGGACCAGATTCACAAGGGACGCACCAAATGGTAAGCACTGCAAAGACGACGGCACACACCCGTGAGCAGTTGAGCGCACTCGCGGCCCACCTTGGCGAGCAGCGGGAGTCCATCCTGCAACGCTGGCGCGCAGCAACGGAGAACGTGGCGGAACTGACCATCGCCTCATCGTTGACGCGCTTGCAGTTTAACGACCACATTCCCGGCGTGCTGGATTCTTTGGCCCTCAGACTGCGCGCCTGGCCCGAGGTGGAAAGCCCCCAGGCACAACAGAATGAAAAGGACCAGGTCACCGAGCATGGCTTGCAGCGCTGGCAGCAAGGCTACCAGTTGCGCGAGCTGACCCAGGAGTGGGGCCACCTGCAAATGGCAGTGATGGAGGAACTGGAAGCCTACGCTCTCGCACATCCCGACCTCGAACCTGCCGTCATGCTGGCAGCGCGGCGGGCCTGGGCGCAGTTGTGCTGGGACGGCATCAGCGACAGCGCCACGCAATACTGGCGGCTGCACCAGGCTGAGGCGAACGGCCATGTGCGTGAACTGGAGCAGGCCCTTGCCACTCTGAACGATCTCGACCGGGCGCGTGCCGCCGCCTGGCGCGAAGCCGCGCATGATTTGCAGGGCAGCCTGAGCGTGGTGTCAGGCGCAACTTCCGTACTAGACCGCAAAAACGTCACGGAACCGATTCGCCATGAGTTTGCCACCTTGCTGCAGAAAGGCGTGGCATCGCTGCACGACATGCTCAAAGACCTGATGAGTCTGGCGCGGCTGGATGCCGGACTGGAAAATCGCAAGGTCGTGCCGTTTGATGCGGGCGTGCTGCTGGCGGATTTTTGTGAGACGTCTATGCCGCTGGCGCAGGCACGCGGCTTGTATTTGAAGATGCAAGGGCCGGACTCAATGCGTGTGCATGGGGACCGTGCCAAAATCCAGCGCATCCTGCAGAACCTGCTGCTCAACGCGCTGAAGTACACGCAGAGCGGCGGGGTCACCGTCATCTGGGGTCCAGGCAAAGGTGTTGAAACGAATGACTGGATGTTCTGTGTGCAGGACACCGGCCCTGGACTGGACGCTGGCCCCGGTGCCCCGCTGGCACGCCAGCTTTATGAAGCCACGCAAACTGCCCACGCGGCCGACGACATTCACGCGCAGGACCGTGCGGCGGGAGATCTCGCCAATGCACCCACCGTGCCAGCCCAGTCCACGACACTACCTGCAAGCCAACTGCCCGGAGAAGGCGTGGGTCTCTCCATCGTGAAGCGCTTGTGTGAACTGCTGGATGCAAGCCTGGAGCTGGAGACCAGCCCCGGCGCAGGTTCGACGTTCCGTGTGGTGCTGCCACGGCATTACAACAAAAGCGTGAAATAAAAGAGTGGGGTTTCACCCCATGGTGAATGCAGGCGGCGAACTCTAGCATGCCGCCGATGACAGCAATAACAGCGTCATCAACACCCAAACAAAACAACCCCATGAAAACCAAAACAACCACCCTGTTCTCCACCTCAACGCTCGCCCTCTGCGCAGCGCTGATCTTCACCGCAAACAGCAACGCCGCGCCGAAAGACACGCTCGACGCTGCTGACGTTAAATTCGTCAAAACCGAATCCGCCGCTGGCTCTGCCGTGGTGAAGCTCGCCGAACTCGGTGTGCAAAAAGCTGAACGTGCTGACGTCAAGGCCTTCGCCGAGATGCTGGTCAAAGACCACACCCAGGCGAACAAGGAGCTTGGTGCTCTGGCTACCGAAAAGGGCGTGGAAGTCTCCGCAGTCATGGATCCAAAACACGCTGACACATTCCAGAAGCTGGAGAAAGCCACCAAGGCAGATTTCGACAAGGAATTCCTCGCCGACATCATCAGCGGACACAAGAAATGCGTGAGCAACTTCGAGGACGCCGCCAAGGACGCCAAGAACAGCGACGTGAAAATGTGGGCTGAAAAGATGCTCCCAACGCTGAAGGCACATCTTGCCCAGGCCAAGGAACTTGCCGGCAAGTAATTTGCGCCAAAGGGGCAGGAAATCTGTTTGCCTGATTTCCTGATGCACCTTGCACCGCAACCAGCTGTGGCAGTTGAAGCGACCCCCCGCCCAACTGTCACAGCTCTTTTTTAGGCGCAGCGAATGCACGCCATGAATCCCCCAAACACCCCCCATCCCATGACTGCCACTGACCAGACCTTCGACACCTGCAACGCGCTGCTGATCGGAGAGATCGCCGCTGTTGAAACCTACAGCCAGGTGATTGACAAATTCGACAATGCGACTGCCGACATCGCACTCGAACGCATTCGTGCGGATCATCAGCAAAATGTTTTTGAACTGCGCAAATTTATTGCCGACAGTGCTCTGGAGCCTGCCTCTGGCAGCGGCACCTGGACAGGTATCCAAGAGGCGCTTCAGGAAGCGGAGTCGCTGCTCGGTGAATCTCCGGTATTGAAAACCCTGCAAGCCGGCGAGGAGCTCGGCATCAGCCAGTATGAGAACGCCCTGGCCAATGCGGATGTCTCCGAAGCGGCCAAGTCGATCATCAAGCGAACCCTGCTGCCCATTCTCTCAGACCATCTTATTGAGCTGCAGCAGCGGCGCGATCAGGGGCAATGAGCGAGATTTGCCCCGCTTGTTCAATGCACCCGCCACGCGCCACCATTGCCATGGCTTCCCCCATTCACAGGACTGCTAACCGCGCTCGACATGGACCGGATCGTGGGGTCTGCTGGAGGCACAGCCGCTACCGAGGCATCATGGAGCGGTTCGTGATCGATTCATGAAAAAGCCAGCATCCACTCCAGCGTCCAAACGCACGGTCAAAACCGCCGCCCCTGCGCCACAGAAAACCCAGCCGAAGCAAGCCCCCGTGTGTCCCATCGTCGGCATTGGGGCTTCAGCGGGCGGGTTGGAGGCTCTGGTGCAGTTCCTTGAGCATGTGCCCAAGGACACCGGCATGGCGTATGTCATCGTGCAGCATCTCGACCCCACGCAGAAAGGCATGATGCCCGAGCTGCTGCAACGTGCCACCACGCTGAAGGTGCTACAGGTGGCGGACCGCACCAAGGTGCAGCCGAACTGTGTGTATGTGATCCCGCCGAACACCGACATGTCCGTCCTGCGCGGTGTGCTGCACCTGCTCGTTCCCGTCGAAATGCGCGGTCTCCGGCTACCGATCGACTTCTTCTTCCGCTCGCTCGCCGACGATCAGCGTGAGCATAGCATCGGCATCATCCTCTCCGGCATGGGCAGCGATGGCACGCTGGGGCTCCGCGCCATCAAGGAGAAAGCGGGCATCGTGCTGGTGCAGGATCCGGTCTCGGCCAAGTTCGACACCATGCCGCGCAGCGTCATTGATGCAGGGCTGGCGGACATCGTGGCCTCCGCTGAGGAACTGCCCGGCAGACTCATCGCCTACCGGCGGCATCTGCCTCAGCTTGCCAGGGCCGAGCTGCATCTGGAGGAAAAAGTGAAAGGTGCCCTGGAGAAGATCGTCATCCTGCTGCGCGCGCACAGCGGTCATGATTTCACGCTCTACCGCCGCAGCACCTTGTACCGCCGCGTGGAGCGCCGCATGGGCATCCATCAGGTCGGCAAGATCAGCGGCTACGTCCGCTACTTGCAGGAAAATCCGCAGGAGCTGGGCATCCTCTTCAAAGAGCTGCTCATCGGCGTGACGAATTTCTTTCGCGACAAAACCGCCTGGGAGCAGCTGGCCACGAAAGCGCTGCCGCTGCTGCTCAAAGGCCGCCCCCCGGGCAGCATCCTGCGCGCCTGGGTGGCCGGCTGCTCCACCGGTGAGGAGGCGTACACGCTCGCCATGGTCTTCAAGGAGACGCTGAAGAATCTGAAGTGTGCGGAAAACATCTCCCTGCAAATCTATGCCACGGATCTGGACAAGGACGCCATCGACAAAGCACGCCTCGGTCTCTTTCCCGAGAACATCGTCGCCGATGTATCACCCACGCGCCTGACCCGCTTTTTCCTCAAAGAAGAAAATGGCTACCGGGTGAACAAAGAGATCCGCTCCATGGTGGTCTTTGCGCCGCAGAATCTCATCATGGATCCGCCGTTCACCAAGCTGGACTTCCTGAGCTGCCGGAACCTCCTCATCTATCTCACCCCGGAACTGCAGAGGAAGCTCTTCCCGCTGTTCCATTACAGCCTGTGCCCCGGCGGCGTGCTGTTTCTCGGCAGTGCGGAGAGCATCGGCAGCTTCACGCACCTGTTCACTCCACTGGCGCTCAAGGAGCGCATTTTTCAGCGCAACGAAACCGCCATGCAGAGCAGCCACCTGGACTTTCCTGCCGTCTATGTGCCGTCCCACACCAGCCGCCAGGAATCCCAAACGGTTGTGCGTGTTCCGGCTCCCAGCCTGCAATCCCTCGCCGATCAGATGCTGCAGCAGCGCTACGCCCCGCCCGCCGTCCTGGTGAACGAGCATGGCGACATCCTCTACATCAGCGGCAAAACCGGCAAGTTTCTCGAACCCGCCGCTGGCAAGGCCAACTGGAATGTCATTGCCATGGCGCATGACGGGCTGCGCGTGGAGCTCTCCAGCGCGATGCAAAAAGTCATCCGCAAAAAAGGCACGGTCACTGTTCGGGGCATCAAAATCGGCCCGCAGGCCGACACCCGCACCGTGGACATCATGGTGCAGGCCATTGAGGAGCCGAAGGAGCTCTTTGGCATGATCCTCATCGTCTTTTCTGAATCCGTCGTGCCTGCCCAGTCCTATCCTGAGCGTGGGAAAGGCAAAATCACGGCCGGCAGCGCCGCGCGGCAGCGCGAGCTGCAAAACGAACTCAAGCATGCGCGTGATGAAGTGCAGGCCGGGCGCGAGGAGATGCAGACCTCGCAGGAGGAGCTCAAGTCCATGAACGAGGAACTGCAGTCCACCAACGAGGAACTGCAGTCCACCAACGAGGAGCTCATGACTTCGAAGGAGGAGATGCAGTCGCTCAATGAAGAGCTGCAAACCGTCAACGCTGAGCTGCAGGCCAAGCTGGACGAGCTCTCCGGCACGAACAACGACATGAAGAACCTGCTCAACAGCACGGACATCGCCACGGTGTTTCTGGACAACGAACTGCATGTGCGCCGCTTCACGCTGCAGGCCAAGACGATCATCAAGTTCATCGCCAGCGATGTGGGCCGCCCCATCACCGATCTCGGCTCCGACCTGCTCTATCCCGAGCTGGTCAAAGACGCGCACGAGGTGCTGCGCACGCTCGTCTTCAGCGAGCGCTCGATCACCACTCAAGACGGCCGCTGGTTCACCGTGCGCATCATGCCCTACCGCACCATGGACAACCGCATTGACGGCGTCGTCATCACCTTTGCCGACATCACCGCCGCCAAGAAAATCGAGGCCGACCTGCGTGAGCAGCACCGCCAGCTTAGCAATCACGCCGCCGAGCAGAGTCGTGCACTGGAAAAAGCGCTCGGCAAATCCAAGGGACTCACCGTGGCCCCTCCCCAACGGAAATCCAAATCATGAAAAAAACCGCCGCCGATCTGCGCCGCCGTGCTGAACGCCAGTTGCTCAAGCAGCCCGCAAAAAAGCTCTCAGCGGCAGAGTACGCCGATGCGCAGCGCATGCTACAGGAGCTGCAGATCCACCAGATCGAGCTGGAACTGCAAAACGAGGAACTCAAACTCACCAAGGCCGAGGTGGACGTGGGTTTGGAAAAGTACACCAACCTCTATGACTTTGCGCCAGTCGGTTATTTCACCCTGAGCACTGACGGCACCATCAGTGGGGTCAATCTCACCGGCACCAGCCTGGTCGGCGTGCAGCGTTCCCGCTTGTTGGGCCAGCGCTTTGGCGGGCTGCTTGATCCCAAAAACCGCCATGACTTCAGCGTCTTTCTCGCCAAGGTCTTCACTGACGATGCTAGGCACTCCGCCGATTTCGAACTGGTGCTCCAGGACAAGCCGCCGCTGATCGTGAACATTGAGGCTAGGCGTCAGAGCAATGAGAACGAATGCCACGCCGTGATGGTGGACATCACGGCTCGCAAAAAGGTCGAGGACATCCTGCGCCGCAATGAAGCGCTGTTCTCCGCACTCCTCAGCCAGGCCCCCATTGGCGTCTATGTCATTGATGATCAGATGCGCATCGTCCAGGTCAATCCCAAGGCCCTGCCCGTGTTCATAAACATCCAGCCGCTGCTCGGGCGCAGCTTTTCCGAGGTCATCCGCATCCTTTGGCAGAAGCGGGTGGCCGAGGACATTGAAAACCGTGTTCTGCACACGCTGAAAAGCGGGGAGCCCTATCAGTCGCCCGAGTTTGTCGAGCGGCGCAAGGACACGCGGGTGAAGGAGGCCTATGAATGGCAGCTCCAGCGTGTCACCCTCCCCTCCGGTGACCACCGCGTGGTCTGCTTTTTCCACGATATCACCGAGCGCAAGCGTGCCGAGGAAACTCAGCGCCGCGTCGAGGTGTTGGCCGCCTCCAATGCGGTGCTCAAGCAGGAAATCGTCCACCGTCAGGCCGTAGAGGCCGCTCTCACGAAAAGCGAGCAGCAGGCTCAGGCGCTGCTGAAGCAGTCGCGTCTGCTGCAGAGAAAACTGCGCGAGTCGTCCCACCAGGGCCTCCTCGCGCTGGAGAATCAGCGCAAAGAGATCAGCCATGAGCTGCATGACAAAATCAGCCAGGTCCTGATCGGCATCAATGTGCGCCTTGCCGTCTTCACCCGCACTGCCGGGATCGATTCACGGACCATCGCCCCGGTGCGCGAGCTGGTGGAGCAGTCCGTAAGCATCGTCCACGACTATGCCCGCGAACTCCGTCCTGCGATGCTCGACCAGCTCGGCCTGATTCCGACTCTCAGCGCCTACATCAACGAAATTCCTAAGCGCAAAGGCCGCCAGATTCACTTCACCGCCACTCCCGAAGTCGAAGCCCTCGACAACGACAAGCGCACCGTGCTTTACCGCGTGGCGCAGGAAGCGCTCGTCAACGTGGCCAAACATGCAAAAGCGCGGAACGTGAACGTGACCCTGCGCCATGCGCGTGGCGGAGTGTGCCTGGAAATCACGGACGACGGCAAAGCCTTCGATGTGGACCTGCTCTCCTCCCCGCAATGGAGCCAGCGTCTCGGACTCACCGGCATGCGTGAACGCGTGGAAATGGTCAACGGCGTGTTCAGCATCCTGTCCACTCCCGGCAAAGGCACCACGATCCGCGCGATGGTCCCAGTCGGCAAAGGCAAGCGGAGCAAGTGACCCATCGCAGTCGGCGAATGTGAAGCTGCGGTTAAATTCCTCGATTTCGCGCCGCCAGAAATTGTCAAGCAACGGTCGAAGCGTTTTTTGAGGTGTGGAACCACGCGGCGAATTTTTTTGGCAAAACATGCACAATGATGTTGCACGACTCCGGAGTTGTTCTAATCTCCTAACCCGCAGCGAAAAACGCGGGCTGAGAAAAGGAGGTTTGAGAAGCTGTAAGCGGCTCGAATTGACTGGCATCAGAAACGATCTTTTATAAAACACAGAAGCAGT
>Ga0114968_10003040_pt1 | contig 12666 bp, 9 predicted proteins | sample M_130807_EF_Meta_FD_87020 | JGI IMG/M metagenome (GOLD analysis project Ga0114968, IMG submission 87020) | Freshwater microbial communities from Lake Montjoie, Canada to study carbon cycling - M_130807_EF_MetaG | ecosystem: Environmental > Aquatic > Freshwater > Lake | place: Lake Montjoie... | reverse complement strand
CAGATGGTCGGTCCGATCTTTGAGCGGCAGAACTACGCGCTGGCACTGCAGCAGGACAGCCCGCTGCGTGAGAACCTGAACCAAGGCCTGCTGAAACTCACCGAGCAGGGCGTGGGCAACGAATTGCGGAAGAAGTACTTCGGCGAAGATAAATAAGCGGGCGGTGTTCCGCTCTGGTCATGCCCGTCGCGCCCCTTTCATCTCCCGGCATCCTGGCCACCATCGCGGCGGTGTTCCGGCAAAACCGCGTGCCGTGCCTGGTGCTGAACGGGTTCGCCCTGGCCCTGGTGATCAGCTACTATCAGGTGCCAGCGCTGGCGGGTTTCTGGGAGTCGCTGGGCGCGTTCAAGACGCAGTGGTCCTTCGCATTCTCGTGCATTTCCACCATGTTCGCAGCGGCGATCATGCCCTCCGGCATTCAGCGCCTCATGGGTACGCTGCCGCAGGAGGGCGGTGGGAAACGTCTCGCGCTGCTCATGCTCTTCTGGGGCTATCGCGGCATGGAGATCGATCTGTTTTATCACTTTCAGACCTGGCTGTTTGGGGATGCGCATGACGCCGCCACGCTGGTGAAAAAGGTGCTGGTGGATCAGTTCATCATGAGCCCGATCTGGTTCGTGCCCACTTATGTCATCGCTCTGCGCTGGGTGGAGATGGGCGGCTCCTGGGAACGCACCCGCCCGACTTTGAACCGCGAATTCTGGACCCGCACCTGCCCCACGGTGCTCATCACCAACTGGCTGGTGTGGATTCCTGCGCTGGCGCTGGTTTACAGCCTGCCTGCCGCGCTGCAGTTTCCGCTGTTCTCGGTCGTCATGTGCTTCTTCATTCTGGTGGTGACGGTGATGACGCGGAGGGGCACAGAGACTGGAAGTTGACTGTCTGATAAACGGGAACCAGAGGCTGATTGATCACGTCTAGTGCCTTGGGGAAATGAAAAAAATCAAAGCGTTGCGACATTTTGCGCAGGCCTTAATATCGCCTCATCATGAGCCGAACTGTTCAACTCACAGTGCCGATGCCCGCCAAACTGGCCAAGCTGCGTTTCTCGAAAGCGCTGGATGCACGGCTGTAGTTTCTGCTCGATGAGCAAGGCCGCAAAGGCAGGCTCTCCGCAGGTGAAAAGAAGGAGGCCGAGGGGTTGGTCCAGATGGCCACGACCTTGTCGATTTTGAAACTGGGGGCCCGGGTTCAAGGGGGCTAAGGGCGGCGAATGCGCGGCGGGGCTCAGTGCGAACGCTGCTGGACTCCTTGGTGTGTGGCGGAGTGATGGGTTTGCTTCCCGATTTGGATGGCAGTAACCCAGGGGAGTACTCTCTAAAGCTCGGCACCCCTGGGCTCAAAGACGGAAGGCCGTTGGCCTTCAAGACAAGAATGACTCGAAGGTGCTTGCGGTGTTGTCTGAAGATGGATGGTGGGACGACAGCTTTGTCAGTCGATTGAGCGATTCTCAATCCTACCTCCAAAACTTCTCCACCGCCGCCACGAGGCCGGGGATGCTGTTTTCTTTGGCTTCGACATCGACCTTGAGGCCGCGGGCTTTGATGGCGGCGCTGGTGACGGGGCCGATGCTGGCGATCTTGATGCCTTCGGGTAGGGCGACTTTGAGGTTGAGGAAGTGCTCGACGGTGGAGGCGCTGGTGAAGGTGATCATGTCGGCGCCTTCTTCTTTGAGGCGTGCGAGGGCTTCGAGGTTGTCCTCGGTCTCGGCGATGGTACGGTAGGCCTCGCATTCATCGACGATGGCACCCATGCCGCTGAGTTCGTTGGCGATGACTTCGCGCGCTTCCTGAGCGCGCACCCAGAGCACCTTCACGTTGTCCATGTCCTGATGGTCCTTGAAGGCTTTGACGAGACCTTCGGCGACGTAGTTCTTTTTGTCCGGCATGAGATCCACAGCGAGGTGGCGGGCCTTCACCTTTTCAGCGGTGCCAGGTCCGATGCAGGCGATGCGCACGCCACCGATGCTGCGGGCGTCGTTGTAGAGCTTGTCGAACATGGTGAAGAAGGCGTCCACGCCGTTCGGGCTGGTGAAGATGATCCAGTCGTAGGTATGGCAGTCCTGCACGAGCTCGCCGAAGGACATCTGATCTTCCACGGGGGCGATGCGGATGGTGGGCATTTCGATGACGTTGGCCCCGAGCACGCCTAGTTGCTTGCTCAGCACGCTGGCCTGCGCGCGGGTGCGGGTGACGACGATCCTCTTGCCAAACAGCGGGCGGTCTTCAAACCAGTTCAGCTTAGGGCGCTCGGTGACGACGTCGCCAACGATAGCCACTGCGGGTGCTTTGAAGCCTGCCGCTTTCACCTTGGCGGCGATGTCGCTCAGGGTGCCGACGAGGGTCTGCTGGTGGCTGTGCGTGGCCCAGCGCACGAGGGCGACGGGGGTTTCAGGCTTGGCGCCGTGCTTGAGGAATTCGCGGGTGATTTCTTCGATGCGCTCCACGCCCATGAGGAAGACCTTGGTGCCGTCTGCTTGCGCGAGCTTGGCGTAGTTGAGCGAGGTGTCGGACTTGGTAGGATCTTCGTGGCCGGTGAAGATGGTGAGCTGGGAGGCGTGCGAACGATGTGTGACGGGGATGCCGGCGTAAGCCGGACCCGCGATGGCAGAGGTGATGCCGGGGACGATTTCAAACTTCACGCCAGCTTCGTACAGCTCGGCGGCTTCTTCGGCACCACGGCCAAAGAGCACGGGATCTCCGCCCTTCAGGCGCGTGACGATTTTGCCCTCGGTGGTGAGCTTGACGATGAGTTTGTTGATTTCATCCTGCGAGAGCGTGTGGTCGCCCGCCTTCTTGCCGACGTAGATGCTGGCCGCACCGTCCTTGGCGTAGCGCAGGTGCTCGGGGTTGCAGAGGTAGTCGTAAACGAGCACGTCGGCGGCCTCGATGCATTCCTTGCCCTTAAGCGTGAGGAGTCCGGGATCGCCGGGACCGGCGCCGACGAGGTAACAGATGCCAGGGGTGGTTTTCTTGGTGGCCATGGTGGGAAAGGGGGCGCACAAGGTGTCGAAACCACGGCCTACTGCAAGGATGGATGACGGTTTCCCGTTTACTGATCGATGGGTGAGGTTAAATCGTTAAGGATGTCTGCTGCGCCCGCCATCCTCTTAAATCTGCCTGCTGCTTGTGATCCTGCCGAACCGGTGCTGCTGGCAATCTCAGGAGGGAGGGACTCGGTGGCGCTGCTGCATCTGCTGCGGGAAGCGGGATTCACCCAGCTCATTCTCTGCCACCTGAACCATGGCTTGCGCGGCAAGGAATCAATCGACGATGCGGCGTTCGTGAGGCGTCTGGCGAAGAAGCACGCGCTGAAGATCGAGATCGAGACGGAGGATGTGGCGGCGCTGGCGGAAAAAAGCCGGACCTCGACCGAAACGGCGGCGCGTGAGGCGCGGCATGCCTTTCTGCTGCGCATGGCGGAGAAGTATGACGTGTGGGTGGTCCTGCTGGCACATCACGCGGAAGATCAGGCGGAGACGATTTTTGCGAATCTTTGCCGTGGCACAGGTCTGGCCGGGCTGGCGGGTATTCATGCCGTGCAGAGGTTGGACAATGGCATGCATCTGGTGCGCCCGCTGCTGCAGGTCCGGCGCAGTGAGATCGATGCGTATCTGAAATCGAAGCGCTTCAAGTTTCGCGAGGATTCCAGCAACGCCTCGCCAAAACACCGCCGCAACCGGCTGCGGCATGAGGCGCTGCCGCTGCTGAACGATATCTTTGCCCGTGATGTGGTGCCTCAGGTATTGAGGCTGGGCTCGCTGGCGGAGCAGGATGATGACGCGCTGCATCGGCTGGCGCTGGCGTTTCTGACGGCGGAAGGGCGGGTGAAGGAGGATCGCTCGCTGGTGATCACGCCGGAACTGCTGGCCTTGCATCCGGCGGTGTCGTCACGGGTGTTTGCACTCTGGTTGCGCGAGGCGTGGGAACTGCCTGGGATTGAGCATGACGTCATTGAGGCAGCGCTGGGCATGCTCGCGCCGGATGGCGCGGCGAAGATCAATCTGCCGGGAGACAAGCACCTGCGGCGCAAGGCGAAGCGGATGTGGGTGGAGTGATCACCCCTCCAGCGTGTGGACGAACAAACCGCTGCGGAGCTTGGGCTCAAACCACGTGCTCTTCGGTGGCATGATCTGGCCGACGTCTGAGATGGCCATGAGCTGATCGACGGTGGTGGGGAACATGGAGAAGGCGACGCTGAAGTCGCGGCTGTTCACGAGTTTTTCGAGTTCGGCCGTGCCACGGATGCCACCGATGAAGTCGATGCGCTTGCTGGTGCGAGGGTCGTCGATGCCGAGGAGGGGCTTGAGCAGGCGGTCCTGGAGGATGCTTACGTCGAGCTGGTCGATGGGGCTGGCGTCTTTGGCGGCCTCCCAGGTGAGCTCGTACCACTGGTCCTTGAGGTACATGCAGCACTGGCCGCCCTTGGTGGGGGACTTGAGCGTGGTGGGCTTGATGGTGAAGATTTCGCCGACTTTCTTGAGGAACTCCTCGCGGTCATTGCAGTTGAGATCTTTGACGGCGCGGTTGTAGGGCAGGATTTTGAGTTCGTTGCCGGGGAAGAGCACGCTGAGGAACCAGTTGTAGTTTTCCTCGCCGGTGTGGTTGGGGTTGGCTTCGCGGCGCAGCTTGCTCACGCGGAAGGCGCTGGCGGCGCGGTGGTGGCCGTCTGCGACGTAGGCGCAGGGCACCTGGCTCTCGAACAGGCCGGTCAAAGACACGCAGAGGCCCAGCGAGATGCGCCAGAGCTGATGGCGCACGCCATCGGGGGCGGTGAAGTCATTGATGGGCTTCTCGGCCTTCATGAAGCTCTCAATGAGAGCGCTGATGCCGGGACGCTGGCGGTAGGTGAGGAAGATGGGGCCGGTGTTGGCGTTGAGTGCATCGACGAGATTGGTGCGGTCGTCCTCTTTGTCCTGGCGGGTCTTTTCGTGCTTCTTGATGATGTCCTTTTCGTAGTCCTCGGTGTGGCAGACGGTGACGAGGCCGGTCTGGCTGTGGCCGGCAATGACCTGACGGTAGAGGTACATGCAGGGCTTGCTCTCGCGCACCAGGATGCCCTGGGCCTGCAGGCGGTCGAAGTTCTCGCGTGCCTTGGCGTAAACAGGGGCGGAATAGGGGTCGATTTCGGGATCCAGATCGATCTCGGCGCGGTCCACATGCAGCAGGCTGCAGGGCTTGCCCTTGGCTAGGGCGGCGGCTTCCTCACGGTTCACCACGTCGTAAGGAACGGCGGCGACTTCGGGGGCGTTTTTCTGGGTGGGGACGAGACCTTTGAATGAGCGGATGCGCATGGGGCGGGATAGAGCGAGGGGGGGCGGTTGTCAATCCACACTCTTGGGTGGAATTGCTTCGTGATTTCAAGCAACGAAAGGCATCCAGTATCAGAGCCTTAATGGGCTGGTAAAAAGAACCTAGATGAGGTATGAGTGTGCCGTGGACCAAGACCTGACGCTTTCAGATTGCGAAAAACCCCGATACCTGCTGCCGGAAGGCTGCAAGGATCTGAATGACATGGTTCGGCTGCAAGAGAGGGCTGCTGCACTTTCAGAAGTGGCGGAAAGGCCTGCCAGCCCACCCTCCCATGAAGTGCCTTTTTGCATCACGATTCCCGAATCTGTGGCCGTTGGCGATTTGGCTGGCCTGCTGCATCTAAAGCCATACAAGCTTATCTCTGCATTGATTGAGTTCCAGGTCTTCGCCTCTCTGAAATCTGAGGTCACTTTCGAAACCGCTTCCATGGTTTGCGCACACTTGGGGGTGGCGGTGAAAAGGGCGGCCGAAGCCTGAAGCCGACAGCTTCAGGGGCGGGGAATTTTGTTCAAACAGCACTCTTCGCCGCATTCGCCTCATGATTCTCCCGCGCCACTTTGCGTGCCGCTGAAACGACATGCGTGCAGGCCTCGATGCAGAGCAGCGGCATGGCATTCGGCGCATTATTGGGCTGGATTTTGGCAGCGGCGGCACCCGACATAGGCTGCGTAGCGGTGAGGGTCCAGAGGATGCGGCGGAGGCAGCGGGTATTGGCGCAGGTTTTGCCGATCAGCGCGTGGGCCTGATCATCGGTGATGGTGTTGACGAAGCGGTACATGCCGGTCTGGCGGCCGAGGAGATCGCGCAGCGGGACGGCGGCGAGCTTTTCCTGCTCAAGGGCACGCGCCATGCCGATGGCGGCGGGGTAGAAGAAATCGAGGGCCAGGCGCAGTTCGTCGAGGCCGGCGAGATCGAGCCGCCAGCCGCGATTCAGAGTGGGAGCGGAATGCAGCGGGCGGAAGGTGCCGCTGGCATCGTTCCGGGCGATGAAGAGGGCATCGTGCGCTTCGTGGTGGACCTGGAGATCCGCTTTGCCGCGATCAGCGATGTGGCAGAGCGAGTAGGAGCCATCGGGGTTGGTGGTAATGACGATCTCGCCGATTTCATCGAGGCCTGAGTTCAACCAGTAGGCAAGTGAGGATTTCACCTCATCGTTTGGCATGCCTTTTTTGTCGTTCACCTGATGCCTTGCATCGAAGTCGTGCACCTGATCGAGGATGACATCTGCCATGAGCGGCTCTGTGCCGATGGCGCCGCTGTAGTAGATCTGGCGGCCTTGGAGTTGGTGCGGATTGTGATGGAAGACGCCTATCTCGCTGAGCGCGGCGCCGACTTCCTCGCGCATGCCGAGGAGGACGGGGATGTCTTGAAAGCTGTGCAGGCCATCGGCAATGAAGAAGGGCACGACGACGACATTCGGCGCGGTTGTTAGCTTGGCCCATTCGGCGACGAAGGGGGCTTCCTCCATGTAGGCGTCGATGACTTCAGCGAAGCCGAAGTGGCCGCCGCGAATGAGGGCGACCTGATCCTGAATGGCCTTGGTGGAGTTCTCGTTCAGGCTGGTGCCGTGGCCGACGATGACGAGGCTGGTCTGATCACGCGGCACATGGGGGGCGACTTCATCCGCGCGCTGGATGAGCAGGCGCGTCATGTTGGGGTGGATGCCCACGGGATCACAGTAGTGGATGGTTTTGCCATCGCGGTGCGTGGTGGGGCCGTCGAGCTGCAGCTCGCGTGGGAGCACCTGCTGGCAGAAGTAGCCTTCGCTGATGAAATTTGGGACGATGTAGATGACCTCGCTGTCCACCATCTCATACACCTCGCGCATGTTCGGCTCTTCTTTCCAAAAGCAGCAGACGACTTCGCGGAAGAGACCGCGACGGCGAATGGAGTCGGCGTGCAGGTGTGTCGGGGCGCTGGAGTCAGGATTCGTGGTGGAACCGTGACCGACGATGATGAGGGCGGCGTTAGAGTAAGAGCTCAAGAAAGTGTGAATTGGTGTGTCTGGTTCGTCCTCCTACTCGAACTCGTCCTCGATGACGGCATGTACGCAGGGGCTGTGGGGTGGAAAGACTGAAAACTGGGAACTGAAAATTGAAAACTGAAAATGGTCAGATGAGATTCGCGGTGTGACGACGAATGGCCCGTGATTACGTCATGGAGGCAAGCGTGGAAACATTTCGTCGTCTTTTCCAATCAGCCATGGCGGAAGCGCACGTCCTTGATCTTCGCATCCGGCAGCTTCTCCTGCAGGCGCTTGAGAATTTTCACTTTCTCCTGCATCAGCGCGTGGTGCGCGGTGGGCTGCATGAGGCGGACGGTGAGGATGCCGCGTTCGAAGGTGTCGGGGCGGGTCAGCTTGAAAAGGAACGCTCCGACGATCTCCTGCCACGCGGCGAGGATGTCCTCCAGCTTCACGCGGTTGGCCATGCCGGCCTTGGCCATGATCTGCGTGGCAAGGTCTCCCACCCGCAGTGTGGGCAGGTCCATCAGCGGCCCGTCTTCCACGCCGCGCCACGCCGAGATGAGGCTGTGGCGCCTGCGCATGGCGGCGGTGGGCTTGCGTTTGTCCATGGGCGCATCCTAGACGGCAATTGGTGCGTGCTAAATCGCAAATTTCAAATCTCGCATTCCGCCGGGCCGCCGCTAAAGATGCCTCCCCCCGACTACCAGCCATGTCCGCCGCCGACCTTCCCACCGACCATACCGACCCGATCAACGCGCAAATCCTCGCCGTAAGCGAGGACCGCATCAAAGGCTTCACCCCCACGCCGTTTCAGGACATCGCGCAGGGCTGCGGACTGCCGCTGGAGACGGTGGTGGAGCGCATCCAGTCGATGCTGAAGGCCGGAGTGATCCGCCGCGTGCGGCAGACCCTGCTGGCGAACAAGCTGGCTGAAGGCGCGCTGGTGGCCTGGAAAGTGCCCACGGAAAAACTCGATGCCGCCTTTGAATTCCTCTTCAAACAGGACCCCTTCAGCGGGCACGTGGTGCTGCGCTCCACGGACCGCGAAGTCAGCGGGAGTGACTACCGCCTGTGGACCACGCTGAAAGTGCCGCAGGGGTATGACATCCGGCAGCATTGCGATGTGCTGGCGAAGCTGATCGGTGCGGAGAGCTACTACACCATGGAGGCGCATGGCATCTTCGCCCTCGGTGTCGGCCATGTGCGCCGCAAGACGCTGGAGCCCGGTGAGCGCGCCGAAGTGCCTGCTGTGATGATGACCACCAACATCGCTGAGCTGGATGCGGAAGAGTGGAACGTGCTGCTGCATCTCAAGGGAGATCTGAGCGTCGAGGAAGTCGGCCCAAATCCCTGGGAAGGCCGCGCCAAGGCTGCGGGTGTCTCGTTTGAGAAATTCTGTGAAGTCGCCAAACAGCTCGATAAAAAAGGTGTCATCGGTCGCTTCTCCACCTTCCTGGAGCATGTGAAGCCCAGCGCTACGGGCGTGCGCGTCACGCGCTTCAATGCTCTCTTCCATTGGAAAGTGCCGAAGGGCATGGAAGAACGGGCCGGCGGCGAAGTGGGCCGCCACACCATCATGACCCACGCCTACTGGCGTGAAGGCGGTGAACGCTTTGCCAACGTGAACATCATGGGCGTCATCCACGGCACGGATAAAGAAATGGTGCTGGCCCACAAGGCCGCCATCGACAAGCACCTCGCTGAAGAAGGCATCCCGCTGGAATACACCAATGTGTTCTGGGGTGGCCGCAGCGAAATCAAGCCGAGCGAGATCTCACCGATCGTGTTCAAGGAATGGCATGCGAAGTGGAAGGACGTGGCGGGGCCTGTGGTGTGAGGGTGGCAGCTCCCTAAAGATTCAAAAAGCAGGCTGGTCTTCGCATGGCAATTCGGCTGCTTTCTTCCAAGTCACGCGGGACGACGGGCGACGCGGTCGCACACGATGTGTGAGATGTTGAAAAGGAGCTGGGAGGCAAGGTAGGGCGAGAAACGGCGTAGCTTGGCGAGTTCGTCGAAGTTTATCTTGAGCAGACGGGTAGGGGTAGTAGCTATGACATCGGCGGTGCGCGGCTGCCGCGTGACGAAGGCCATTTCACCGAACGCATCGCCGGGATGCAGTTCTCTGAGCCGCTGGTTCCCTTCGGGGCGCACGGCGATGGCTTCAAGTTCGCCAGAGAGGACGACAAAAAGGGAGTCGCCCACGTCACCGGTGCGGACTGGTGCCTCGCCGGCCTGGTAGTCAACCACGTTGGAGGCGAGGATGAGGCGCCGCGCCTGCCAACTGTTCAACCCGGCGAAGAAGGGCGATGTTTCGAGGAGGGATTTGCGCAGGTTAAGGCCTAAAACATCCCACAGCGTGACGATGCGGGTGCGGCCAAACAGCACCGGGGTGACGATCATGTCGGTGATCAGTCCGAGCACCATGACGCCGGCGCTGAGCAGGCCGAACTCGCGCACCGGCTGGAAACTTGAGAGGCCCAGCACGGCGAAACCGGAGGCGAGCGCGACAGTGGTGGTTGCGATGGGCGCCAGCTCCTCGCGAATCGCGACCTCGATGCCCTTGCGCTCGTTCTGCCATTTGCGTGCCTCGCGGTTGAAGCGCACGAGCAGATGCAGCGTGTCATCGACGGCGATGCCGAGGGTGATGGCCGCCACCATGCAGGTGCCCACGTTGAGCGAGATGCCCGCCACACCCATGATGCCAAAAATCATCGCGACCGGGAACACATTGACGACGAGCGTGGTCACACCGCAGCGAGACGAGAGAAAGAGGCTCCAGACGATGAGAAAAACGATCATCATCATGCTGCCGAGGGACGTCACCTGCCCCCTGGTGATGGAATCTGTGGCGGAGGCCACGAGCAGCGAGCTGCCAGTGAGCAGATAGCTGTTCGACTGGAAGCCCAGATCGAGCATCACGGCGCGGATCTGCCTTTCAAGCGCTAGCAGGCGTGTGGAGTCGGTGAAATCACAGCGTAACTGAACGCAGGCCTGCGAGAAGTCGGGCGTGAGGAAGGCGCGGTGATCCTTCGCATGCAAAAAGAGCATCATCTGCCTCACGGCGGCGGCTTCTTCAGGAACATGATTGAAGCGCACGTCGCCACCACGGAGTTGGGAATTCATGCGCGCCAGCAGGTCTGCGAACGAGGTGACGGCGGAGACGCCCGGCAGGGTGCGCAGGCGTGCGCCCAGGGTTTCGAGCTGTCGTAGGGCGCGTGGCTCCATGAACTCACCCATGTCCGCTTGGATCGCCAGACTCATCATGCCGAGGCCCGCGAGCTTGGCGGTGACGGCTGCATCCCGCATTCGCACCGGCGAATCTGGTCGTATGAAAGACTGCAAGTCATTGCCCGCGCGGATGCCGCCCGCCTGCCAGAGCGCTGCCGCGCAGAGCACGCCCAGCACGGCGAGCACTAGGCGTGCGTGCCGCAGCAAAAAGTCCACGAGCCTAGCCGCGAAGCGATGCGTCCACGGTTCCTTAGCAGCTGAGGCGACCTTTATGGACGGTGTCATGAAGCGCAGCAGCAGCCGCAGACAGGCGGGAAGAAAGAAGGCAGAGACGACGAAGCGTCCGCTCATGCCGAGCGTGGCCGCCATGCCGAAGTCGCGCAGGATGGGCAGATCACTCAGAGCGGTGGTTGCGAAGCCCAGCACGGTGGTGGTGGAGGTGAGCAGTAGCGGCAGCGCGAGCCGACGCGCCGTGGCCGCCAGCGCGGCCGCACCGTCCATGCCCTGCCGCAGATGGTCGCGGAACTCGTGGACGAAATGCACATCACTCGTGGCCCCGATGATCACGATGAGCGCGGGCAGGATGGAGTTGAGAAAATTGACCGGTAGGTCGAGCAGCCGCATCAGCGCCAGCGTCCAGAGGATGGCGATACCCGCATTGACGATGGGAATCAAGCCCGCCCAGAAATTCCGCTGTGTGAGTGTGAGCAACACGAGCACAAACGCGAGCGCCAGCGGGAGGATGAGGCGCTGGTCGGCGGCCATCTGGCCACGCATCCACGACTGGGTGAAAGGATCTCCCAACTGAAAGAGCCGCGTGAAGGCATCCTGATGCGGGGCCAGGATGGCGTCGATGCGCCGCGCGGCCTCCGCCACATCCATCCGGCGGTACTCGGGCGAGAGACGCAGGATGAGCATGAGCGTCGTGCCGTCTGAGGAAACGAGCTGGCCGCGCAGCAGCGGATTGGTGATGGCACGTTGCCGCGCCTGCGCGGCCTGGGCAGCTGTTTGGGGTAGTTTGGCGAGCACTGGTGAGGTGCTGATCATACCGCCTTCATCACGCAGATCCGGCAGGGTGAAGATGCTCTCGATGCGCTCCACAAACGTAAGCTGCGCGAGCTGCTGGTGGATGACTTGCAGGGCTGCCAGTCGCTCGACCGTAAAGAGCTGCGCATCCTCGGCATGAATAGCGGCCACCTCGTCGGTGCCAAAGGTCGCACGTGTGCGTTCGTAATCGGCCACTGCTTGACTGGATGACGGGTAAAGGCTTTCCACGCCGAGATCGAGCCGCACCTGCCGCGCTAGTGGCAGCGCAACCAGCGTCAATGCGCTTACCAGGAACAGACAAAGCCGCCAGTGTTTCCAACAGTTGATGGCCAGCCGGGTCACAGGCGTAAAAGGCGCGTTGCGGCGGTTTAGTTGACCTCTACAGTCATGCCGAGGTCGAAGATGAACTCCTCGACATCAAGCAGCGGCCAGTTTTCGAGCTTCTTTGGAGTGAAGAGTGAGGCGTCGATGTCCTGGTCCATGCGACCCTCGATCACGGTGAAGGTGGTCTTGCTTTTGGTCTCCACCGCCTGCATCACCGCGATGCGTGGGCGCGTGGTCTTGCCTTTGACCTCCTTCGAATCGTAGCCCGAGGCATGGAGAAGCTTTACAAGGCTGTCCTTAGCATTGTAGTAGGCGATCTTGCGCAGGTGGAAGCTGCTTATCTCGATGAAAAGATCACGATAGGCATAGGCGCTTTCCTTTTCCTTGCGGTTCTCGCTCGCACGGATCACGAAGCAGGCGCTGCCTTCCACTTCCTCGTCCGGTAGACGCTTGTAGGCGTGCCATTCCGGCACCTCCTGTAGCAGATCCTCGAAGGAGTAATCAGAGCCGAGAAACGCCCCCTGCCGCGCCTCCGGCGTGAGCTGGCGCATCTTGCCCAGTGCCGGGAGGAAGAAATGATACGCCAGATCCTGGCTGGCGGAGGTAGTGGCCAGCAGCGTCACGCCCTCGACATCCTTCGGGTGCAGGAGACGCATGAACATGGCGTCGCCCTCCCCCTGTTTTTGGTAGGCCAGCAGGATGCGGCGCTCCGTCGCGGGCGCATCCGGGGACTCTGTGATCATCTTCACGAAGGCCATCTCTGACTTTGATTGATTGCCCTTCGCGTAT
>Ga0114968_10003038_pt1 | contig 12669 bp, 8 predicted proteins | sample M_130807_EF_Meta_FD_87020 | JGI IMG/M metagenome (GOLD analysis project Ga0114968, IMG submission 87020) | Freshwater microbial communities from Lake Montjoie, Canada to study carbon cycling - M_130807_EF_MetaG | ecosystem: Environmental > Aquatic > Freshwater > Lake | place: Lake Montjoie... | reverse complement strand
CTCACCGCGGCCGCCATGCGCCACAGCTTGTACCGATCCGTCATCTTGGCGGACAACAAAGAGGCGGAAAACTTTGATGTCAATGGCACGCCGGGCAGCCATTTCCAAATGGTTCCCAACCCCTACTTCACGGGCAAAACCTTGAGAGATCGGGTCACCCTGGAAGGCTACGCCGGTAATGCCAACGAGGTGTCGACATCGGGCTCGCGCAAGAGCGGCGCTGAATTCATCCACCAGATGATCGCCTCGGTCTACCACCGCTCGGGTGTGTTGGATTTTCAGTGGGACGAGGCCGGGTTTGGGGTCATCGACAAAGAGCCTGTGATGGTGCTGGGCGCGTCGCGCAAGACCGTCGACGCGCCCGTGCAGCCGGTGGTGTTTCCGCCGCCGGACTCGGTCATCGAGCCCATCGGTTTTAAAAACGAAAGGCCCGACCCCATGCCCGATCGCGCGACCCAGTGGAAGGGTTTGCCCATCAGCATCCATGCCGCGAAAGGGCAGGTGTTGGAGATCCGCAAGTTTGAACTGCTCAACGAGGCGGGCCAGGGGCTGGCGGGCCGCTTGCTGACCCAAGGCAATGACAAGCGCTTGGGCAAAAACGAGGCTTATTGGGTGCCTTATGCGCCGCTCCAGTTTGGGCAAGCCTACCGCCCATCCATTAGCTATCTTTTGGCTGGGCGCTTGCATGAAGCGAGTTGGAGTTTTCGAATGGCCAGCGACCCCTTCCAGGTCCAGCCCATCGACGTGGTCGTGGCCAAACCCGAAGAGGCCCTGGTTTTTCGCATCCGGAAAAATGTGGGTTCGGTGGCCGTGGGGATCGAGTCCAGCGGCCACCCCATCAGTGACAGCGCCTTGGTGCCAGAGCGTGATGGGTTTGATTACGCCATCAAAATTCCCCCATCGTGCGACACAGGTTGCAGCTACAAACTCAAATTCACTGGGGAGCTGAACGCCAAACCCCTGCACAGGCGGGTGGAGGTGCCGCGCCAACCCGGCAAGTTCCCGCCCAAGTTGTTGAGCGCGGTGGAAGCCATGAACCAAAACCCCAACGGGCGGTACAAAGCCTTGGCCTATGCCCAGCAGCTGGGCACCTGGGTGTGGACCTCGGTGGCCGGATCGAACAAAAAAAGCGTGGAAGACAGCGCTTTGGCGGGCTGCCGGCAAACGGCCAGCAAAGAGGGCATCGCGGAGCCGTGCCTCATTTATTGAGACCACCCTGAAAAGCCATCGATATGGCCATGTCGCCCCAACTTGACGGCGTGACCCTGAGTCATACAATATTGGTGCCGCACTAATTTAGCCGTGCACACAGGAGAGTCCCATGCAAGCGATCACGCCCACCGTCAAGGTCATCGGTGCCAATGGACAAATCTCGCTGGGCAAACAATTTGCGGGTCGTCAAGTGTTGGTCGAGGAGCAGGAAGCGGGCGTTTGGCTGATCCGCACGGCCACGGTGATTCCAGACAACGAACGCTGGTTGCACGAGGCTCCATCGGCGGCGGAGTTGGCCCGGGCTCTTGAATGGTCAACGCAGCACCCAGCCTCTGACGCTCAAACGGACGCCTTGCTGGCGAATACGGCCCCCAGTGAGTAACGCCCATGGGCACCAACGACACCCCGGTTCGCTTGGACTTGAACAACCCGGTTTTTCAGGAACATTTGTTCGGCTTGCAAAAGCCAGAGCGCAACGCGGCCATGGACACCCTGAGGAAAATTCGGCTTTTGAGCTGGGATCAGCTTTACCGCGACAAGGGCTTGAAGTGGGAAAAAATCATCAGCGTCAAACCCCCGCCGGGCATTGACGCCATTTATTCACTGAGGATCACACAGTCGCGCCGATGCACGGCATACCGTGACGGAGACTTCATGCGCTTGTTGACCGTGGCCCCAGACCACGACAGCACCTACGGCCGGAAATAAAAACCAGCGGGCATCCCCTGGTTCCCGCTCAAGCCAACCAATCCAACACCAAGCGGTTGACCGCCTGCGGCTGTTCGCGGTGCAAAAAGTGACCAGCCCCGTCCACTTCTTGGTATTCGTAGCGCCCTGAAAAATAACGGGCTTGGTCGGTCATCAACTCGGCGCGCAGGTCTTGGGCCCCGCACAGGGCCAGGGTGGGCACAGCAATCGGGCGCGCCATGTCGGCGCGCAAGGCGGCCAGGGCCGGGTCGGCGCGTTGCGGGTCAAACATGGCCCGGTAGTAGCCCAGTGCCGCTTCCAGCGCACCGGGTTGTTGCAAGCAGGTTTTGACCTGCGCGATGTGGGCCGCGTCTTGGTGGCCCGGGGCGCACCAGTCGCGCCACAAAAAATCGATGAAGGCCATGTCGTTGGCGCGCAGCGCGGCTTCGGGAAAGTGGGGTTGCTGAAAAAACCACCAATGAAAGGAACGCTGGATGTGTTTGGGCTCCAGCAGGTGCTGGGCCACCACTTCGGGGTGGGGCACGGCCATCAACACCGCTTTGTCGATCAACTGCGGGCGCGCCGCGCACAGCGCATAACCAATGATCGCGCCCCAGTCTTGGCCCACAAAGTGCAGCGGCTTGCCCCCGCCCACGGTCTCCATCAGCGCGGCCAGGTCTTGCACCAAGGTGGCTTTGTCAAAAAAGCCGCCACTGGGCACGCTGCTGGGCGGGTAGCCGCGCAAATAGGGTGCCACGGCGCAAAAGCCGGCCTGGGCCAAAGCGTCCATTTGGTGCGACCAGGTGGTGGCGGTGTCGGGGAACCCGTGCAACAACAGCACCTGGGGGCCGCTGCCTTGGGTCAGGCACGCAAAGGTTTGCCCATTGGCATGGATGATCTCGGTTTTCACAGGGCCACGGCCTCTTTGTGCCCGCTGCGCTGCGAATAGCGCACCCGCGCGCCCAGGGGTTCGACCTCCACATGCGCGGGGCGGCCCGCGTAGACGCGGCGCTTGAGCCAGGTCAGCTCTTCGGCGCGGGCCTCTTCGCCCGCGACCACGCGGCTCCAGCAGCGGATCTCGGCCGACCAGCGGTAACCCCGCGCTTTGAGCATGTCCTTGGTTTCAAACGGCGAGCCGGTGGCGTAAATGCGGTACTGGGGTTGGTTCAGGGTTTCGAGCAGCGGCAACAAGGCCGGTTGTTGGCGCTCGGGCAGGTGGCGGCTGAGCAACTCGAGCAGGGCGCGGCAGTCGGCCTCGGCACGGTGGGCTTCGTGGAAAAACCCATTGGCGTGCAGCAAAAACTCCAGCTTGGCCGAGCCAAAGCCTTCTTCGCGCCAAGGGATGTCTTTGAACGAGCAGGCCCAGTCCATGTCGGCAAACACCGGCCAGCGCTGCTCGACAAAGGGCCGGTCAAAGGCGGCGTTGTGGGCGATCACCACCGCCACGTCTTGCAGCATGCGGGCCACGGCGGCGTCGTCAATCTGTCGCCCGCTCACCATCTCGTCGGTGATGTGGTGGATGGCGATGGTCGCCGGTGGAATGGCAAAGCCGGGGTCTTCCAACTCGTCAAACACATCGACCACGCGCACCACGGTGCCGCTGACCGGATCGAACTCAAACACCACCATGCCCAGCTCGATCACCCGGTCTTGGGCGCTGTCCATGCCGGTGGTTTCGGTGTCGAGCACCACGCCCCGGCGCAATGCGGCCCCGGCCGGTGCAGGTTGGAAAAGGCTGCGCATGGGCAAGCGGCGCAGCACCCGGTAATCGGGGTGGCGCTCGAGTTGCTGGGCCAGCTGTTCGATGGCGGCAGGGTCGCTGGGCAGTTGGGTGGGGGCGGTCATGGCGGGCATTTGGGCAAGGAAACCGCCGATTGTGGGGGAAGCACGGCTGACTTTGTGGCGCGTGCAAAAATGGCAATATCAATAATTTAAACAAAGTTGTGAATATGGCGGGCGTGCAAAGCAGGGGGTGGCGCGGTGCGCTGGGGGCTTGCGCCCGTGTGGGGCTGGTGGGGTTGTGCGTGGCGTGGCTGCCCAGCACAGCCTGGGCCGAACGCTGGGTGGGCAAGGTGGTGGGGGTGGCCGATGGCGACACCGTCACGGTGCTGGACGCGCAACAGCGGCGCCACCGCATTCGCTTGCTGGGCATCGATGCCCCGGAGCAAAACCAGGCCTTTGGGCAAAAGTCCAAACAGTCTCTCAGCGAGCAGGTGTTTGGCCACGAGGTGACGGTGGAGAGCACGCACAAAGACCGCTTTGACCGCTTGGTGGGCAAGCTCTGGATGCACGATGTGGATGTGAACTTGGTGCAAATCCAGCGCGGCATGGCCTGGCACTTCAAGCACTATGCGCGGGATCAAATACCGGCCGACCGCAGCAGCTACGACCACGCCGAGCAACAAGCCCGCCAAGCCCGGCTGGGCCTGTGGCAAGACACCGACCCGATGCCGCCTTGGCAGTTCAGGCGCCCGTGAAGCGCGGTTTGCGTTTTTCGTTGAAGGCCAGGGTGCCTTCGCGCCGGTCTTGGGTGTGGATCAAGGGCATGTAGGCCGCCACTTCATAGTTCAACCCACTGCGCAAGTCGCCTTGCAGGCCTTGGTGAATGGCTTTTTTGGCTTGGCGCACCGACAAGGGGGCGTTGTCGGCCATCTGCTGGGCGCAGGCCAGGGCAGTGCTGAGCAACTCACTGCCCGGGCAGACATGGTTGACCATGCCCCACAGCTGGGCTTGTTGGGCGTCAAAAGGTTTGCCGGTGAGCACCAATTCTTTGGCGCGGCGCTCGCCCACGGCGCGGGCCAGGGTTTGGGTGCCGCCGCAACCGGGGATGATGCCCAGGCCCGCCTCGGGCAGGGCAAAGCGGGCGTGGTCGGCGGCGTAAATGAAGTCGCACATCAGTGCCAATTCGCAGCCGCCGCCAAAGGCCGCGCCGTTGACCGCCGCGATCACCGGCACGCTGCTGTCGAGCACGGCGTAATAGGCTTCTTCAAAAATGGCGTGCTGCAACTTCCAGTCGGCGTCGCTCATGCCTTGGCGTTCTTTGAGGTCGCCGCCAGCGCAAAAGGCCTTGTCGCCCTCGCCGGTGATCACGATGCAGCGCAACGACCCGGGTGTGAATTGCAGCGGCCCAAACAAAGCGCGCAGATCGAGCCCCATTTGCGTGTTCAAGGCATTGCGCGCTTGTGGTCGGTGCAATTGCACTTGCATCACATGCGGCAGGGGTTCGCTCAGGCGCAGGGTGTCAAAGTTTGGCATGGGGGGGTGCTTAAAACGAGGCGCTGATGCTGAGCCAAACGCGGTCGCGCACCAGGGAGCCACTTTGGTCTTTGACTTGCAAGGTGGTGGTATCGGTGCGCGGGTTGGGGTTGTCCTCAGAGCGGCGGGCCCAGGTGACTTTGAAGGTAAAGCCGTTCTCAAACTGGCGGCTGAAAGCCAGACCATGGCCTTTCAAGGCATACTCATTGATGACTTCTTGGTTGGCGCGGGTGTGCAACAAGGGGTCGGCCAGCACTTGGCCAAAGTCATAAAACGCGGTGGCGCTGTACCCCGAAGCCACCTGCCAGCGCAACTCCGCATTGGCCATGTAGCCCTTGACGCCGCCGCCTTCGCTGCTGGGATAGGCCCGAACACCGCTGCTGCCACCAAGGTAAAACTTTTCCGAAGAATCCAAGTCGCTCAATGCCGATTGGCCCGACAAGGCCAGGTAAAAAGCCACTTGGTCGGTCAGGGTTTGCTGGCGGCTCAAGGCATAGCGTATCTTGCGATAAAAACCCACTTTGCCCTCGGGGAACGCGTCTGGGTTGGTGAGGAAGTTTTCCGAGTCATCCATGTTCACCGTGCCGTGGGTCAAGGTCAAGCTGGCATTGTTAAAGCCGCCACCGCCGAAGTTGTCAAACAAGTTGCCCGTCAAACCCAACGAAGTGGAGCGGATGGAATAGTCTGAATCGCGCTTGTTCGAACTGAAGTTGCGAAAGATTTTGTTGTCCACGGCCAAATTGGCGTACAAGTTGCGCAACCTGGAGCGCACCAGGGGGTAGCTGGTCTCCAGCCCAAAACTCTCTGACAAGCCGGCAATTTCAAACCCGTCTGCCCCCAGCAAACCGACACGGTAGGTCATGCGTGAGGCATTGACACCCACGCGCAGACCGGTGTAACCAATGGGGATGCTCTCTGAGAGGCGGACATAGCGGGTGCCCTCAGAGCCCACCAATTGGGTGCTCAACACGTCCCCAGGCAGGAGCCAACTGTTTGCTGTGAAGCCCAGCGAAGTGCGCTCCACACCGGTCGACTCTGAGCCGGTGTTGTCGTGGCTGAAGTTGGTCTCGAGCCAAGGTTTTTCCAGTGCCTTGAGCACCACATCGGTTTCGCCGTCGCGCTGACCTTCCTGCAAGCCACCGGTCACGGCCACACCTGAAATATCGTCGGCAATCAGCAAGGCACGGTCCACCGCGGTGCTTCGAAGAAAGGTGCCAGTGGTTTGCTCGGACAACACAATTTGGATCAATCGCGCTTGGTCCAATCCCGGTGGCATGGCCCCCTCGATGACCACCTTGCCAAACACGGCTTCCACAATATTGACCGTGACCACGCCGTCCACAATGTCTTGCTCGGGCAAATAAGCGCGCACCGTCCATCCCCGATTGCGGTAGGCCTGGGCCACCTCGGCCACAGCCTGTTCGAGCTGGGCAAACGACAAAGACTCACCTTGATAAGACGCCACAGCGGCCGCCAACTTGTCGCTGCTCAGCAAGGTGTTGCCTTTGAAGACAAATTGTTTAACAGCAATTTTGGGCCCCTTGGTGGCTTGCTCTTTGAGGGGGCGTTTTTCGGTCTCGGCAGGGGCTGAAATTTTGGGCAACTTGAAGGTTTGATCGCGCTCAATTTGTTGGCGCAAGCTGCCTGCATTCACTTCGGTGAAGCGGCCTGCATTGGCCTGGGCCCACGCGCCGCTGCAGCCCAAGCCCACCACCAAGGCCACACACACGGCGAGACCGTAAACGCGCTGAAGTTCATAGAACTGGCGACGCGAACCCATCACTTGTCCTCGACCTTGGCGGCTTTCACCAACTTTTGCACATACTCGTTTTGCAGGTTGGCTTGCAGGGAGCGCAGCAGCAAGGGTTTGCTTTCTTCAAAAGTGGGTGGCTGGAATTTGCGCTTGTCGTCGAGCTTGATCAACTGCCAGCCCGCTGAGGTGGCGATCGGGGCGGCGGAAAACGCGCCCTTGTTCAAATTGACCACCACATTGGCCAGCGGTGGGATCAGTTGGTTGGGCAACAACCAGCCCAGGCTGCCGCCGTTTTGCTTGGAATTGTCCAGCGACTTGTCTTTGGCCAAGGTGGCAAAGTCGGCGCCGGCGCGCAAGCTTTTGAGCGCGTCCTGTGCCTGTGTTTCGGTTTCCAGCACGATGTGGCGCACCAAAAACTGTTCTGCGTCGCCCAAACCGGCGAGTTGGCGTTTGTATTCGTTGCGCAACTGTTCATCGGTAACCGGGTTTTTTTCCACATACCGCGCCATCACCTGGTTGGCCAAGATGCTGTAGCGCGCCATCAACATCTGATTTTGAGTGGCCGGCATTTGCTCCACACCTTGTTTGGTGGCCTCTAGCGCCAAAACGGTGCGGGCAATCAATTCACCTTTGAGCGCAGCGCGAAACTCAGGGCTGTCTTTGGCGCCGTTGGCCACGCCCTCGGCCACCATTTGCTCGAGCATGTCGCTGTGAATTTTGGTGCCATTGACCGATGCAATCACAGTGCGCACATCTTTGAAGGGGGACTGCGCTTGTGCCGAAGGCAGCCAGGCAAATGCCAAGGATAGGCAGGCCGCCAATAACTTCAGATGTGCTCGTTTTTGCACAGGTGCAACGGTCATGGATCAATCTTTCGGGTTCAGCGTTGCTGAGATTCTGACAAAACAATCAGGGTGCGTTGATCACCCACATTGAGCACCACCGTGATGGGGAAGGCTGCGCGGGCATCGGCACCGGTGATCAGGGCTTTTTGACCAGCATCGTATCTGATCCACGTTGGCAGGGGTTGGCCATTGGGCAATGTGGCCAGCACTTGCGTGTTGGTGTTTTGCGCGGCGGTGGTCACTGCTTGCGGCAGACCGACCACTATGCCAGTGGCGGCGCTGGCCGAGCCCAAGGGCAGGATCACCGTGACCAAGCCATTGGCCTGGCGCGTGGGTGTCGCCAGGGTGGTCACCCGGATGCCAGTGGTGGTGGCGGTGTTGACCGCACCAGTAGCCGTGCTGGCGGTTGCAGTGGATGTTGCCGCTGTGGCGGGTGCAGCAGCGGTGGTGGTTGCAGGTGCGGCCGCTGCTGAAGCGGCTGGAGCTGCGGTGGTGCCTGTGGCGGTGCTGGCAGTTGCAGTGGTTGTTGCCGCTGTGGCGGGTGCAGCTGCAGTGGTGGTTGCAGGTGCGGCCGCTGCCGAAGTGGCTGGAGCTGCGGTGGTGCCTGTAGCGGTGCTGGCGGTTGCAGTGGAAGTTGCCGCTGTGGCGGGTGCGGCTGCAGTGGTTGTTGCAGGTGCGGCCGCTGCCGAAGTGGCTGGAGCTGCGGTGGTGCCTGTAGCGGTGCTGGCAGTTGCAGTGGATGTTGCCGCTGTGGCGGGTGCAGCCGCGGTGGTGGTTGCAGGTGCGGCCGCTGCCGAAGTGGCTGGAGCTGCGGTGGTGCCTGTAGCGGTGCCGGCGGTTGCAGTGGATGTAGCCGCTGTGGCGGGTGCAGCTGCAGTGGTGGTTGCAGGTGCGGCCGCTGCTGAAGTGGCTGGAGCTGCGGTGGTGCCTGTAGCGGTGCCAGTAGCGGTGCTGGCGGTTGCAGTGGATGTTGCCGCTGTGGCGGGTGCAGCTGCAGTGGTGGTTGCAGGTGCGGCCGCTGCCGAAGTGGCTGGAGCTGCGGTGGTGCCTGTAGCGGTGCTGGCGGTTGCAGTGGTTGTTGCAGGTGCGCCCGCTGCCGATGTGTCTGAAGCGGCCGTTGCCGAAGCTGCTGTGGCCGGTACTGCGGTGGTAGGTGCAGCAGCGTCTGGTGCTGCGGCTGTGGTGGTTGCAGGTGCGGCCGCTGCCGATGTGTCTGAAGCGGTCGTTGCCGTGGCCGCTGTGGCAGGGGCCGCGGCAGTGGGGGCGGCCGCCTCGGGCGCCGCGGCGGTGGTGGTTGCAGTTGTGGCCGTGGCCGCTGTGGCAGGGGCCGCGGCAGAGGGGGCGGCCGCCTCGGGTGCGGCGGCGGTGGTGGTTGCAGTTGTGGCCGTGGCCGCTGTGGCAGGGGCCGCGGCAGAGGGGGCGGCCGCCTCGGGTGCGGCGGCGGTGGCGGGTGCAGCGGTGGCCGGCGCAGCGGTGGTGGCAGCGGTAGCTGGGGCCGCTGTGGCAGGAGCCGCGGCAGTGGGGGCGGCCGCCTCGGGTGCGGCGGCGGTGGTGGGTGCAGCGGTGGCCGGGGCCGCTGTGGTGGTGGCAGCTGTGGCAGGAGCCGCAGTGGCGGGTGCTGCAGCCGCGGCCGGTGCAGCGGTTGCCGCAGGCGCTGTGACTGGCGCAGCAGCAGCGGGCGTTACGGTGGCAGGTGCAGGTGCAGGTGCAGGTGCAGGTGCAGTGGGTGCCGCAGGCGCGGGCGGTGGGGGTGTCAAGACCACCAAGCTCGGAAGGGGAATGATCTTCACGCCATTCTGGACCTTGCTCATGGCGGCCGAGGCGTTTTGGGTGAATTGATAGTTATCCGGGTCAGCTGTTCCAGAATAAGTGACCAAGCGTTTCACGAAGTTGGTACCGTTTTGCGATATTTCTTTGGCTTTCAAATCCACGGTGATGGGAACCAACGTTTGGCCAGCCACCAAGTTGTTGGTGGACGTATTGCCGTCGAGCACCAAACTGAATTTACTGACCTTGATGATGTTCTTGCCGGTGTCTGAGCCTTCTACGTAGATGCCCAAGGGGGCTTTTTCAATCACCCCCACATCACCCGTCAAGGTGCTGCCGGCGTTGAGTTGAACGGTGTAGCCATACACTGGTTTGCTGTTGTTGGATGCGGTCAGCACCAGGCCGCTGACCGCGACGGTTTTGTTGCTGCCCGCATCGTCGGCTTGCTTGACCTTGTTGGCGGGCCCATCGACGATGGGGCTGGTGCCCACACTGGTGTACAGGCCGTTGCTGAAGTTGCTCACCGTCAGCACGTCGTTGTTGACTTGTCCAATGCCGCTCAGCACATAGTTGGCCGTGCTCAAGGTGGCTGTGTTGTTGGCGTCGTAAACCTTGGTCACGGCCCCGGTGAGGGTGGGTGAAATCACGGGGGCCAATGCGTACATCAAACCATTGCCCGTGCCTTGCAATGCCGTGCTGCCGCGCACAGCGTTGTACTGAACGAAGTCATTGGCCAAGCCCGTCACGGTGTCGCCGCTGCTGGCGCTGTAGGGGTTGGCATTGGTGCTCCACACTTGCCAAGTTTTCCCAGCGCCCGCGCTCAAGCCGGTGGCACCTGCTGCATTGGTAAAGCGGGTGGTCGAGAGCACCACATTGCCTGCCGCTGCGGTGATGGTGGAGCCATTGGCAATGGACAGGGGCGCGGCGTTGATGATTTGGACATTGCTGCTGCTGTTGAGCCCCGTGGACGTGGTGCCGCGCACATCGATGGCACCCATGTTCAAACTGGCATTGTTGTTCACGGTCAAAGCCCCAACCGCCCCTTGGCTGGCCAAGGCCGACAAACGATTGCCGGTGTTGCTCAGGTTGACGTTGCCAGAACCCGCCAACACCAAACCGCCAGTGCTGCCATCGATCACGCCACTGGCAGTGAAGTCCGTGCCGCTGACCCGCAACAAGCTGTTGGCGGCCAAGCTGATTTGACCCAAGAAACTGCTGCTCCCACCCGAGGCCACCAGCGTTCCGCCTTGCAAGGTGAGGGCTTTGTTCAATGTGGTGGACTGCAACTCCAGCGTGCCCGTGGCAGCCACCGTGATATTGGATTGGGTGTCCAGGGCATTGGCTTGGTTGATGGCCAAGGTGCCGTTGTTCACCACCGTGGTACCGCCGTAGCCGTGCGTGCCGGTCAAGCGCAAGGTGCCAGCGCCTTCTTTGGTCAGGGCCAGTGAATTGCCTGAGAGGGCCCCTTGCACCGTGACTTGGCTGTTGCTGCCCACCGTTTGGACCGTCAAAGTGCGGGTTTGACCCAGGCCATCGATTGAGCTGTCAAAGCGCAACACACCCGCGCCAGCGCTGGTGGCCAACGTAGCGTCTGTCACCAATGTCATGGCCCCCAAATAGGTCTGGTTGCCTGCGGTGCTGACATTGGCGGCCAAGCGGGTGGTGCCGCTCACGTTGACGGTGCTGACGTTGCCCACGTCGCCGGCGATGCTGGTATTGCCCACCACGGCCAAGCTGTTGCCGCTACCTGCGATGGTCGATCCACTGCTGGTGGTCAAGTTGCTGCCGGTCAGGGTGGTGCCTGCACCCAGGGTGATGGCACCGGTGTAACTTTGGTTGCCGCTGGTGGTGATGGTGCTGCCGTTCATCGCGATGGCGCTGGCGGCCATGCCCAATTGGTTGAAGGTGGCGGTGTTGCCCACAGCGGCACCCAAGCGGATCATGCTGCCACTGCCATTGGCGGTGATGTTGAGGTTGCGGTTGCCTGGGACATCTGCATTGAGGGTGTTGGCCAGGGTGACCACCGCATTCGCGGCGCTGGCGTTCATTTGGGTGCTGCTGCCCAGGGTCAATGGGCCGCTGTAAGTTTGGTTGCCGGTGGTGGTGACGCTGCCGCCGTTGACTTGCACGGCGCTGGCGCTGAGGGTCAAAGCGCCCAAGGCAGCGGTGTTGCCCACGGCACCGTCCACCAGCACTTGGCCGCCGCTGCCACTGGCGTTCAGGCTCAAGGCCCGCGCCGTGCCATCGCTGTTGATGGCACCGCTGGTGGTGATCACCGCATTGGGGCCCGATGTCTGGGCGCTGGCGTCTGCACCCAAGGTGATGGCACCGCTGTAGGTTTGGTTGCCTGTGGTGGACACATTGGCAGCCAAGCGGGTTGTGCCGCTCACGGTCATCACACTCACATTGCCAATGTCGCCACCCAAGTCTGCATTGCCCAACACAGTCAAGCGCCGACCGGACCCCGCCAGGCTCGATCCGCTGGCAAGCGTCACGGTGTCGCCCATCAGGTTGGTGTTGGCACCCAAGGCGATGGCACCGCTGTAGCGCTGGTTGCCCGAGGACACCACTGTGGTTCCGTCCAAAGCGATGCTGGCGGCAGAAACATTGAGGCTGGCCAATGTGCTGTTGCTGCCCAAGGCCCGGGCGATCACCACTCGGCCAGCCGTTCCATTGGCATTCATGACCAAGGAGCGCGCGGCTCCACCGGCGCTGTCCACATTGCCAGCGGTGGTGATGAAGGCATTGGCGCCGCTGGCCGTCATTTGGGTGTTCGCCCCCAAGCTCAAGGTGCCCGTATAAGTTTGGTTGCCGCTGGTGTTGACGTTTCCGCCATTCAGGGCAATGGTGCTGGCGTTCAAGGTCACAGCACCCAAAGCGGCTGTGTTGCCCACGGCGCTCGAGACCACCACTTTGCCCGAAGCTCCGCTGGCGTTGAGGGTCAAGGCCCGCGCCGTGCCGTCACCGTTGATGGTGCTGGTGGTGATGACCGCGCCGGAGCCGCTGGCAAGCACCGTGGCGTCAGCGCCCAAGGTCATGGCACCCACATAGGTTTGGTTGCCTGTGGTGCTGACATTGGCGGCCAAGCGGGTGGCGCCGCTCACGTTGACGGTGGTTACGTTGCTCACGTCGCCGGCGATGCTGGCGTTG
>Ga0114968_10003037_pt1 | contig 12669 bp, 11 predicted proteins | sample M_130807_EF_Meta_FD_87020 | JGI IMG/M metagenome (GOLD analysis project Ga0114968, IMG submission 87020) | Freshwater microbial communities from Lake Montjoie, Canada to study carbon cycling - M_130807_EF_MetaG | ecosystem: Environmental > Aquatic > Freshwater > Lake | place: Lake Montjoie... | reverse complement strand
TGATCCGCTGCAGCTGAATCGTCTTCAGAATGAAATCGTAGTGGAATTTCATCCGCGATTGAAAGGTTGCCCTCGACCCTGTAAACATCCGCTGAACACTTGTGAGATCCTCTGGTTCGCGATCCGGCAGATAGAGCACGAGTCCCTTATCGTCCTTGCCGCGTCTCCCCGCCCGCCCTGCCATCTGAATGTACTCGTCCGTATTAAGTACACGCATACCACCCACAGAATCATCGTATTTCCTGTAGCCTGTAAATATAACGGTCTTCGTCGGCATATTGATTCCCACTGCAAATGTTTCAGTGGCGAAGAGCAGCTTCACACATCCGCGGCTAAACAGGATCTCCACAATCTCTTTCAGAATCGGCAGGAGTCCACTGTGATGGAACGCGATTCCCTTTTCTAGCAGGGCGCGGATTGTATTGTATTGCGGCATCTGGAGTAGTTCATCGCCGTATCGGTGGAGGTGGAAGTCAATAGTATGCTTCACGGCGGCCGTTTCAGAGGAATCCAGCAGAGTATGTTCACAGGCAGCGGCCAGCTTCTCACACTGTGCTCGACTGAAGACGAAGAAGAGCGCAGGGAGACCACCGCCTTCGTCCAGTCGTTCAATCAGCTCATTCATCTCTGCTACGAATGATTTTACCGCGCCCTTGCGTGCCACTGGGGCATCCTGATATCCTCCCTGCCGCCTTGCACTTACCTGCTGTCTATGTTCCGCCGCCGCGTTCTTCTGGCCCGTCTTCCATAGGAGCCAGGCGTTGTATGTTCCAGGATCGAATCGCTCCTTGGCGTCCATAACAGGGAGAAATTCCCGATCTCTGTAGACACCGTGAATGAGCGGCACAACTCTGTGCTGGGTGGAAATGAGATGGATTGGCTTTTCCTTCAGCTGCCCGAGCCATCCCGCGAATTGTTCAGGAGCATCTATCGTTGCGGACAGAAGGACGAGATTAATCGATCTGTCCAGCAGAATCAGAGTCTCCTCCCAGACTGCCCCGCGATCCTTGTCATTAATATAATGGCATTCGTCGAACACAACCGCGTCTAGCCCCTGTAGGGATAGACTGGCTGTGATGCCGACGGACTCTGTGCTCGTGCCCTGCTTGAACAGGAGATTGCGGAGGATTTCGGTGGTCAGAATGACAATATCCGCATCTGGCTTGAATTTGATATCTCCTGTCATAATCCCAACGCGGTTAGGGAACATTTTCTTGAGATCGTAGAACTTCTGATTCGACAGGGATTTGATGGGGGTCGTGTAGAAGACGCGGCGGCCTTTGGCGAGGCTATGGGCAATCTGGTATTCTCCCACGAGAGTTTTACCGGATCCCGTTTTGGCAGTGACGAGCACATTTTCATCGCGACTAATGGCGGCAATGGCGTGTTGCTGGAAGGGGTCCAAAGGGTATGCATAGGTTGCGGCGAGAGTGGCAGGAAGTGTGGTACATTCAGAGGCAGGGTTAACAACACGTAAGTAAGGCGACAGAGACATTTATTTGCTTGTACGGAAGCAAATAGCTGACTCAATTTTATCGGAGAGTGTATGGGATCTAACCGAAATACTCGCTTTCATCCCTGTTGGAACTGGGAGTTGTTTCCTCTCCCTCCTCCTTAATTGCAGAGAGTGGCTCATCTGTGGGTGGGCTATTGGATGCTAACGCAGTCGTGGAACCCCTCCTACGGGTCTTGGAAGAGGTTGCCGTTGCACCGGATGCGATTTTACGAATGTCGTCTGCGATTCTAGTCGCGGTCTTCTTCAGACTCTCCTCAACCTTGGTGGCGATGGCGTTAAGCTTATCGTGCATCTTTGTGCTCTGGGATGCCATCTTCTCGCGCATCTTTGTCTCTAAAGCAGTCGTGTACGATGCAAAGTTGGAACTACCAGGGACTTTTGCAGCCCTGCGGGTTGTCGCGAATGCAGTAGCAGGCGCGGCTGTAGCAGGTGCGGCAGAGTTCATTCCAGAGGCGGAGTTGAGGGCAGCGGCGGAGTTCAGTGCGCTCTTAAGTTTACGACGAGTTGTTCCAGAGGAGGAGGCAGCCTTTGCTGCAGTGGCGGCCTCCCTCGCGGCCTGGCGTTCAGCCGCCGCCACGGCCTTGTTTGCATTCCTGCGAGTCTTTCCCTTCACACGTAGTTCAGCCGCCGCCCTGTCAATCTTAATGCGGTCGTTAATGAACTCATTCTTGTCTGCCTCGCTCTTCAGGTAATACAGTTTCCTCGCATCCGGAAATTTGGGTTTTGGCCTGAACTTCTCATCGATATTCGCAAATTCGGAATCATACCTGGCCTTCAACTTGGCCATTTCTGTAACAGCACCTGCATCCGCTGCCTGCTGTTTTTCTGAACGCGCAGGCTTCTTCTTTTCTAGAGGAGCTTCTGCTGCAGGGGCCGCCGCGGCCGCTGTCGCGTTCCCAGGAGGCGCAGATGTCCCTGCATTGAGAGCCGCCGCATTCGGGGATGATTTTTCAGATAAATCCTCAAATTGGGAGGGCGTTAAATTCCTGCCCGCATTTGGTGAATTATTATCAGATGGCATAATTTCGGCCTCGGACGACTCTAGAGACATATCTAGTAGAAGCCTCGAAATTCTTCTTTCTTTTTAGCTGGAGGGGGTGGGGGAGGAGGAGGCTTCTTCCCTACAATCGCAATTACGTAGGGCAACGCGTACAACGTCACCGCCAACAAAACAACCCTGTGAAGCTCATTCATATCTTTGACAATCATTGCAAAAAATGCGGCGATACTTACAATCAAACATTGCACACCTGTTATTGCGAGTTTAGGAAATGCGTTTGTTAATTCTTTAAACATATCGATTATGTCATTCTTTCCCGTAGGAAGTGTATTGATAACCGCAAAATACATGAAAGCATCGTGTATGAAATTCACGGCGATAGCAATACATAGGAATACTATGGGAGACCAGGATTTTCCTGCACTTGCATAGAATACACTGTAAAAATATCGGGTTATCAATAATACAAGAATTATCAATGTACTGCATAAAATAAACGCGTCGAGGCCAAACATATCGAGATACGCATTCGCCGGTAGACCACCCACGTTTCCAATCCGGACAGTTGTATAGGTTAGCAGCACAGTAAAGAGGGCGGCGATGCCAATGGGATACACATCCTCCACAAGCTTGTAATCGCCAATGTCTTCTAGTTGCAGGAATGAACTCCCACCTCCTTCCATATCCATTTCTACTATCCAGTAGGTTAAAGTTGCTAGCCTATACAACTGTAATGACACCTGTCAAAGCGTGCGTCGATACTCGTGAACGCGAGCTGATTCCTCTTCTTGCCCCGTGGCCGGTCCGAACCCTCAATGTAGGTGATATTTGGATCGGATTGAGCGGCGAGGAGATCGGGGCTGGTGGTGTGGTAATAGAGCGTAAAACCGTTGCCGATTTTGAGGCATCTATTATGGACGGGCGCTACAGGGAACAGCGAACACGCCTTGTATCCTATTGTCAGGCACACGGCGGCCGGCCCCTGTATATTATTGAGGGTGATATGGATCGTATGCTCGGCAGAATGACCGAACAGGCGCTCCAGAAAATGTTGAATCGTCTTATGCTCCGCTATGGTGTTTCCGTTCTACACACTGTTTCCGTCGAGGGAACTGCGGCGGCCTGTCGACTACTTGCGGCCCAGATGGAGGAGGAACCCACCGTGTTCGTCGCAACAGATGCCGGTGCTCTGTCATATTCTTCGACAGTGTCAGTGTCGAAGCGGGGGAACAGGGATGATCCTAGGAACTTCGCCATTGGAGTATTACAGGGATGTCCTGGGGTTAGTTGCGCCGCTGCGACTGCGATTCTTGATGCGTTTACGTCATTCACGGGGGTGTTAGCTGCAGAGGAGTCTGCGCTATCTGTAGTGCTTGTTGGAAAACGTAAGCTGGGTCCGGTGGTTGCGAAACGTTTGTGGGGGCTGCTCCACGCATAGATATATATCTAAACATAGACGTATATATCAGGTATGTGGTCGTGTTATCTTCTTGCTACCACGTCTGGATCGCAGAAAACGTATGTGGGGGTGACACTGGATTTGGACCGCAGACTACGGCAACATAATGGTGCTCTAGTCGGTGGTGCATATGCAACAAAGGGTCGTGAGTGGGAGCGGATCGGGCATGTACACGGATTTCCTGACCATCAGGCTGCTTTACAATTTGAATGGCGCTGGAAAAACCTTTCGCGGCGCAAGAGTGCGCTGACGAAGCCGCCGCTCCATCGCCGTCTGGAAGCCCTGCAGGAGTTGCTTGCTCTCGATCGGCCGACGACGAAGGCGGCGGCGTATTCGACATATGAAACGCCGCTGGAATTCGTGGTGGAGACGGCGAGGGAACTGCCTGCCTTGTAGGCTACACGGCGATAATCTCCTGATATGTTCGCTCGAGTTCTAATGCATCCGCATCTGTTAGAACTGGATTGAGATGGGGATAGGTCGCGTACAATTCTTGTAGCCGTGTCACGGCCTGTTTTAATTTATCTTCCAGGCAAATTCGTTTGGAGCTGGTGGATTTCCAGATGATTCCCTCGGTCTTGAATTCAATCGCGAACCGGTCTCCGTGCAGCCCGTTTGGATGAATATACCAGATGTGTTTGGGGATTGTGTCAGGATCAATGCCACATCCCTCTGGCAAAATGACGGAGCGCTTCTTCTTGGCCTGATTGGTGGCCTGGGTGGTCTGTGGGACGATCCGCAGGTTTGCCCTCCTGTTGTCGAAGCCGTTGCGGTTGATGTGGTCTATAGCCTCTTCTTGAGCAACAGGGCCCATAATAAAATCGTGGAGATAGAGTTCCTTGCGCCCACCGGCAATTGTAGTAGCAGTGGAAATGTATTGATTTGCAGACCGATGCCAGGAGTATTTTTTGACATCTTCTGCATTTTCACTGTCAATTACAAATTCAATAATATCTTCGCCGGCGAGGAATGTTCCCACTACGTACTCGACGCCATTATACGAAACATCTCGGTACTCTACTTTATTGGATGGCCGACCGCGTGTAGTTAAGAGACCCATTTCGTGTGAAACTATGATGGTAGTATAGGATTTTTTCAAAAAAAACCCGGGAGGTTTTGCAAGGGAGTATATCATAGCTCAAGTATTTCTTCAAATGACTTTTGCAGGTCAGCCTTCTCTTTGTTTGCTTCCTTGTTGTCTGGGTCTAGATGTGGATACTCCTTGTACAACCCCTTTAGCTTTTCGGTTGCCTGTGCGAGTTTATCTTTCAGATTAACTGCTTTAGAACTAGTAGTTTTCCACACGATTCCTTCACTTTTGAATTCAATGGCAAATCTGTCACCGTGCATTCCATTTGCATGAACATACCATATATGTTTTGGGATATCCTCTGGATTAATCTCACATCCTGTTGGCAAGACTATGGTGCGTTTCTTTTTGCGCTGATTCATGTTCTGGTGACTCTGGGAAAGAATACGCAGATTCTCTTTTCTGTTATCCAGTCCGTTGCGATTAATATGGTCGACGGATTCCCTCGTGCCTTTTCCTGGGTGATCCAGGCGACCCATGATAAGGTTGTGGAGATAGAGTTGCTTATTAACTCCATCTACTTTTACAGAACTTGCAATATAGTTCCCTGCTGTAAAATGCCAAGCCCTGTATTCAATGAGATGAAAGTCTTCTTTATCAATGATAAACTGTACAACATTATCAAGATACAAAACACTTCCAACAGTATATTCTTTCTCATTATAGGTAACATGCCTATAGTCAATTTGTCCAGGATATCTTCCAAGTGGCCTACGCATCAATAACATATTCAATCACTATAGTAAATGAATATGGAATTGTCCATTCAATTTTTACGCACGAAAAAATAAATTTCGACGAGCCGGAGACCCATTGGGAGGACAAGTCGTATTTAATTAGAGTATGCTAAACCACCCATACCACTCATCACACGCAGAACATTGTAGTTAGTTGCAAAGACATACACAGACGCACTGTTGAGAGTACCCACGGTGTTGTTAGACACAGTCAGCAGCAGGGTGGTGTTATCAATGCGAGATAAGTTGCAGGTGCCGCTGGGCTGGTGCTGCTCGGGCAGCAGAGCGAAGGAGTACACGTTGATGCCCACTGCAGGGATGTTGGTGTGGTGCTGGTAAGGCTGCACCTCGTTGAAATAGCGGCCCTCGCGGCCCTGGAACCTGTCGTGGCCGTTCAGCTGCAGCAGAGCATACACGGTGGGGTTCTTGCCGGCGAGGCCCTCCACGCGGGTAACGGAGTAGCCAGACTCCAGCACGGAGCGGTCCCACCAGTCGCTGTAGTTGAAGGGCTGCTGGCCCTTCCAGGGGTTGATGATGGTGTCATCGCAAGACACGTAGCTGTCACGCTGCACAACCCACACCAGCTCCTTGCAAGGGTGGTTGAAGTTCAGCTTCAGCTTGTTGGACGCAGAGGTGATGGACTCCTGACCAGTGAACTGCAGGGTCTCGATCAGGTACTCGTGGCTCACCTGGGCGAACTTGCGGCGCTCGTCAGTGTCGAGGTAGATGTAGTCGACGTAGAGAGAGGCGGCCACCAGGTTCTGGTTGTTCACGCGGTCACGGATGGTGTGGGCGTTGTTGCCAGGGAGCTGGGGGGCATTGTCCCAGCACAGGTTGCGGAGGTCGTTGAAGTCGAGGTTGATACGCACCTCGTGGTACTGGAGGGCAATCAGAGGCAGAGCCAGACCAGGGTTGCGGCAGAACCAGAACTGGAGAGGGATGTACAGGGTGTACTCGGGTGCGCAGGACAGCAGCTCCGCAGAGCCGTTGGGCTCGCCACCAGCACAGTCGTTGTCGCAGCCCTCGCCGCCCTGCACGAGCAGGTTGGTGAGCTGGGGGATGTTGCCCACCATCTTTGCATAGCCGGCCTGCTTGCCCGCCTCCTGGGTGAGCTCATTCCAGATGTGCATCCAGTTGCCATAGTGCTTGTCGATGCGCTGGCCACCGATCTCAATCTCCACGCTGCGCACCAGGTTGTGGCCCACCCAGTTGAGCCAACGGAACTGTGCGCCAGAGCCGTCAGTGGAGGCCAGGGTCACTGCGGGCAGGGTTGCCTGCAGGTACATCCTGTGGATCAGATCACCATTACGCTGAATGGTGCAGGTCACCTTCTTGCCGAAGCCAGGAGAGCCGTTGAAAGGGTTCTCGATGGACTCCATGGCGAAGTTGGTGTGGCGGCGGTACACCACCTTGAAGAAGGTAATCTGGGGGTTACCGGTCAGGTAAACGTCCTGGGCGCCGTAGGCGACGAGCTGCATTAAACCACCACCTGTCATCTTGTGTTTATACCCTTTCAGGAGAAAAAAATTCCAGGAATCTGGGATTTTTCCGAAATCTGGGATTTTCTCCGTAGAAACGGTCCAACCACTGCCGGGGAGAGCTCCAATTATCCGAACTTAAACAGCATCAATACAGATAGGTAGAATGTCGGCAAAGAATGCCTTTTTTAACATTCGCCCAACACGGCGAAGTAATCCAGAGGCACGTACCACACTGGATGCCCTTCACACCTTTCATATTCAGAAAATCAAGGAAAAGAAGAATGAGGTCGCTGGGTTGAAGCACGAGAACACACTGCTCGAAGAGGAAATGAAATCCAGTAAAAACTTCATTGAAACATCGATTCTGGAAGACAAGTCATCCAACCTCAAAAAGGAAATCAATGAGATTGAATCCAATGCGGAATTGTATGACTATTATCTCAAAACCGGTGAAATCCTCTTTAATTATTACGGAATCCAGGAGAAAATTCAGAACGGGGTAGAACCAGTTGTGCGTCGTGTAAATACAAAAGCAAAACCTGGAAGTATCCTTGCTGCCCTGGAAGACGCTGCGAGGGGGGATGATCCTGTCGTCTCCCAGCCCGCCCCCCAACCAGAGAAGAAGGGAGAGGAGCTGCGTAGGGATAAGCTGCTAGAATCGTATCTACAGAAGGTGGATCCAGAACACGCCCGTAGCAGCCACGAGATTGAGTTCGAATCATTCGGGGACTGCCCCTGTTGCGAGATTGAAATGATTTTCAGCTCCAATGAGGCAGTATTCACCTGTGCACAATGTGGATTTCAGGATTTTGTGCTGATCGATTCCGATAAGCCGAGTTACAAGGATCCTCCTCGCGAAGTCAGCTATTACGCGTATAAACGTATCAACCATTTCAATGAGTGGCTGGCGCAATTTCAGGCCAAGGAGAGTACGGAAATTCCCACCGAAGTCTACGATGCAATTGTGCTCGAACTCAAGAAGGAGAAGATTATGGATTTCCGAACTCTGAAACACAGCAAAATGAAGGAAATTCTCAAGAAGCTGAAATTCAATAAGTACTACGAGCATATTCCCCACATTATGTACCGTCTCAATGGCCAAACAGGGCCTGTGATGACGAGGGAGGTCGAGGAGAAGCTGCGTTACATGTTCAAGGAGATCCAGCCTTCATTCCAGTCCCATTGCCCCAAGGGTCGCAGCAATTTCCTCTCGTATTCCTACGTTCTCTATAAATTCTGTGAATTGCTGGAACTCGATGAATATCTCCCGTGTTTCCCGCTCCTCAAGAACAGGGATAAATTGTATATTCAAGATAAAATCTGGCAGAAAATCTGCTCGGATTTATCGTGGGAATTTATACGATCGATCTAACCCTTATAGCTTGGCAGGGAATCCTACGAGGTTTGCACCAATGCCGAATCCAGCACCAGAGCGCGCTGCGCCTCCAATACTGGGAGAGACAACATCGAGAATTGCGAAAATGCATGCTGCAACAACGGCGAGGCAGAGAATGTCCTCCATTGGCAGTGCGCGCTTGGGAATGAAAATGGCCGCTAATGCGACGAAGAAGCCCTCAATAAGGTACTTGATTACGCGATTTACAATTTCAGAGGTGGCGCTCATATACTTTGAACGCAGATTTTTTCCGGGGTGTGCGTCTACTACTTAAATATTTCGTACAAAGGATGGTATAGAATTCAAATGTCTGCACCAGAGCCTCGTGAAGATTATCTCAATGAGGATCCTGAAATCCCTGGCCAGAAGTTTTGCCTGTTGAGCTTTTTGAGCCCCGAGAAGGTGCTTGCGAACAAGGATGTGTTCCTGTTCGAGAAGTTCCTACAGACGTTTGAGTACACGTTTAGCACGAAGAATTTCGAGGCGTTTCTGATGACGACTCTGAAGAGTGTGAACGACAAGCTCAATGCTGCTGCCGATGAGGCGGATGCGAAGGATTTGAGCGGGAATGCCGAGGTTCTCCGTAGTAGCAGGGTTCGTATGGACACTGTTATGGATTCTCTGAAGGATTTCGTGAGGACCAACCAGGCCGAGCTGAAGGGATCCAAGCTGAAGGATACCTATGACGATTTCATTTTCGCGAACAGGGATAAGCTGGAGGAGGCGTTCTATGCCCAGAATGAGTTCCGTACCACTGTTCGGGGGATGAAGGTGCGGGGTGTGTACAACTCCAGGGAGGAGGCCGTTGCCCGTTCGAAGAAGCTGCAGCGTACTGACACGATTCACAACATTTTTGTGGGCGAGGTGGGCAAGTGGCTGCCTTGGGACCCCGAGCCATCCCAGGTGGGTGAGCAGGAGTATGCCGAGGAGAAGCTCAATACTCTGATGAAGAAGTACAAGGAGAATGAGGATTCTCGCGAGATGTTCGAGCGTGAGAACAGGGCCAAGATGATGCAGGGAAAGAAGGCGAAGAGTGAGGAGGAACGCGTGGAGGCCGATGCAAATGCGGCACTTGATAAGGTTGCTTCTGCGGCAGAGCCTCAAGCAGGGGCTCAAGCAGGGGCTCAAGCAGAGTACCACGGAATGTTCAGCTCGGATGGCCCCGCTGATCTCGCGATTGCGAGGAAGATGGATCGCGATTCAACATAATAACGATAGCAATCAATGATATCTATAGTTATTAACCGGTGCATTTGAGACACTCAACTCAATGCCCCCACAGGTGTGTTCGTTACAGGTGCCTTCACAGAGTGGCACACATTGTCCTGACAGAATTCGCCCTCCCTGCATGTGATACCCTTGCAGTCAATATCCCTAAATCCCTCGGGGAAAACGGGAGCAAATATCTCGCGAATTATCGGTAACGCTGCGACAAAGAATACAACTCCCAGAAAAAGGCCCAGCAGGGCGTATGCAATGCGCTTCTTCATTCTATATTGCAGGTTAGATTTATCGTTGTTATGGTAAGACCGGAAGAGGTATCTTTTCTACAAGCTCCTGTAGACCTGTTTCCAGGCATATTCCATTTCCGCACCTACTGTTTCCCATACACGCCGGTAAATCGACCCCGCACCTCGCCCCCGTATTTACAACCGAAGACTGAAACGCCTCCTCGATTAGATACGGACGCATACGCAGTTGGCGATCAATCAATAGTAATACAACTGCAATACATGCAAGTATTGTTAATTGCAGCTTCATCTCTATGATAGTCTGTTATGTTGTTTTACGAACATTAATAGCCGGTCCACGCAAACGGAGAGCCGCCCTCGGATCATACGGCTCTTCGTCCTTCTCCATATGATACGACGCAGAGTGATGCCAGAATTCGGGCGCCCCAATACGAAAATCGGGATGCGTATCCGCCTTATACCAGAAAATACAGTCCTCCAGTTTTGCGCTGTGGCTGGTGTTATCAATCACAAGACATTCATAATTCTGTGTGCACTGGTCCATAATCTGACAGAAGAACTCGAATGACGGGAATGCAGAGGCGTAGTTATCGTAAATACGCTTGCGATTATTGAGGTATGGCTCGCGCAGAATGAAGACAAAATCCACGTTGGTACGAAGAGCCGGTTGGATACCGAGGGGGTATTGCATAGTGATAAGGAAAAACGTCTTCAGCCAACGACCGTTCATAAACAGGTAGCGAATATTCTTGTCGTGGGTCCAGGAGTCGTCGTACATACAGTCATCGAGAATCATAAAGGAACGAGGATCCAGCTTCGATCTCACATTCACCTTCAAATCCGTCTGGATCTTTTTCATTATCATTTTCTGCCGGTTGACGAATTTCTCCAGAATCATCGGACTGAATTCACCGTGAATAAAGAGCGGCGGGATCATTTTACCGTAGAAGGAATTCGACTCCTCCGTGCCTGAAATTACAGTTCCGAGGGGCATATCTTGATGGTGAAAGAGGAGATCCCGAACTAATGTGGACTTACCAGTCCTGCGACGCCCAATGAAAATTGCAACGGCGTCCTGTGGAATACGTTTCATATCGAACTTCTTGATATTAAAATTCACGTGTGCCATTGTAGTGGATGTAGACTATTTAGTCAATACCAAAAAAATTGCGGGCAATTCCACATAGATGAATATTACTATCAGCAAGATATACTACGATGAACAATGAACTCCGGGGTGCACAATTGCCCAATTCACGTTTCCGGACTGGTCCAATGCCGGCTGAATTACTCCACGTAGAAGGCTACAGGAATTTACAGACCTTTTTTCCAACCCTGACAAAATTGTTCCGTATTGCTCGCTGGACAGATGGGAATGAAATTTGGATGGATACACGGATGCGAATTCAGGCAATTGACTGCTCTGGCACCGCCGGTTCATGCAACATTACCCTAGTGCCAAACACGGAAGTTTCAAATTCCGCCGCCCCAACCAGGCAGGCAGCATTTCTCAAAGTAACTCATCTCCTCGATCCGAATAAGTGGATGCGCGGCCACTACAGCCTACCAAAGGAATCCGGTCTCCCCTGGCACAGCAAATCGTGGATGAAGGCCTTTCAGAAACTCCAGGATCCTTGGAATCAGGCGTACGTGGAGACTATCGCATCCTATGCCCTCGGCAGGATCAAGGAGGAAGGATTGAGCCCTCACTTCAATAGTTTCTACGGTGGATTCTGTGCCCGTGCCAACAAGTACCGGTACAATATGACGGACGATTTCCACACCTATCGCCACGAGAGCTGGTTCTGGAAGGGATATGACCGTGCGACGTTTAAATTCAGAATTTACAGGAACGCGAATTCGAAGGAGGAATTGACAGAGCAGGAAGTTCGTGAATTTATCGAAAAATACAAGGACGTTCATCACACGGGGGAACATAGCTCGGAGGAGGAAGAGGAGGAACTCAATATGATCGATATTGGCGAGGAAGTTGAATTAGGATCGATCAAATCTGCAGATGTGTCAATTGCGAGCTCTGTGTCATCTGCTCCATCCACCGAGATATCCTATGAGGAATCGGATGATTACGAACTTTACGCTGAAATTGACAATTACCCTGTAATGTTAATTGTCAGCGAGAAGAACACGGGAACAATGGATATGCTTTTTAATCCCGCGAACAGGGAACTTATTGCAGCCGATGCCGACAATTGGGAGCGCTGCTGGGCTGCCTGGATATTTCAAATTATTGCCGGCCTTTCATGTGCACAGACACTCCTCGGATTTACGCACAATGATCTGCACACGAATAATGTTGTCTGGTCCGAGACGGAGGAGGAATATCTATATTACACCAGCCGCAGTGGACAGGTGTTCCGCGTGCCCACCTTTGGCAAACTCTTCCGCATTATTGATTTCGGTCGGTCTATTCTCACAATCAATGGGCAAATGTTTATCAGTGATGATTTCAAGCCTGGTAATGATGCGGATGGACAGTATTGTTTCAGCCCTCTGAATC
>Ga0114968_10003036_pt1 | contig 12671 bp, 10 predicted proteins | sample M_130807_EF_Meta_FD_87020 | JGI IMG/M metagenome (GOLD analysis project Ga0114968, IMG submission 87020) | Freshwater microbial communities from Lake Montjoie, Canada to study carbon cycling - M_130807_EF_MetaG | ecosystem: Environmental > Aquatic > Freshwater > Lake | place: Lake Montjoie... | reverse complement strand
TCGGTGACCGTTACTTTGGCTGGCGTGGCGCTTTGGCAGCGCTGGCCGGCATGCTGCTTTTGCCCTTGCTGGTGGTCATGGTCCTAACGATTGCGCTCTCGGGCGTAGGCCATCTGGCGCAGGTACAGGGTGCCTTGCGGGGTATGGGGGCGGTCTCTGCAGGCCTGATTGCCGGTACGGGCTTGCGCCTGGTACCCGCTTTGCGCAGCAACGTCATGGGTTTGCTGGTTTGCACTGCCTTGGTCGGCATCACCTTTATCAGCATTGCCTGGCTGCGTGTGCCGCTAGGTTGGGTAATGTTGGGGCTGGGTCTGCCAGCGTTTTTCTGGGCTTTGCGGCAAATCCAACAGATTCAAAGCCGCCAAGGAGATGGCGCATGAACGGCTTTGAGGCTACCGATCTGTGGGGCTTGCTGGGCTGCTTTGTGTCGCTCTCGCTGATGTCTGTGGGCGGCGCAATCGCCACCGTTCCCGAAATGCACCGCTACCTGGTGGCTCAAACCCATTGGCTGAGCGAAAGCCAATTTAGCGCCTCGATTGCGCTGGCGCAGGCCGCGCCGGGCCCTAATGTATTGTTTGTTGCGGTTTTGGGCTGGAATGTGGGTTTGGCATCGGCCCCGCTGGGTGCGCCCACGGCCTGGGCCTTGTCCGGCGCGGCGATGGCCGTTTCGATGGTGGGCATCATTTTGCCCAGCACGACGCTGACTTATTTCGCAGCGCGCTGGGGCCACCAAAACCGCGAACGCGCCCCGGTGCGGGCCTTTAAGCAATCGATGGCGCCCGTGGTGGTGGCTTTGCTCATCTCCACCGGATGGCTACTGACCACCAGCCACGGCAATGTCCAAGAGGCACCGCTGTTGTGGCTGCTGACGCTGGCCTCGGCCTTGCTAGTCTGGAAAACGCGCATCCACATCCTGTGGCTGCTGGCCGCGGGCACCGCCTTGGGCGCGCTCGGCCTGATTTAGGCACGCCGCTTAACGCGGGTTTTCAAAGAAAACGTAGTTGGTGGCGTAGTCGCTGATTTCGAAATACACTTTTTTCTCGCCCGGATCGACCTGCATATTCAGGTTCTCGTCCAGAACACCATAGCCAAACCGATAGGGCCGTGCTTTATTGTCATAGGTGCCCATGGCGGTGCTCAACTTGTCGATCTTGAGGAAGCGGCGCACTAATTTGTCCCCGGCATAGACTTCCAAAACGCCGTTGGTGCCGGTCCAATTTTGAATATCGCGGCTGATTTTGTTTTGCTGCTCCTGGGTGCAGGACACCAAAGCCAGCGTCAGGCTGGCGCAAAGCCCGGCCATCAGCAGGCGCTGTACATTCTGAGTGCGTTTCATACCTTGGCTCCTTGGGTGGTGGACATAGGGCGGCGCTGGCGCAGCGCTTCGTAGAGGCAAACTCCGCTGGCGACCGACACATTGAGGCTCTCGACCGCGCCTTGCATGGGGATGCTAACCAACTGGTCGCAGGTCTTGGCCGTGAGTTGGCGCATACCGGCGCCTTCTGCGCCCAGCACCAAGGCCGTGGGGCCGCGCAAATCGGCCTGGTAGAGCGTGCCCGGCGCGGTATCGCTGGTTCCGGTGATCCAGATGTTGCGCTCCTTGAGCTCCATCAGCGTGCGCGCCAGATTGGTCACCATGAAATACGGCACGGTCTCGGCCGCGCCGCTGGCCACTTTGGCCACCGTGGCGTTGATGCCGGCGGCATGGTCTTTCGGAGCGATCACCGCATGCGCACCCGCGCCGTCGGCCACGCGCAAGCAGGCGCCCAGGTTGTGGGGATCGGTGACGCCGTCGAGCACCAGCAAGAGTGCGGGCGTGCGTTCGGCCGGCGGCAGCGCGGCCTGAGCCGCTTCCAAATCTTCCAGCAAAACATCGAGTGAGCGCGCCTGGGGCAGCGGCTGGGTGCGCGCCGCCACGCCCTGGTGGCCATGGCTGCCGCACAGCTTGGACAAGCGCATGCCGTCGGCCTCAATCAAGCGTACGCCGGCCGATTGGGCTTTTTCCAAAAATTGGCGCATCCGCGCGTCGCGCCGGTTGGGTTCGAAATACAGCTCCACAATGGATTGCGGAGCGATTTTCAGGCGCACACCGAGTGCGTGAAAACCAAAAAGTATGTGATGTGCGGCCATGCGGCGATTATCGGCGGGTCTAGCTTGCCCGGCGGCTTAGGCCAAGCCTTGGACCTCGTCCGAGGCGATCCGCCCGGCCTCGATGGTGATACGCCGGGCGCAGCGTGCCGCAATCGCCCTGTCGTGCGTCACCAGCACCAGCGTGGTGCCCCACTCCTGGTTGAGGGCGAACATCAGCGCCATGATGGTCTCGCCCGTGGCAAAGTCCAGGCTGCCGGTGGGCTCATCGGCCAACAGAAGTGCCGGTTGCACGACAAAAGCACGCGCCAAGGCCACGCGCTGCTGCTCGCCACCGCTTAGAACCTTGGGGTAGGCCTGAAGGCGCTGGGCCAGCCCAACGCGCTCGAGCATGGCCGTGGCGCTCTTGCGCGCATCCTTGCGACCGGCCAATTCCAGGGGAAGCATCACGTTTTCCAGCGCCGTCAGATTGCCCAAAAGCTGAAAACTCTGGAACACAAAACCGAGCTGACGCGCCCGCAAGGCGGCCCGGGCATCCTCGTCCAGGGCAAACAGATCCTGGCCACCAATATGCACCTGGCCGCCAGAGGGCGTGTCCAGGCCGGCGATGATGGAGAGCAAGGTGCTTTTGCCCGAGCCAGAGGCGCCCACGATGGCCACCGTTTCGCGCGGGGCCAGCGAGAAATTGATGTCTTGCAGGATGTGGAGGGTTCCGGTGGAATCGGTTACCGACTTGCAGACGCGCTGAACCGCGATAATTGAATCAGACATGGCACTTTCACTAAATCGCAGGTACTTTAACGCAAGCACGTTGGCGCTGGCCTGGGCTGCATGCTTGCCCACACAGGCCAAAGGCAATGGGACACTGCTGGTGGTAGGCGACTCGCTGAGCGCCGAGTACGGTCTGCCCCGGGGCAGCGGTTGGGTGGCGTTGCTGGCGCAGCGGCTCAAAGCCGAGGGCTCGTCGGTCCAGGTGGTCAACGCCAGCATCAGCGGCGACACCACCTCGGGCGGGCGCTCGCGCCTGGCGCCGCTGCTGGCGCAGCACAAGCCCCAGGCCGTTATCATTGAATTAGGCGGCAATGACGCCCTGCGCGGTCTGCCCCTCTCGGCCTCGCAAGCCAATTTGGACGCGATGGTCCAAGCCTGCCAGGCCCAAGGCGCCAAAGTGCTCTTGCTGGGCATGCAGGTGCCCCCCAACTACGGCCCCGATTACAGCGCCCAGTTTGCCGCCATGTATGTGCAGGTGGCCAAGCAACGCAAATGCGCCTTGCTGCCCTTTTTTCTGCAGGGCGTGGCCGATGTTGCGCAGGCGGACACGCTGTTTCAGGCCGACCGCATTCACCCCGTGGCCGCTGCCCATCCGCAGTTGCTGCAAAACGTCTGGCCCCAGGTCAAGAAAATCCTTCCATGAGCCTGAGCCTTGTTTCTGCTGACCACGCCATCGCGCAGTGGGACCGGTTCGATAGCGTGATCGACGCGCGCAGCGAGTCCGAATACGCGCTGGACCACCTGCCTGGCGCCTGCAATTGGCCTACTCTCAATGATGAGGAACGCCAAGCCATTGGCACGATGTACAAGCAGGTCAATGCGTTTGAAGCCAAGAAGCGCGGCGCCGCCATTGCGGCGCGCAATATTGCCGCCCACATCGAACGCGAGGTGCTGGACAAACCGCGCGACTGGGCGCCACTGGCCTATTGCTGGCGCGGCGGCAAGCGCAGCGGCTCCCTTTCGCTGGTGCTAGACCAGATCGGGTTTCGGGTCAGTCTGATCGAGGGCGGCTACAAAGCCTTTCGCGCCGCCATGCTTATCGACTTGGAGCGCCTAGCCCAGTCCTTGCAATTTCAGGTGGTGTGTGGAACCACCGGCTCAGGCAAAACCCGCCTTTTGCATGCCCTGGCGCAAGAAGGCGCGCAAGTCTTGGATCTGGAGCATCTGGCGCGCCACCGCAGCTCGGTGCTGGGGGCCATTCCCGGCGAGCCGCAGCCCAGCCAAAAGCGCTTTGACACCCTGGTGTGGGACCAACTGCGCCGCTTTGACCCGGCGCGCCCCGTTTTTGTCGAGAGTGAGAGCAAAAAAGTCGGCAATGTCGCCATCCATAACACCTTGGTCGATGCCATGCGCCGTAGCGCATGCCTGATGCTGGAGCTCGATCTGTCCGAGCGTGTGGCGCTGCTGCTCGAGGATTACCGCTATTTTGTAGAGAACCCGGATCACTTTTGTAACCGCCTGGATGCGCTCACGGCGCAAAAAGGCAAAGTCTGTATCGAGGCTTGGAAAGCCAGCGTCCTGCTAGGTGATGTGGCCAGTGTGGTGCAAGCCTTGCTTACCGAGCACTACGACCCGGTCTACCTGCAATCCATAGAGCGCAATTTCAGCCTGTTTCAATCGGCGCCGAGATTACGGCCAGAGGGCCGCAGTGCACACGCGATGGCAGCGCTGGCGCGCAGTTTAGTTTAGTCAACCGACGGGGCGGATGGCGTCGTAGGCGTAGGGCTTGACGTTGCCGCAGGCAGTTGCTGATCCACCCAAGCAGCGCCGGAGGCAGGCGCCTCATCGCCGCCCGATTTACGCTCGCTCTTGTTTTTGAGCTTGTCCTCTTTTTTACGCTTCTTAGCCAATTCTTTTTGGCGTTTTTCGTATCCGTAATTGGGAGTAGCCAAGGTAATCCTTTGAAAGTTAAGGCAACTTTAACACCATGCCCTGGGTCGCGTCGGCGTTCGCCACGGGCGATGGATTGCGCGATCCATAGATGTTTTCACAAATTTTGTTAAATCTAGGAAATTTATGTTTAAAATAATATAAGAAATCAAATATTGATAATCATTAAGGGGAAGGCTTTGAAATTGAAGGGCGTTACAGGTCTGTTGACAGCTTGGATGCGGCATACCCTAGGAGCCGGTCGCCTTCGGCGCGCACTCGCATGCTGTTTTGTACTTCTGGTCCTGGTCATTGCGCCCTTCTCAGTGCAGGCCAAAGAGGTCGATTTTTCACAAGCTGGCAGCGAGCCGATCGATATCACCAGCATCGCCCGCTGGGCGCCAGACCCCGAAGGAGTGCTGCGCTTTGACGAGGTGCGCAATGCGCCCTCGCCATTGCCATTTCGCGGCCCGGGCGCTGGTAACTGGAGTGCCGATTTCGGGCCAGGCACGGCCGCGTACTGGCTCAGCTTTCGCATCATTAATCGCGGCAACCTTGCCACTGAACGGGTTTTGATGATGGCCAGTCCGCTGCTGGACCAGTGGGACGCCTATGTGGAATCGGCCGACGGGTCTTTGCGTCAGTACAAAACGGGCTGGGCCGCTGGTCTGAACAGCCGGCCTTTGTCTGCTCCATTTTTCTCGCTGCCCTTGGCTTTAGGCCCCGGCCAGGCGCAGTCGGTATGGATCCGCGTGCAAAGCCCTTTTGGGGCGGACGCTTCAGCCATGCTGCTCACCAACAGCCAGTTTCAAGCGATCCAATTGGAATGGTCGGCCCGCAATGCATGGCGCATGGGCTTGTGCGCGCTGGGGCTGGGCGTCACCGCGCTGCTATGGGCGGTAACGCGGCGCAAAATTTACCCTCTGTATGGCATTCTGGTGCTGTGTGCCATGGGATGGTTGGGGCTGCACTCCGGCCAGTGGCAGACGCAGCTGCCTCTGGGTGATGTAGCACCCGCACCGATCTTGCCGCCATTGTCCAGTTTGTGCCTATCTTTGGCGGCCATGGCACTGCTGCGCCACGCGCTCAATCTTGCCCAATTTGCACGCCTTGCCGATCGCTTTGCCAAAGCATGGATGATCGCAGGCCTCCTTTTGGCGTGCCTATTGGCTTGGCCGGCGTTGAGCGCGCCTGTGTTGCCCTATTACATAGGCCTTAGTTACCTGGCGGTGCTGCTGATAACAGCCCGCCAGAGCCTGCGCCAAGGCTGGCCGACTGCGGCATTTCTGGTTGCTGAGTTGCTACCGATGCTTGTCAGCTATGGTCAAACCTTGGTCGACAGTGCGGCGCCAGACCCCCTGCTGATGTTCGCCCCGCCTGGGCATAACGGCGTTATTCTGAGCGTCGCGCTGTTGGGCTTTGCCATGGGCCTGCAACAAGCGGACAAACTGCGCACTCAATTGCAGGCCCTGCGGGCCCTGCTCACCCAGCAAAACCAGGCCCTAGAACGGGCTCGCCAAATGGAGATTGACCTGGAGGCGACCGTCTCCCAGCGCACCCAATCGTTGGCGCTGGCGGCGCAGCGCTTGGAGTCCTTAAGCACAGTGGACGGCATGACCGGCGTGGCCAACCGCCGCCGTTTTGACGAAACCCTGCTGGTCGAGTGGGGGCGGGCAGCGCGCGATAAACGCCCCCTGTCGATTGCGTTGATTGATGTGGACTGGTTCAAATCCTTCAACGACCACTACGGCCACCCCGCAGGGGACGAATGCTTGCGCCAACTGGCCCGGGTTTTTGAGGCCGGGGTGATGCGCAGCGGCGACCTGATCGCCCGCTATGGAGGTGAAGAATTTATCCTGATTGCTCCCGATACCGACCACAACGGCATCCAAACCATTGCCAATTACCTGTGCCAAGAGGTTTTTGCATTGGGAATGGCGCACGAGGGCAGCCACTACGGGCGGGTATCGGTCAGCATCGGTGTGGCCACGGCTTACCCGCAGCAAGGATCCAAGGCTGGCGTCTTGGTCCAAGAGGCCGATGCCGCGCTGTACCGCGCCAAAACGCAGGGGCGGCACCGGGTAGCCGGACCTTAAAAGTTCAAGGTCCGCTTGTCCACGGCCAAAGCCGCTTCTTTGGTCGCTTCGCTTAGCGATGGATGCGCGTGACAAATACGGGCGATGTCCTCGGCGCTGGCCTTAAATTCCATGGCTACAACCGCCTCCGAAATCAGCTCGCTGGCCATGGGGCCCACGATGTGGACGCCCAAAATCTCGTCGGTGGTGGCGTCGGCCAAAAACTTGACCATCCCGGTGGTGTCGCCTAGCGCACGGGCGCGGCCGTTGGCCAAGAAGGGGAAAGTGCCCGCCTTGTAGGCGACGCCGTCAGCCTTGAGTTGCTGCTCGGTGCGCCCCACCCAGGCAATTTCCGGGCTGGTGTAAATCACCCAAGGAATGGTGTTGAAGTTGACGTGCCCGTGCTGGCCCGCGATGCGCTCAGCCACGGCGACGCCCTCTTCCTCGGCCTTGTGGGCCAGCATCGGGCCGCGCACCACGTCGCCCACGGCCCAAACGCCGGGCACATTGGTTTTGCAATCGGCATCGACCACGATAGCGCCGCGCTCATCGAGCGCCAGCCCAAGCACCTGCGCATTGAGGCCTGTGGTGTTGGGCACGCGGCCGATGGACACAATCAGTTTGTCGGCATCCAAGGTCTGGGCCTCACCTTTGGCGTTGGTGTAGGCAATGGAAACGCCTTTTTTGCCCGTCGTGATCTCGCGCACTTGTACGCCCAGTTCAATTTTCAGGCCCTGCTTGTCAAACGCTTTTTTGGCTTCTTTGGCGATTTGCTGGTCTACCGCGCCCAGAAAAGTGGGAAGGCCTTCCAAAATCGTGACTTCCGAACCTAAGCGACGCCAGACCGAGCCCATTTCCAGGCCGATCACGCCCGAGCCGATGAGGGCTAGCTTCTTGGGAACCGCGCCGATGCGCAACGCGCCATCGTTGGAAAGCACCTGCACCTCGTCAAACGGCGTGCCGGGCAAAGCCCGCGCGCTCGACCCGGTAGCGATGATGACCTGCTTGGCCCGCAACGTGTCCGCCTGCGCACCGCTAACTTGCACGGTATGCAAACCGCCTTGGGCGGCGTCGAGCGCGCCCCGCCCGTGGAAAAAGCTGACCTTGTTTTTCTTGAACAAATACAAGATGCCGTCGTTGTTTTGCTGCACGACCGCATCTTTGCGCGCGAGCATTTGGCCCACGTCCATGGTCACCGACTTGGCGCTGATACCGTGGTCGGCGAAATGGTGCAAAGCATGGTCCAGGTGCTCGCTGGACTGCAGCAGCGCTTTGGACGGGATGCAACCCACATTGGTGCAGGTGCCGCCGAGCGCAGGGCCGCCTTTGGCGTTGGTCCACTCGTCGATGCAAGCGACTTTAAAACCAAGTTGGGCCGCGCGGATCGCAGCGATATAACCGCCAGGGCCGGCGCCAATGACGACGACGTCAAATTCTTTGCTCATGGTGTGCGCCTATTTAGATGTCAAACAACAGGCGCGAAGGGTCTTCCAGCGCCTCTTTCATGGCCACCAAGCCAAGTACGGCTTCGCGGCCGTCGATGATGCGGTGGTCATAGCTCATGGCAAAGTAGTTCATCGGGCGCACGACCACCTGGCCGTTTTCGACGACGGCGCGGTCTTTGGTCGCATGCACGCCCAAAATCGCCGATTGGGGCGGGTTGATGATGGGCGTGGACAGCATGGAGCCGAAAGTGCCGCCATTAGAGATCGAGAAGGTGCCACCGGTCATGTCTTCCATGCCCAGTTTGCCGTCGCGGGCCTTGGCGCCAAATTCGGCTATCTTTTTCTCGATGTCGGCAAAGCTCATTTGATCGGCGTTGCGCAAAATCGGGACCACCAGGCCGCGTGGCGAACCCACGGCGATGCCGATATCAAAGTAGCCGTGGTAGACGATGTCATTGCCATCCACCGAGGCATTGAGCACAGGGTATTTTTTGAGCGCATGGACCGCTGCTTTGACGAAAAAGCTCATAAAGCCTAGCTTGATGCCATGCTCTTTCTCGAAACGGTCTTGGAACTTTTTACGCATCTCCATGACCGGGGCCATGTTGATTTCGTTGAAAGTGGTCAGGATGGCGTTGGTCGCCTGCGACTGCAGCAGACGCTCGGCCACGCGCGCGCGCAGGCGGCTCATGGGCACGCGTTGCTCGGGGCGCTCGCCCAAGCTGAGGGCGGCAGGCGCAGAAACCTGGGGCAAGGCCGTTTGCGGTACGCCGGTCGGGATGGCCACTGCAGTGGCGGGAGACTGCAAAGCTTGCAAAACATCGCCCTTGGTTACGCGGCCATCCTTGCCGGTACCGGCGACCGAGCCGGCAGACATATGGTTATCGGCCATCAGCTTGGCCGCTGCAGGCATCTGCACACCGGCTTTGGCGCCCGCCGCCGGTGCGGCAGCAGACGTTGCGGGTGCGGCAGCCGGCACAGCTGCGGGCGCGGTTGGGGCACTGGACGCCACTTTGCCGTCTGTATCGATGCGCGCGATCAGTTGCTCGGCAGTCACCGTGCCGCCATCGGCTACCAAAATTTCGGACAACACGCCAGCGCTGGGGGCCGGCACTTCGAGAACGACCTTGTCGGTCTCGATTTCGATCAGGATTTCATCGACCGCGACGCTGTCGCCGACCTTCTTTTTCCACTGCAGCATGGTGGCTTCTGCCACGGATTCAGAGAGCTGGGGGACTTTAACTTCTACGATTGCCATACGATTCTTTCAATGTGATTGCGGGGCGGACAGGGCTGACTACTTGGTCAGAACCACGCCCTTGAGCTTGCCAAAGGCGCCGTCGACCAGCGCTTTTTGCTGTTCCTGGTGCAGGTGCGAATAGCCCACTGCGGGCGAGGCCGATGCCGCGCGTCCGGAATAGCCCAGCTTTTGCCCGTCAACCATGTTTTCGTGGATGTAGTGCTGCACAAAAAACCAGGCGCCCTGGTTTTGCGGCTCGTCCTGCGTCCAGACGATTTCTGTGGCATTAGGGTACTTTTTGATCTCGTTGCCAAACGCCTTGTGGGCAAAGGGGTAAAGCTGCTCGATACGCACAATAGCCACGTCGTCCGCGCCGCGTTCGGTACGTTTTTTGACCAGGTCGTAATACACCTTGCCCGAACAGACCACGATGCGCTTGACCTTGTCGGCCTTGAGCTCGGCCGTCTCGCCGATCACGGTTTGGAAGCCGCCACGCGTGAATTCGCTCAGCGGCGAGGTGGCGTCCTTGTTACGCAACAGTGACTTGGGCGTCATGATGATCAGCGGTTTGCGCACATTGCGCACCATTTGACGGCGCAGCACATGAAAAATCTGGCTCGCTGTGGTTGGCTGCACGATTTGCATATTGGTATCGGCCGCCAATTGCATGAAGCGCTCCAAGCGCGCCGAACTGTGCTCCGGCCCCTGGCCTTCGTAGCCGTGCGGCAGCATCAGCGTCAGACCATTTACACGGCCCCACTTGACTTCGCCCGAGGCGATGAACTGGTCAATCACCACCTGCGCGCCATTGGCAAAGTCGCCAAACTGCGCCTCCCAAATCACCATGGTGTTGGGGTCGTTGGAGGCGTAGCCATACTCAAAGCCGAGCACCGCCTCCTCCGAAAGAATGGAGTCGATCACGACAAACGGGGCTTGGTTATCAGCCACGTTTTGCAGCGGAACGTAGGTGCCAACGTCCCATTTTTCGCGGTTCTGGTCGTGAATAACAGCATGGCGGTGAGTAAAGGTACCTCGGCCGCTGTCTTCACCAGAGAGTCGCACCGGGTAACCGCTGGCCACCAGTGAGGCAAACGCCATGTGCTCGCCCATGCCCCAGTCCACCGGAATCTCGCCCCGGCCCATGGCGGCGCGGTCGTCGTAGACCTTGCGCACAAGTTGATGGGGCGTGACGCTGTCTGGAATCTTGGTCATGCGCTCGGCCAGACGCTTCCATTCGGACATCGGCAGCGCGGTATCGCCCACGTCGGTCCACTTTTTGCCCAGGAAAGGCGCCCAATCAACGGTGAATTTGGTCTTGAAATTGGTCAGCACCGGGTCTGAGGTGTGGCGGCCTTCGTCCAGCGCGGCGCGGTAGGCTTTGACCATCTCGTCGCCCAAGCCCTCGCCCAGGCCTTGGGCGGCCAGTTTGTCGGCAAAGAGTTTGCGGGTGCCGGGATGGGCGCTTATTTTTTTGTACATCAAGGGCTGCGTCAGGCTCGGGGTGTCCTGCTCGTTATGGCCCAGTTTGCGAAAACAAATAATGTCCACCACGATGTCCTTGCGGAACTTCATGCGGTATTCCAGCGCGAACTGGGTGGCCAGCACCACCGCCTCGGGATCGTCCGAGTTGACGTGCAGCACCGGCGCCTCGACCATCTTGACGATGTCGGTACAAAACGCGCTGGAGCGCATATCGCGCGGGTCCGAGGTGGTAAAGCCGATTTGGTTGTTGATGATGATATGCACCGTGCCGCCCGTGGTGTAACCACGGGTTTGGGCCAGCGCCAAAGTCTCTTGGTTGACGCCCTGGCCGCCAAAGGCGGCGTCGCCGTGCACCAGCACCGGCAGCACTTGCTTGCCCTGCGGGTCGGAGCGGCGGTCCATGCGCGCGCGCACAGAACCTTGCACGACCGGGTTGACGATCTCCAAATGCGAGGGGTTAAAGGCCAGCGACAAATGCACCGGGCCGCCAGGGGTGCTGACGTCCGAGCTAAAGCCTTGGTGGTATTTCACGTCACCCGCCGTGAGTTCTTCGGGCGCGGTATGGTCAAACTCGGCAAACAAGTCTTTGGGCTGCTTGCCCATGGTGTTAACCAGCACGTTCAGGCGCCCGCGGTGGGCCATACCGATCACAATCTCCTGCACGCCTTGGGCGCCGGCGGACTGGATCAGCTCGTCCATCGCCGCGATAAAGCTCTCGCCGCCCTCCAGCGAGAAGCGCTTTTGGCCGACGTACTTGGTGTGCAAAAAGCGCTCTAAGCCCTCGGCAGCGGTGAGGCGGCCCAGGATGTGCTTTTTCTTCTCGGCATTGAAATTGGGTTTGCTGCGCACGCTCTCTAACTTTTGCTGCCACCAGCGTTTCTCGTCCTGGTCGGTCGCGTACATGAACTCGGCGCCCACGGTGCCGCAGTAGGTCTCACGCAAGGCATTGAGCAACTCGCGCAAGGACATGGTGTTCTTGCCGAAAAAAGTGTTGCTAGTGTCAAAAACGGTTTCCTGATCGGCATCACCAAAGCCGTAAAACGCGGGGTCCAGGTCCGAGATCGCCGGACGGGCGGTCCGCTTGAGCGGGTCCAGATCGGCCCAGCGCTGGCCGACGTTACGGTAGGCGGCTATCAGTTGCTGCGCGGCGGTGCGCTTGCGCCCCATCTCGGCGTCGGCACTGGCCAACACCACCCGGGTGCCACCTGACTTGGCGCGCTGGGCAAAGGCATTGACCACCGGCAGGTGGGCCACATCACGGGCATTGCTGCCATCGGCGGCGGGCACATGTTGCAAAGCGTCGAAGTAGTCGCGCCAGGTGTCGGGGACGCTTCCGGGGTTGTCGAGGTAGTTTTCGTACATTTCCTCGACATAGGGCGCATTGCCACCGAAGAGAAAAGTGTTGCCCAAATAGGCGCTGTAGACGGACGGTGTCGTACTCATTTTTCGCTGACCTCCGTTTCCCTCCAGGGAAACATAAGCTGGTTAATAGACCTTCCGCTGTACGGCTTGACCGGATGGCGGATGCGACTTTGGCGGCAAGCGCCTTGGTAACGGAGCGTATTCTGCCATCGAAACCCGGCCCGGTCGTTCGGGCCACCCGCCCCTTGGGGCCGATCGATTGCAGCTACCCTAGACCATGTCCTTGATTTGTTGCAAGGCTGAAGGGTCTTCCATGGTGGTGAGGTCGCCTGGATCGCG
>Ga0114968_10003034_pt1 | contig 12675 bp, 10 predicted proteins | sample M_130807_EF_Meta_FD_87020 | JGI IMG/M metagenome (GOLD analysis project Ga0114968, IMG submission 87020) | Freshwater microbial communities from Lake Montjoie, Canada to study carbon cycling - M_130807_EF_MetaG | ecosystem: Environmental > Aquatic > Freshwater > Lake | place: Lake Montjoie... | reverse complement strand
CTTCTACTGGAATTTTAAAATCGACAGGCGTTATTAATTCAGCAATTTTTGCAGAAATCTGTTCTGCTGAAAATGGCTTATATATTTCACGAACAACATTCACGCTATCAAGCATTTGATTGCTATCAAGCTCATTACATTTTTCTAATAATTGGCTAAGTAAATCAGATTTACCGGTTTCTTTTAAAAGTTCAATGGCTGCTCTAAATGCCACAAAATCGCCCAGTTTGCTCATGTCTATTCCATAACAATCGGGATATCTTATTTGTGGTGCTGACGAAACTACAATAATTTTTTTAGGACTTAATCGACCCAACATGCGGATGATGCTTTCTTTCAAAGTAGTGCCGCGCACAATACTATCATCAATCACCACCAAAGTATCTACATCTTTATTCACCGTTCCATAAGTAATGTCATAAACGTGTTGAACCATTTCGTTTCGGCTACTGTCTTCCGTTATGAAGGTTCTTAGTTTTACATCTTTAATGGCAATTTTTTCAATACGCACTTTCCGGTTTATCATTTCAGAAAGCTTTTCCGCATCATAATCATTGCCCCAACTTAAAATTCTTTCTATTTTAATTTTATTGAGATAATCTTCTGCGCCTTTAATTAAGCCGTAAAAAGCCGTTTCTGCCGTATTGGGTATAAAAGAAAAAATGGTATTTCTTAAATCATAATTAATCGCGTTGAGAACGATGTTACTTAGGTTGTAGCCTAAAGCAATTCTTTCTCTGTAAATCTTTTCATCGCTACCACGACTAAAATATATGCGCTCAAAACTGCAGGCCTTTCTTTCTTTGGCTTCTATAATTTGCTCTATTTGATAATCGCCATTTTCATGTACAATTAATCCCATGCCTGGCATCAATTCTTTCACTTCATTTTCTTCAAGGTTAAACGCAGTTCTTATGGCTGCTCTTTCACTTGCTGCAACTACCACATCGTCGCTTATATAATAGTATGAAGGTCTTATTCCGTGTGCATCGCGGACTACAAAAGATTCGCCACTTCCAGTAATTCCAGCAAAATTGAATCCGCCATCAAATAATTGCACTGATTTTTTAAGTACATCAACGATGTTTATTTCTCCAGGATGTTGTTCATCAGCTTCTACTAAATAGTGATGAATTACTTCCATCATTGCGGCTAAATCACTTTGCTTCTGAAAAGCATCCGCATCAATTTGTACCAACTTAAAAAGCTCTTCTGTATTAACTAAATTAAAATTTCCGGCCAATGCCATGTTTCTTGTAGGGACAATATCTTTTTTTATAAAAGGGTGACAAAAAGCAACGTCATTTTTTCCTTGAGTGCCATAACGCAAATGGCCAAGCAACAATTCACCCATCACATTGATGTGGCCTTTCATTAATCCGGGATGATGTTTGATTTCGGGTTGGTATTTTTCTATTTCGGCAATTTCTTGTCCTATTTTTTCAAACAAATCGGCAATAGGTTGATGGGCATTGCTTCTAATCCGATAAAGAAATGGATAACCGGGTTCTGTATCTAATTTTATGGCAGCAACCCCAGCACCGTCTTGTCCACGATTGTGCTGTTTTTCCATTAATAAATACAACTTATTCAAACCGTATAAAACGTTGTTGTATTTCTGTTGATAATAGCTAAAAGGTTTACGCAATCTGATTAAGGCTAAACCGCATTCGTGTTTTATTTCGTCGCTCATAATATTTGTAACAAGAATTAAGTGGCAAAAATAGTTGATAAGCCTTACGCAAACAAAAAACCCCGCAAAAGAGCGGGATTTTTAAAATAAAAAATTTTGTATTTACAATCCACTAATGCAAAGACCCAATTGTAGCAATTTAATATTAGCAGCTACATTGTCTTTAAACATGGTGGTTAAATTATAAGATCCAAAAACAGAAAAATTGCCATATCCAACTCTTGCGGTAGCGGCAATACGTGTAGTGTTAAAATAACCTTTTGCGGTAACTTTTTGAGTAAATTGGTTAATTGTTGTACCTGATCCGTTTAGCAATGTTTTTCCTTTTGTATGCGCGTTTATCAATGTACCAACTTTTGCGCCCAAAGCCAGCTTAAACGATTTGTTTGGGTTTTTAGGGTTAGAGAGATAACGGAATTCAAGAGGGATTTCAGCATAAGCTGTTGAAACTTTAAATTTATCAAAACGAAAAGAAGTATCTAGATTATTAAAGCTCAATTGTGGCGTACTGCCATTGATATTTACTGTCATTTTATCAAAATAAATATTGCTTGTTCCAATACCAATACCAAAAGCAATACTAAACTTTGGATTTTCTTTGAATGATTTATCATACATCACATAAACATTAGCGCCTCTAGAAATGGATTTCGTTTTAGACTGAATGCTATCAGGAGCATTTAACCAATTATCGGAACTAAACTGAACCATAAAATGATCGTTTGCCTTGGGCGAAAAATTCATTTTTCCATTAACGGGATTTATTTGTGCACTTGCTATTACTGAAACAAGAACACCCAATATCAACATAGAAAATTTTCTCATAATTTTTATCTTATCGGGCAAATTTAGTTGAATAACTTTTAAATAATGGTTAAAGGTTTTAATTTATTGCTGATTAAATAAGATTAATTTTAATAATGAAAAGTAATTGATCAATCATATTGGATGAAAGAAAACTACATTCTGCCTTAATTCGAATATTAATTTCCCCAACAAAAATACTAAAATGAAAAAAATACCAACTTGGCACGAAGAACATGAGATAGCATCTACGATTGGTCAGCGATTAGCCGATAAAGTAGCGTTTGGGATGGGTTCTTGGCGGTTTATTATTTATCAATCTATTGTTGTTTTAATTTGGATGATGATTAATGTCATCGCTTATTTCAAACACTGGGATCCCTATCCGTTTATATTGTTGAATTTACTTTTTTCTACACAAGCGGCTTATGCGGCGCCAATTATTATGATGTCGCAAAATCGTCAAAATGATCGCGACCGAATTCAAGCTGCTGCAGATTATAAAACAAATATTGAAGCAAAGCTTGAAATTGAAGCATTACAAAAGCAGTTGTCAAAAATTGAAATTGAAAAATTGGATAAGATTTTGAAAATAATGGAAGAAATAAAGGCAAAATAAAAAACGCATCACATACAGCGCCTAAATAAATCATAATCACTATGATTCTCATTTCAATAAATTATTTTTAAACAGAAATGAATTTAACGAAGCATATAAATCAATTTTTTAAAAGCGAAAAATCTACTGGAATAGTACTAATTATTGCCACAATTTTTTCGCTCATCGTAACGAATTCTAATGTTGGAAAGGCGTATCATCATTTTTGGCAAATTCAGTTATTTAATGAAAGCGTAGAACATTGGATTAACGATGGATTAATGACCATTTTCTTTCTACTCATTGGCTTGGAATTGAAGCGTGAATTGTTTTATGGGGAGTTGTCAAATAAACGTGAAGCAATGTTGCCCATATTAGCTTCAATCGGTGGAATGCTTGTTCCCGCTTGTGTTTATCTGGCTTTTAATTGGGGCTCAGAAACCCAATCTGGCTTTGGAATTCCGATGGCAACCGATATTGCTTTTTCATTGGGGATTTTATCTTTGTTGGGAAATCGCGTTCCCGTTTCATTAAAAATATTTTTGACTGCACTTGCTGTAATCGACGACCTTGGCGCAATTGCCATCATTGGTTTTTTTTATACCACGTCATTAGTTTGGATGAATCTTTTTTTAGCTCTTGGCATTTATGCGGTGCTTATAATCTTTAATAAGCTTAAAATAAAATCACTTTTTATTTATTTAATTGGTGGAATATTTATGTGGTATTTTATGCTTCACTCCGGAATTCATGCTACAATCACCGGCGTTTTATTGGCATTTGTAATTCCTTTTGAAAACGGTGCCAAAGACTCAAAAGCATATTCCCTTCAAACTCTTTTACACAAACCAGTTTCATTTTTTATACTTCCAATATTTGCTTTAGCCAATACCTCCATATTTTTTAACGCTCCCAATTCGCAAATTATTTCCGAAAATTATACATTAGGCATAGCGTTGGGATTGATTATTGGTAAACCACTTGGCATTTTTTTATTTACGTATTTAGCCACCCGTTTAAATTTTTGTCAACTGCCCAAAGATTTAAATTGGAGCCATATCTTAGGCATAGGATCTATAGCTGGCATAGGTTTTACCATGTCTGTTTTTATTACGATACTTGCGTTTAAAAATGGAACAGTAGCAAACAATGCGAAACTAATGGTATTGATTGCGTCGTTGATTTCTGGAGCGATTGGATGTATAATTTTAAGTAGGACTTTAAAAAGAACTTCCACAATTGAGCAATAAAGCCTATCTTTAAACTATTCCGCGGCTCAAAGCCGGTTTTATTGATGATTTATTTTCCCCAATAATCGCTGATTCAGCAACCTATTTTGATGATGGAGCTTATTTCCATTTCCGCACTCATTTTTTAATAATATAATTTTGTTATTTACAGAACTACAAATCATTGAGCCCATTTTAAATGCGCTCCACGAGGAAGGCTACACGTCTCCCACACCAATTCAGCAAAAATCTATTCCAATCATTTTAAAAGGAAAAGACCTTCTTGGTTGCGCGCAAACAGGCACTGGTAAAACAGCAGCTTTCGCAATTCCAATGTTGCAATTGTTGAGCAAACCATTTGCACAAAGACCAGGAGAAAAAAACATTCGCGCTTTAATTTTAACGCCAACCCGCGAGCTCGCTATTCAAATAGAAGAAAGCTTTAAAGCTTATGGTCGTCATTTACGATTAAAGCCATTGGTGATTTTTGGTGGCGTTAGTCAAGTGCCACAAACCCAAGCTTTACAAAGAGGTACAGATATATTAGTAGCTACACCAGGTAGATTACTCGATCTAATGAATCAAGGATTTATCAATTTAAAAGACATTGAAATTTTTGTGTTGGATGAAGCCGATCGTATGCTTGATATGGGTTTTGTGCATGATGTAAAACGCGTCATTACAAAGCTTCCACAAAAAAGACAAACCCTTTTCTTTTCGGCAACCATGCCAATGGAAATCCAATCGCTTGCAAATGCCATTTTAACTGAACCCGAAAAAGTAGAAGTTACTCCGGTTTCTTCAACCGCCGATACCATTCAACAGTCTTTATTTTATGTAGAGAAAGCCAATAAAAAATCGTTGTTGAATTTTATTTTAGAAGATAAAGAAATTAAGTCTGCACTTGTATTTACCCGTACCAAACACGGCGCGGATAAAGTGGTAAAGGATTTGATTAAAATAAATATCAAAGCTGAAGCCATTCACGGCAACAAATCTCAAAACGCGCGCCAACGTGCCTTATCGAATTTTAAAGATAGAACCACGCGTGTATTGGTAGCTACCGATATTGCAGCAAGAGGTATTGATGTAGATGAACTTACACACGTGATCAATTATGAATTGCCAAACATCCCCGAAACTTATGTACATCGTATAGGCCGTACCGGTAGAGCTGGATTGAGTGGTATTGCTTTCTCTTTTTGTGAAGAAGAAGAAGTACCATACTTAAAAGACATTCAAAAATTGATTGGTAAGTCCATTCCAGTAAATAGCTCGCATTTGTATCATGTTGAATTTAAACCACAAGGTAAATTTGCACCTGCGCCCAAAAAGCCACAAGGTGGAAGACCAAACAACAATCGCAAATTCAATAAACCAGCGAATAAATCCTTTTCAAGACAATCACCGAAATAAGATTGTTTGATGAAGTGAAAATAAGGTGGAAGGTAATATGGTATTGGTTTTTAGGTTTTGGTAGGATGTGATGGAGTTGGATATTTTTTAGTTAAAGTGTGCTAAATAAATCATCATATATTTTAAAAATTTGGGTTATATTTGGTTTAGGTAGGAAAGTGGAATTTTTGAGATGACTAATTTATTCACCAAAAAAATTACAATGCGAATACTAATCATACTTACAATTTTCTCAATTTGGGGTTGCAATAAAAGTGATGTAGAACTAAACACCCTGCCTGCTGAAACTCAAACCGGAGCAAATACTTTTGGGGCTGTAATTAGAGGCCAGATTTGGACTACAAATGGCAAATATTGCAAACAATTGGGAGGTTGTAGAGAAAACCCATCAGCAAACTATTTCACAATCGACACTCCATTTAATGCTAGTTTAGGCCTTTCTGCTGATAAAGTAATGTACAAAGGATTATCATTTATAAGTAGAGAAAGTTTTGATTTTCGCTTTTATAGAAATTTTACAGGTATAGGAATCTATCATTTGAAGCAAGACAACTCTTTGGATATACAATATGAATATGCCGACAAAACCAATAACAAATATTATCAGCTATTGCAAGACAGAGAAACATTCGAACTCAATATTACAAAGTTTGATACCATCGCAAAAATCATATCAGGTAAATTCTCTGGGACGTTATTTAACCAATTTGCACCAACCGACTCAATAAAAATCAATGAAGGCCGCTTTGACATTAAACTGAAGTAAAATAATGTAGGATAAAATTGCTTGTTCTGTCTTCCTTATAAACGTTTTTTAATCACAATTTTCTTCTTCGTTTATAGGTTTGTGCTGAAAAAGAAAACATTGTTTAATCCCAAATCCGTTAAGAAACATTACAGAAGCACTCAATTAAAATTCTTAAATTTGAAAATAGAAAATAATGATTAATGAGTGATAACAAATCAAATCTTGACATAGATAAGATTATAAAACATTGGATTGAAACTTCAGATAATGATTTCAACACAATGTTGACATTGTATAATTCAAAATCATTCGGATGGGCATTGTTTCTCGGACATATTTCAACAGAGAAATTATTAAAAGCGCTTTATGTTAAAAGATTCAATGAGCATGCACCCTTTACTCATAATTTGTACAGATTAGCAGAGTTAATTGGTCTGGACATGTCAGAAGAGCATTCGGATTGGCTTGACCAATTCACTTCCTTTAATTTAAATGCTAGATACGATGATTATAAAAAGGAGTTCTTGCAATTATGTACACATGACTATACTCAATTATGGATTGAAAGAATTAAAACCATTCAAACATGGATAAAAGAGATGCTATAGATATTGCTGTTAAATACGCAAGTGCGGTAAGATTAAAGTATGACTTTGCAAAAATTATACTATTTGGTTCGTATGCAAAAGGCAACCATAATGAAGATAGTGATATTGATATTGCAGTGATTTTAAAAGATTACAACAACCTAAATGACATACAATTGGACTTAATGCGGATAAGAAGAAAAATTGACAGTAGAATTGAGCCACATCCATTCAGAGAAAAGGATTTTGATATAACAAATCCGATAGTGAATGAAATTGTTAGATACGGACAAGACATAAAAAGTAAGATGGACTAGATAATTGAAATCGCCATATATTATGAGCTCAGATAAAAAATTAAAGCGTTTATATCCTTTAATTCATGTAATCACAAAACTGGTTTTCTCTTTAAAAAATTTGCCACACAAACACCAATCGCAAATTTAACCGCCTACCGTATAAATCCTTTTCAAGACAATCATCAAAATAAGATTAATAATCATCAATGATTTTTATCTTTGCTTGAAAATAATTTAAACATGTTTAATAATCGCAGTAGAATTAAAGAACTTTTAACCTCAGATAAAACAAATTATCAAACAACCGTAATGGGTTGGGTAAGAACGTTTCGCAATAATCAATTTATAGCTTTAAATGATGGATCTACCAATAATAACTTACAAGTAGTCGTAGCATTGGGTTCGTTGGATGAAACAACCATTAAAAGAATCACCACAGGTGCTTGTATAAAAGCGGTGGGTGAAATTATTCCTTCATTGGGTAAAGGTCAAAAAGTAGAATTAATTGCCAATAGCGTAGAAATATTGGGTGATAGTGATGCAGAGAAATTTCCATTGCAACCTAAAAAACATAGCTTGGAATTTTTGAGAGAGATTGCACATCTACGTTTTCGCACCAACACATTCGGCGCTATTTTCAGGGTTCGTCATGCTTTGGCTTTTGCGATTCATGAATTTTTCAACAAAAAGAACTTTGTTTATTTACATACACCCATCATTACAGCAAGTGATGCAGAAGGTGCCGGTGAAATGTTTAAAGTAACCACATTGCCACTTGATGGAACCGCGCCAAAAAATGAAGATGGTTCTATCAATTTTAAAGATGATTTTTTTGGTCGTAGTACAAACTTAACCGTTAGTGGACAATTGGAAGGCGAATTGGCTGCCATGGCATTTAGTGATATTTACACCTTTGGTCCAACCTTCCGCGCAGAAAACAGCAACACCGCTCGTCACCTTGCAGAGTTTTGGATGATCGAACCAGAAATGGCATTTAGTGATTTGGAAGACAACATGAATCTTGCAGAAGAATTTATTAAATACATTATCAAATACGCGATGGACAACAATCGCGAAGATTTGGAATTTTTAGCACAACGATTGGAAGAAGAAGAAAAATCAAAACCACAAAACGAAAGAAGCGAAATGGGTTTGATTGAAAAGTTGGAGTTTGTGGTAAACAATGATTTTGAAAGAATTACCTATACCGAAGCAATTGATATTTTACGCGAATCGAATCACAACAAGAAAAAGAAATTCCAATATTTAATCAACGAATGGGGAATTGATTTGCAAAGTGAACACGAAAGATATTTGGTAGAAAAACATTTTAAAAAACCGGTAATCCTTACCAACTATCCAAAAGACATAAAAGCGTTTTACATGCGTCAAAATGATGACGGTAAAACCGTAGCTGCGATGGATATTTTAGCACCAGGCATTGGCGAAATTGTTGGTGGCTCGCAAAGAGAAGAAAGATTGGATAAGCTTACTCAAAGAATGAACGAAATGCATATTCCAACCGAAGAATTGGATTGGTATTTAGATACAAGAAGATTCGGTGCTTGTCCGCACGCTGGCTTCGGTCTTGGCTTCGAAAGAATTGTATTGTTTGTAACAGGCATGGGAAATATCAGAGACGTGATTCCTTTTCCGAGATATCCGAAGAGTGCTTCGTTTTAAAGCCCCCTCGGTCCCCCAAGGGGGAAGCTGGAGGATAGTTCCATTTATAAGCAATTTGTGTTTTAAAAAATTTTGTGTTAACAAATCGGTCATGAATATTACGATGCTTTTGAAAACTTCCCTCTTGGGGGATTGAGGAGGCTATTCAAATATTCCACCGCACTAGCTTTCACCGTCTTTAAAAATAATCGATCCGCAGATATTTTTAATTGCGATTTTATCTCATCATCATTTACTATTGCGATTTTATTGTTGGGCAATATGGCTAATATTTTCATTTTTTTATTGCGAAGAAGTCCAACCTTTTTTAAATCTTTTGGTAGATAAGAAATTACAGAATTATTGTCTTCATAAATCACATAAGTCATGATGTGATTGGTTGATGGATCTATTTCTTTTTCAAAATCAAATGAAATATTGGTAATAAGCAAATCGGCATCATTCATAATTTTATCTACATTCCAAATCCCCATTTTGTTTATTCTAAATTGATTTACCATATCCGCTTCTTGTTCAAGCCTTATTTTTTCTTGGGTATATTTTGCGAAATCAACTTCATAAGCTTTCATTTTTTCAGCGAAATCATTTTTGAATGCACGCTTTTCATCTTTGTTGAAAACCGGATTAGCGTTTACTTTAAATGTTTTGGTTATCGCATCGTTTGAAAAATCACGCATCGTTTTTGTAAATACCATTTCGTATTTCATTTTGCGTTTATTAATTTCTTTAATAGAAACCTCATCCCAATCAACCCGCATTGCTTCTAAAAGTTCATCAGAAATATTTTTCCGATCAATCTTCCATTTCAAATTTTCAAATGATTTTAAATAAGGCGCATCATTTAAATTGGCAACTATTTCAAAAATCAAATCTTGAATACTGTCTTCTGGATTTGGAGAAATCGGCGTAATCAGATTTTGTATTTTTAATTTTTTTCTCGAGTTTTCTATGTTGTTGAAATTGTTGGAAACATTCCAATTTGCGCTGTCATTTAAATAATACAGTTCATACCCGTCTGTCTTTTTAAAAGAAGCCAATTCAACATCAATATATTTATCAGGCTTTAACATTAATTGATTTCCTTCTTGATAAGCATTCAATTCGATCATTCCAGCTGATTGTAAAAACGCATTTCTATCTTGGTTTGTACTCATTGGAATTCCTGATCTGAATATATCAATGGCATTCTCAAAGGTCCTATATTTAAAGGACACCTTACCTGAAATGGCTTTACCCTGCTGGTTTGTAAATGCATTTGCAGGAATGCGAATTAATGTGCCATTTTCTTTTTCAATACTTATCGCGCTATCTGCATTAAATACAATTTCTGAAAATGGAAGATCTGCATTTTTAATCGGCGGATTAATTTGTTGAATATATCTTTCATTTTTGGGCAGAAAAAAATAGGCGCCAATTATGATCATTATTCCTGAAAATATTAACCCTAAAATTTTAGTTTTATTATTTAGTTGATAAACCATAACATATTGTTTTAAAAGTGAAAGAAAACGATTTGCTTTTTGTCGAAATATTTAAGACGATTTAAAAACTAATTTTTAATCTTTAAATTATAACAGTATAAATATCCATCTGAACAATTCACCAGCAAATCCAAATATCCATCTTGGTTAACATCTTTCAATATTGGCGCCATTTCGCTTGATGCGGGAAGTTCAAAACGCTCTATTACTTGTTTTGCATCAAGAGAGATAATTTCTATAAAACCATAATCAAAATTCGCATAGTCATGTTGGTTTAAAACAATAATGCAATTCTTACTTCCTTTATATGGGAATGTTGTGTTTGATAATAATGCGTCTCCAAAATTTCTTGACATTGTTTCGTTACTTGATGAGTAACTATATTTATTCACTCCCTTAAAGCTTCGATCAATAGTTGTTTTTAATTGATTTTTTTCATAGACCAACAATGATTCTCGATCAGCTAAAATCATCTCATTGTTTTTAGTACAAAAATTATTTAAACTTAACCCACTTAATGATTCACTTGTTGAATCGATTTTTATGCACTTTCCTTTTGCATTTAATGTAGTTTGGTATGCATTATATTTATTGGGTCCATTGTAATTGTAGTGAAATATAATTGGTGTTGGGTCGGTAGCGGTTCCTGTTACAATGTTTTGAACTTGAAAATTATTATTGTTTCCATAACACCACAATAATTGACCATTAGCTCCATTTATGGCATAAAGTTTACTATCATAGGTTAGATACAATAAATCTAAAACACCGTCACGGTTTAAGTCTCTTAAAACCGGCTTTGTGTAAAATGAAAGGGTGTTACTGAAATAAGATTTTACTTTAAAAATGGTGCGATTGTCTTCAGGTTTCCAACCATTAAAATTGGGTGTATAGTAGGTCCAAACTGTATTTCCGGTTTCGGGTTCAACAGCTCGTACTTCACCATCTTCTGAAGCATAAACAATATAGTTTTTATTTTTTCCTTCAATCAACACTGGCTCGTGTTCAATATCGCCAGATGTAGGTTTTTTCCAAATCGTCTTTCCATCAGGTGTTGTGCAAAAAAACTCTTCATTATCATTTCCAAAATATAGTTTTTGATTGTACAACAAAATTCCATTTACATCCATATCGCCCAAACAATCTCCACTAAAGCTTTTTTTAATCTTTCCATTTTGACCATTTAAAATATACACACCCGATTTTTTGTCATAAAGGTTATAGTCCATATAGTAACTTCCATTTGACCCTATGATAACATCATTTCCATTAAAAATCACATTAGATCTAAAGCTTACCCTACCAATATCTGCCTTCCATAACAACGGAAAAGTTTTTCCTATTTCGGGAAGGCGTTCGTTCTCTTTCGGGTTTGTTACATTAAACGTACAAACAAACAATAACATTGCAGATAGTCGTATCATAGTATTTGTTTTAAGGTGAACAATAAAGTTTACAATCAAATTCATCGATTTGTATCAAGCAAATCGATAAAAAAATCAGCAATAAAAAAGTTGGGTAAATTTTTTGTACTAGGCTTGTGTTTTTATAAAAATATAGTTTAAGAAAATTAATAAGACACAATAAAATGTTAATAGAATTTGATTGAAAAGAATAAATTTATTTCGAAAAGCATGATTTTTATATTTTAAGATTTGTTTCAAACTATTGTAAATACTAGGTTTTAACAAAATAAAGGAAAATTAAAAACGACATAATGTGCATTAATAATTAAAAGTTAAAAAACAAATTCAACTCTTTTTTACTTTTTACTTTTCCATTTTTAGGTAATAAATTTTCGGATTAAATGAATAACTTCAACATATGGCAAACAATAACTTTCTTGAATATTTAATCAATCCATTAGAGCTTTTAAAAACAAAAAAAGTACTTCAGGTAAATCCAACGGTTATACCTGAACGAACTGAAAATGTTTCTGGAAAAATATATTTATTTGAGTATGATGCAGAAAAGATCACTTATTCGGAATTAAATAAAATAGAGGACACGTATAAACATTTAGATACTTCATTAACATCTTGGATAAACATAGATGGAATAAACAGGATTGAAATAGATCGCATTTGCAACCATTTTAATGTTCACCCTCTCATTGTAGAAGATATTTTAAGCATTG
>Ga0114968_10003032_pt1 | contig 12683 bp, 10 predicted proteins | sample M_130807_EF_Meta_FD_87020 | JGI IMG/M metagenome (GOLD analysis project Ga0114968, IMG submission 87020) | Freshwater microbial communities from Lake Montjoie, Canada to study carbon cycling - M_130807_EF_MetaG | ecosystem: Environmental > Aquatic > Freshwater > Lake | place: Lake Montjoie... | reverse complement strand
TCTTTTTAGCTTCAATCTCAATATCGTATGCAGAGTTAAATACTTTGTATTGTTCTAATGACTGTTCTAAATATTTTTTAGAGCCTTGTACAGAAGAGTTTCGCCCCTTTTCAGAGGATGAGCTTGGGCTTGGAGGCTGAATCCATTCAATTTTTAAGAACGTGTTACTAATATTTTTTTGTTTTGTTCGAATGCTTGGAACATTTTGATATTCAGTATCAATTAAATTAGATATTAGCCGTGTAATTTCAAGAGCAGTCTTTGCATAGCTGGCTTGGTCAAATTGATTCTCTTTGAGTTTGACTAAATGAGGCCCAAGTTCTGTTGCAAGTCCCGCTCTAGTTGCTTCTACTACATCTTGCATTAATTGTGGAAGGGGTCGCTGGTTGAGCTTGACCCAGGCCGTAGAGAAAATAGAAAGCAATAAAAGGCCGATACTGCCTTCTACCCCACCATTGCTCATAAACTCTTGCATCCAGGCAATAAATTGATTTTCAATATTCTGCTTGCTGCCCTTTAGCCCAGATGGGCAAATACTTTCTACCCGGATCTGTTCTAGTACTTCGAATATCAATGACTCAATTAAGCCGTTTGGTGAGTTTGAAAGATGCAGCTCATAGTCTGAATAACGAAGACGCAAGGCTACACCATCTAATACTCCTCGCGGATGAGCCCAAGAAGCTTGTAAATAATTGAAGTTGAGGTGCGGAGCTAAGGCGTTGATGGCAAGATTTTTATGAAAGAGTTGCCAATCCCGAATTTGAAGATGGGTGACACCCGATAGGGAGCGCATGATTGCTCCATAGCGGTTTTGTAACTCTACTTCATCATGGGATTCGGTTTGCAAGATTCACCAGCTCAAGGGACTAGTTTTTAATGGCAACTAGCTCAGTTGCAAAGCAGCGCTGATAGTATTCAGCAACCAAGGGCTTTTCTTCTGACTCACACTTATTTAAAAACGCTAAGGTAAAGCCGAGTTGCAAGTCCTTGAAGATCCGCCAGTTTTCTCCCCAAGTAATGAGAGTTCTAGTCGACATCAGAGTAGAGATGTCGCCAGCCTCAAACCCTTTTCGAGTGAGATTGGCAAGCGCAATCATTTGCTTAGCGGTAGCTGGTGAAAGCTCTGGAACCTTTGCCAGCAATATTTTTTCTTCTTCTGCTGGCTCAAGATAATTGATTGCGGCAACAATATCCCAGCGGTCCATCTGGCCATGATTTAGTAATTGAGTTCCCTGGTACATCCCATTCCAGTTTCCTAAGCCAACTGTATTACTGGTCGCAAAAATCCGAAATGCTGGGTTTGGTTCAATTACTCTATTCTGGTCGAGTAGGGTGAGGCGCCCTTCGCGCTCAAGCATGCGTTGAATCACAAACATGACATCGGCTTGACCGGCGTCATACTCATCTAGTATTAGCGCAATGGAGCGTTGCAAGCTCCACGGAATGAGCCCTTCTTGAAACTGGGTGACTTGTTTCCCATCCTCAAGGGTGATGATGTCTTTTCCAATAAGATCCATACGGGTAATTTGCCCGTCTAGATTGATGCGTAAGCAGGGCCAATTTAAGCGAGCAGCAACCTGTTCTAGGTGGGTTGATTTTCCAGTGCCATGCATGCCTTGCAGCATGACTCTGCGGTTATAAGCAAAACCAGCGAGGATCGCCACACTAGCTTGCGGATTAAGTTGATAACTTGGATCAACTTGTGGCACTAGGTCAGATTTTTGGCTAAATGCGGGAATTTGGAAATCAGCAAAGCCTTTGCACTCTGGGAAGGTGGCATGAAGCGAAACCATCTGATCTGGTTGAAAATTCAATAAATCGATGGATGGGGGGCTTGTAGCCATGACGCGTCCTTTAAGAGTCTTAATGCGTTGTCAAATATATTCCATATTGGGGTTTATATGCTTGACATGATAGAAAATACACGATTAATATATAGATTGTAGAACAAAATGTTCCGTTTAATTGAATCTCTAGGAGAGTTGAATGTCTAAGACTGGTACTAATTTACCCACTGGCCCCCAAAAAATGACCCCTTCAGAGGCTTTTGTCGAAACAATGGCCGCCAATAAGGTGACGGATATTTTCGGAATTATGGGCTCTGCCTTTATGGATGCAATGGATATCTTTGCTCCTGCCGGCATTCGTTTAATACCGGTTGTGCATGAGCAGGGCGCAGCACATATGGCTGATGGCTACTCACGAGTCAGCGGGCGTCATGGTGTTGTAATTGGTCAAAATGGCCCTGGCGTCAGTAACTGCGTCACAGCAATTGCAGCTGCCTATTGGGCACATAGCCCGGTAGTGATGATCACTCCAGAGACCGGAACAATGGGCATGGGTTTGGGCGGATTTCAAGAAGCAAATCAACTGCCTATGTTTGAAGAGTTCACTAAATATCAAGGCCACGTTAATAATCCAAAACGGATGGCTGAATACACTGGTCGCTGTTTTGATCGCGCCATGTCAGAAATGGGCCCTACCCAATTGAATATTCCTCGCGATTATTTTTATGGTGAGATTGAAGTTGAGATTCCACAACCTAATCGTCTTGATCGTGGCCCTGGTGGCGAAAAGAGCTTAGACGAAGCTGCAGAGTTATTAGCGAATGCGAAATTCCCAGTCATTATTTCTGGTGGCGGTGTAGTAATGGCTGATGGAGTAGAAGAATGCAAGGCGTTTGCTGAGCGTTTAGGTGCCCCAGTAGTCAATAGCTATCTACACAATGACTCCTTCCCAGCAAGTCATCCTCTATGGTGTGGTCCTTTAGGCTATCAAGGCTCAAAGGCTGCAATGAAGCTGATTTCTCAGGCTGATGTCGTGGTTGCATTAGGCTCACGCCTCGGCCCATTTGGTACCTTGCCACAGCATGGTATGGATTATTGGCCAAAGAACGCCAAGATTATTCAGATCGATGCTGATAACAAGATGTTGGGCTTGGTTAAGAAAATCTCAGTAGGTATTTGCGGTGATGCCAAAGAAGCTGCAATTGCGTTGACTAAGCGTTTAGCAGGTAAGACCTTGATTTGTGATGCTACAAAAGCCGAGCGTGCAAAAACTATTGCTACTGAAAAAGCTGCGTGGGAAAAAGAGTTAGATGAGTGGACTCATGAGCGTGACCCATTTAGCCTTGACATGATTGAAGAGCAGAAAAAAGAAAAGACTCCAACTGGCGGTCATTACTTACATCCTCGCCAGGTCCTGCGAGAGCTAGAGAAAGCGATGCCAGCTGATGTAATGGTCTCTACAGACATTGGCAATATTAACTCTGTTGCAAACAGCTATCTGCGTTTCGAGCGCCCAAGAAGTTTCCTTGCCCCAATGAGCTTTGGTAATTGCGGCTACGCTTTGCCCACCATTATTGGTGCTAAAGCAGCTGCTCCAGAGCGTCCTGCTATTGCCTACGCTGGTGATGGTGCCTGGGCCATGAGTATGGTGGAGATTCTGACTGCAGTTCGCCATGACATTCCAGTGACAGCCGTGGTGTTCCATAATCGTCAGTGGGGTGCTGAGAAGAAGAACCAAGTGGACTTCTATAACCGCCGTTTTGTTGCTGGTGAATTAGATAGCCCAAGTTTTGCAGGTATGGCTAAAGCTATGGGTGCAGAGGGAATCGTGGTTGATGAGATTGATCAAGTTGGCCCAGCTCTCAAAAAGGCAGTTGAGATGCAGATGAAAGAAGGTAAAACCTGTGTCGTCGAGATTATGTGTACTCGCGAACTGGGTGATCCCTTCCGTCGTGATGCACTTTCTAAGCCAGTACGCTTCTTAGATAAATATAAGGATTACGTTTAAGGCGAGGAAATCTTAAAAAGAAGGAGTCCAGTTGATCTGGACTTTTTCTTTTTTGTACTAGACTGGACATACCCATCTCCACCGATATTCTGAGGTCTATTGATATGAAAATCTTTAAATTAATTTTAATAAAACATTTTCTGCTTTGTTTTGGGTTGCTTTTACTCTCGACTAATGTGCTCGCACAGAATTATCCGAATAAGCCAATTAAATTAATTGTGCCGTTTCCACCAGGCGGGCCTACCGATATTGTTGCTAGACCATTAGCCTTATTACTGGGCGAAAGTTTGAAAGAGCAAGTTGTAATCGAAAATAAAGGCGGCGCTGGTGGCTCTATTGGCGCAGATCTCGTTGCTAAGTCAGTACCAGATGGGTACACCTTATTTATGGGTACGGTAGGAACAAACGCGATTAATGGAAGTTTGTACAGGCAATTACCCTATGATATGACTAAGGATTTCACTCCCTTAGCATTAGTAGCAACCGCACCTGTCGTCATTGTTGTGAATTCAAGTGATCGCATCAAAACACTCGCTGAATTAATTGCAGAGGCCCGCTTGAAGCCAGACACGATTGCTTATGGCACCGCAGGAAACGGAACTCCAGGACATTTAACTGCAGCTCTATTTGAATCAACTGCTCAGATTAAATTGAAGCATATTCCTTATAAAGGAAGTGCCCCTGCTGTAACCGACCTGATCGGCAATCAAATCCCATTAATGTTTGATCCAATTCAGTCTGTATTGCCACATATTACTTCGGGAAAATTGCGTGCACTAGCTGTCACTAGTAAAACACGCTCTTCTTTATTGCCAAATGTCCCTACAGTAGCTGAATTAGGTTACCCACAATTTGAATCTACTGCTTGGTGGGCATTATTTGGACCCGCTAAATTGCCAGATGGTATTACCAAACAGCTCAGGTCCGATACAGAGAAGATAGCCAAATCCGCAGCATTTAAAGAGCGTCTTGGAAACTTAGGAGTTCAGCCTAATACTGACTTTAAAGAGAGTTTGGCAAATTTTCAGACTAGCGAAATAGCTAAATGGGCTAGAGTAGTTCGAGATTCTGGCGCTACCGTTGATTAATTTATAGAGAAGAAAACATGAAGTTAAACGAAGAAGAAAAAGCAATGCTGGCTGGTGAATTTGGCCCAGTCAGACAAATTGCTATTCAACACCAAATTAAGGTTGGTGAGTTTTTCGGTGCCCAAGACTTAGTTCCCGTATCCCAGGCGCATATCATGGCCGATACTGAAAGCTTAGGTGAGTCAGGCGTGGAGTGGTTAGAGACCTTGGCTCAAAATACATTAGAGGATCGGCAAGTACGCATCCCTACCATTACTGATCCAAGAGGTACTGACTTTACAAAAGCCAAGCAACTGGGTCAAACTGAAAAAATGATTGAGTTAGAAAGACGTGCAATTGATGCATTTGTCAAAATGGGCGTCTCAATGACCGACACCTGCATTAATTATCAAACTATCATGGCCCCTGTTTTTGGCGAGCACTTAGCGTTTGGTGATACGGGTGTCGTGATCTATTCAAATAGTGTTTGTGGCGCTAGATCTAATTTTGAGGGAGGTCCCTCAGCTTTAGCTGCGGGGCATACTGGAAGAACTCCGCGCTATGGATACCATCTAGATGAGCATCGTAGGCCAACCCATCGATTTAAAACACTCTGGACTCCTAAAACATTAAATGAATGGGGTGCATTAGGTGGTGTGATTGGTAAGAAATCAGGCAACTACTGGTCTGTACCAGTACTTGAGGGCATCGAAGGTCATCCTGGCTCCGATGCAATGAAACATTTTGGTGCTGCAATGGCGAGTTTTGGATCTACCGCTTTATTTCATGTCTTGGGTGTTACGCCCGAAGCTTTGTATACCCGAGATTTAGAGTATCTCCATCTTCCAGAGGTAGTGATTACTAAAGAAGAAGTCATGAGCCTGCAAAACTCATATCGCATTGCAGAGGAGGTTGATGTAGTAGTTTTTTCAGCACCTCAGTTAAGTTTGATGGAAATGAAAAGCATCGCAGAACTATGTCATGGCAAGAAGTTCATCAAGCCATTATTGGCAATGACAAGTCCACAGGTAAAGCCTGATGCAGATCGAATGGGTTATACGGCAATGATTGAGAATGCTGGGGGAACAGTATTTTCGGGAATGTGTTTTTACCAATCCTATGCAAGAGAAATTGCTGAAGCAAATGGATGGAAGGTTTTGGCAACCAATAGTGCAAAGATAGTCAATATCTTGGGCGGTTACGGTTATACACCGATGCTAGCCTCTATGGAAGATTGCGTTAACGCAGCGGTATCAGGGAGATTGAAATGAGCGGAAAAATATATCAAGCTAAACATGCACAGGGCAATAGCATCGAAGGTGAATGTTTAAGTGCTTCAGATGGGTTTTCTGCCAGATATGATTTGGACCGTCTTAAGGGTGTCTTTTCCAGACCAGCCCACAAACTTTTTAGCCAATCTTATAAAGATAAGATTCTAGTTTTAGACGCTGCTAAGGGCGGCGTTGCGAGCGCATGGATGTTGTATGAGATGAAGTCTAGAAATATTTGTCCATTGGCGATTATTTTTAATGCTGTTAATCCTATTTTGGCTCAAGGTGCTGCACATGCAGATATTCCAATGCTAAGTGGTTTTGACTGCGATATTACGCAGGCAATTAAAAGCGGCTCACGCCTTCGAATAGATCCAATCAATAAGACGGTTGAGTTACTCTAAAAAATCGAATGATAGTCAGATAGGCTAGGTCTAATTCGGCCCGGTTTATTTTGGGTTACCGTGCCAATCGTAATAAAGCAAATTGGGTCTTCATGATCTGCCAGATTAAAAAGGCTTCTGAGCCTTGGGGTTTGTAGGGCCTTACCGCTAGATAGTCCAGAGCCAAAGCCATAAGCGTACGCGCTGAGCAATATATTCTGAATTGCACACCCTAAGGAAATCAGCTTTTCTTCATTGCTAATCTCATTGTTGTCATCAACGAAGTTGGCAATAGCTAATAAAAGCAGGGGACCACGCAAAGCTTTTTCTCGAGCTTCCTGAAGCTGGATCGGTGAGGCGCTTTGATCTCGATCGAGTAGGCATTGATGAAAGACTTCACCTAGAGCACCACGACTACTTTGACCGATTTCAATAAAGCGCCAGGGGACCATTCTGCCGTGGTCTGGGGCAGCATTTGCTGCTAAGAGAATCTGATTCTTTTGTGATGTATCGGGACCAGGGTTACCTAGTCTCTTAGGTGAGACATGTACTCTGCCATGAATGAGTTTCTCAGCAAATTCATCCATGGAATGAGCGATCTTTATGACACTCTCTGATAGTACAGATTTTGAGGGTGATTCGCTTCAGCAAAAAACATCCATCTTTCAGCTAATAGACCTATGTAATGCATTAATAAGGCAATGGCAATTGGGGCGATATTAGAGGAAATCATAGCAAAAGCGAGCAAGATCATTGGGCCAACATAGGTCATCAGTAAGATAATTTTTCGAATATTGCTGATCACTCGATCTGTTTGATGATGGAAAAATTCTCGAGTATTAAAGCTGCCACCCATAAATCCCATAGAAGTTTGGCGAATATTATTACCTTTAATGCCTGTTGCAGAAGACAAATTGGATTTAGGTTTTAACTTTTGATTGCGACGCCAGATCCATAGCTTGAGAGTAAGAGCAAGAAATATCAATATAAAGTTGATGCCTGAGATAAAACTTATTCCCAATGGAATATCTGGCTCATTCCAGAGCATCAAAAGAAGCTCCAATAACAATCCACCCGAGCTTAATCCCAAGAGAATGAAGTTGCTAAGAGTAGATGGGTGCGACCACTCTTGAATAAAGCGAATGCATTGGTAAATCTTGGCAGTGCAGATCCATAAAGCAAGGATGCTAATCAGTAATGCAGCCCATACCCATGCTGGCACCATTCCAGTAATGACAAAGAAGAAGGTGATTGCAGTTAGCGCCATAACCGATGGTAATGCGATTACTTCTCGTGAAAGCCAGGAGGTACGCCACATCATGGCAGCACGCCAAGCCCGCTCGGGATGTCCTAAATGGAAAAATGATGCAACTAAACTAAGAGTCAGTAATGTGAAACTGACTGGTAATGCCAGCATGGACAGAAATGGTGCTGACAGGACTGGCCCTTCTATATTCAATAGCGCCACGAAAAATAACAGGCCTTGCGCCATTCCTACAAGCGTCGTAAAAAAGATAATTGAAAATTGTGGGCGCATTATTTGTCATTCCTTGCTGCATCAATAGTTTCCATGATCGAGCGGGGTAAGTAGTGATTAGCTGGTTGGGTTTCCCATTCAGGCATCAGGGCATAACCGCCGCGTTCTTCGATCGCTTTACTCGCAGCAGACTCAGGATCGTGAACATCACCAAAAATACGAGCGCTCGTTGGGCACGCAAGTACACATGCAGGCTTACGCTCTGATTCAGGTAAGGTTTCGCTATATATACGATCCACACACAAAGTGCACTTCGTCATCACTTGGCGCTCTTCATCTAGTTCACGTGCTCCGTAAGGGCATGCCCAGGAGCAATAGCTACAACCAATGCATTTATCGTAATCAACTAATACGATGCCATCTTCTTTACGCTTATAACTTGCGCCTGTTGGGCAAACGGGCACACAGGGAGGTTCCTCGCAATGCAGGCATGATTTTGGAAAGTGAACTGTTTGAGTATTCGGGAATGATCCTGCCTCATATGTCTGTACGCGGTTAAAGAAGGTTCCACTTGGGCTGGCGCCATAGGCATTCAGGTCTGTCAGTGGACCTGCGGAGCCAGAGGTATTCCATTCTTTACAAGATGTCACACACGCGTGACAGCCAACGCAAACATTCAAATCAATGACTAAAGCAAGTTGTTTATTGGCGCTCATTTCCCCGCCTCCTTTTTGAGAGACATGCCAGGCACTTCATATGCTTTTACCTGTGGCCATGTTTCTTGTAGCTCATCATCTCCAGCTGGAGCTAATCTCACTCGAACGTCATACCAACCTGCTTGCCCGGTAATAGGATCCGAGTTGCTCACAGTAAAGCCACCTAATGTTAGCTTTTCTGAAATCAAATGATTTAATAAGAAACCTTTTTTGGATTCATCTGCATTATCAGATAAGCTCCAGGCAGATTCCGCTTTACCAATTGCGTTCCAGGTCCAGACTGTTCCAGGATCAACTGCTTCCGAATGACGAGCCATGCACTTGACTTTGCCCCACTGAGATTCAATCCACATCCATGCACCATCTGCAATGCCATGCGTAAGAGCTGTTGCAGTATTAACGTATAAATAGTTGTGACTATGGATTTGTCTTAACCAAGCATTTTGAGAGTCCCATGAGTGATACATAGCCATAGGGCGTTGGGTAATCGCATTCAAAGTGAATTTACTAAGATCAGTTACCTCATCTTCAAGTGGCGGATACCAAAATGGTAAAGGATCGAAATATTTATAGATACGATCTTTAAGGTGGGCTGGCGGTTGTGCTCCTGGACGCTTGCCGGTAGCTGCCAATCTAAATCGTTGCAATATATCTGAGTAAATCGCGATCATGATCGGATCATTCTTCTGCCTTAGCGCATTTTCTTTAGAGAAATCTAAATATCCCTTATTCCAGTTACGCATGTATTGGTGTTCAGGCGGCATATGGAATTGATGTACACAGTTATTCTCAGCATATTTTTGCCACTGATTCGGATTGGGTTCGCCTTTCAGTGGTTTTTCACCATCCTTACCACGCCAGCCACCAAGAAAGCCAATGCCTGAATCTGGCGCAGTCTGAAAGCGCGTAATAAAGTCAGGATAGTCTTTAAATTTACGCTCACCTTCTGGTGTCGTAAAAGCCGGGAACTTTAAGCGAGAGGCAAGTTCGATGAGGACTTCTTGAAATGGCTTGCATTCACCCAAAGGCTCGAGAACTGGAATACGTACTGAATCAGCTGGCCCATCAAATTCTGAAATTGGACGATCTAACATACTCATGACATCATGACGCTCTAGATAAGTAGTGTCAGGTAATACAAGGTCAGCAAAGTCCACCATTTCCGACTGGAAAGCATCGCATACGACTAAGAACGGAATCTTAAATTCTCCATCAGCGTTCTTGGCATTCAAATGTTCCCGTACTTCCATCGTATTCATTGTGGAATTCCATGACATATTAGCCATGAAAATCATGAGAGTATCAATCGAGTAGGGGTCACCTTTTACTGCATTCGTGATGACGTTGTGCATCAAACCATGAGCAGCCAAAGGATGCTCCCAAGAGTAGGCCTTATCAATCCGCAATGGATTCCCTTGTGAATCTAGTGCTAAGTCTTCTGGTTGTGTTGGCCAGCCTAAAGGTGGTTTCGCTAAGGGTGTATTAGGCTTAATGTCATTTTCAGAAGACGGAGGCTTTGCATTCGGCGGTACCTGTCTTGGGTAAGGCGCCTTATGTCTGAAGCCTCCCGGGCGATCAATGGTACCTAATAAGGACATCAAGACCGCTAAGCCGCGCGTTGTTTGAAAGCCATTTGAATGAGCAGAGAGTCCACGCATTGCATGAAAAGCAACCGGCCTACCAGTTACAGAGTCGTGTTTTTCTCCCCAAGAATCTGTCCAAGATATAGGTAATTCAAACTCTTGACCGAATGCAGTATCTGCAATTTCTAGCGCAAGTTTGCGGATTCTTTCTGCAGAGATGCTAGTAATTGCTGATGCCCACTCTGGGGTAGTTTCACTCACTTGTCGTTTGAGCAGTTCAAATGCAGGAACCACTTTCTTTCCCTGATGTGGACCAGGGCCCATCGTGTATTCACCAAGCAATACTGGAGATGCCCCCTGTTTAAAGCAGGGTTGTGCACTTTGGGTCTGTTTGTCCCAAATGTATTTGTTATGCGGTAAATCTAGATTGATAGGATCAGAGTCTGGATCGTATAAAAATAATCCCTCTTCAGCACCAGAATCCATACAAACTAATTGAGCTGAATTACTAAAGCGTTTTAAGAATGGTGCATCATATTTCTCAAGGCGAATCAGTTCATGCATGAGAGCCATAAAAAGAGCACCATCAGTTCCCGGCTTAATCGGAATCCACTCATCCGCAATTGCTGAATATCCAGTTCTCACTGGATTAATCGAGATAAAGCGCCCACCTGCTCTTTTAAATTTCGATAATGAAATCTTCATCGGGTTACTGTGATGATCTTCGGCAGTGCCGATCATCACAAACAGTTTGGCCTGATCTAAATCTGGGCCACCAAACTCCCAAAAGCTTCCGCCAATGGTGTAGATCATTCCCGCAGCCATATTAACTGAGCAGAACCCACCATGAGCAGCATAATTTGGCGTACCAAATTGACGTGCGAATAAACCCGTTAATGCCTGCATCTGGTCTCGTCCAGTAAAAAGCGCAAACTTTTTAGGATCGGTAGCACGTATGTGGCTTAGACGTTTAGTCAGAATTTCAAAAGCGCTATCCCAGCTAATGGCTTCAAATTCACCATCTCCGCGATTACTGCCCGCTTTTCTCAAGAGTGGTTGAGTAATCCGCGCAGGAGATTTTTGCTTCATGATTCCTGAAGCTCCTTTGGCACAAATGACACCTTGGTTCAAGGGATGCTCTGGATTCCCGTCAATATAGACTAGCTCGCCATCGCGCAGGTGCGCGCGGATGCCGCATCGGCATGCACACATATAGCAAGTTGTTTTCTTAATCTCTGTTGTTGACCCTTGTTTCTTGATGGGGTCGTGTACAGGATCATTTGAGAATATTTTGAACATAGCTTTACTTTTTATTGAGGTTGTTTAGCAAGCAAAATAGCCATTGCAGCAGATGCTACTCTTGAAAAAACAGAGTCAGATCTAGATGTAAGAATGATGGGAACTTGAGCACCGAGAACGGTTCCAGCACACTCCGCCCCAGCCATATAGACTAAGGACTTGTAAAGAATATTACCTACTTGTAAATCAGGAACTAATAGCAGATCAGGATCACCAGCAACCTTTGACTTGATCCCTTTTATTTTGGCGGAACTGATAGAAATAGCATTATCAAATCCAAAGGGCCCCTCGATCATTGTTGAAGGATGAATTGGATTTACAGCATGGGTATCTACAATCTCTCTTGCATCAGTAGTGGCCTGCATGGCTGGGTTCACTACCTCTGTAGCGGCAATGATCGCTACCTTTGTATTTGCTACCCCAAGTTTGTTCAAAGCTTCAAGACTACTTTTCAGAATCTGTATTTTTTGAGATGCATTGGGAGCGATATTGACGACACAATCACTGATCCCCAGTAACTTGGGGTAATTCTCCATTTCAAATAAAAATAAATGACTCGTTCTGCGATCGGTTCTTAACCCATCACGCTGCACTATAGGGCTCATCAGATCTTCGGTGTGTAATGATCCCTTCATCAAAACAGCTAACTTACCTTCCTTTACCATTTGCACTGCTTTCTTGGCAGCAAGTATCGGATCATTGGGAGTATCAATAATTTCAATTCCATCCAAAGCGAAATTTTCTTTAGTCGCCAACTCTAAAATAAGATCTTGAGGCCCAATGAGTATTGGAGTACATAACTGTCTTTTGACTAAGTCTAAAACGGTTTCAAGAGCAGGCGCACTCATTGGATAAACGACTCCTAAGGGGATGTCGCTTTTTGCATCCTGAATCATTTTTTCTAATAGGGGATATTGATCCATGAGGTTTGCCTGAGTGGTTTACCGTTATTAGATTGAATTAGGATAGAGTTTGAGAGATGCGCGCAGAAGCTTCTTTGAGCTTTGGAATGTGTTCCATGGCTTGATTTAAGGGAAGTCTTGCAGTCGCTGCATGGACAGCAATGGCCGCCACTACCTCACCCATAGCATC
>Ga0114968_10003031_pt1 | contig 12684 bp, 9 predicted proteins | sample M_130807_EF_Meta_FD_87020 | JGI IMG/M metagenome (GOLD analysis project Ga0114968, IMG submission 87020) | Freshwater microbial communities from Lake Montjoie, Canada to study carbon cycling - M_130807_EF_MetaG | ecosystem: Environmental > Aquatic > Freshwater > Lake | place: Lake Montjoie... | reverse complement strand
TCATCAGCGCCATCAGGAGAGGGCATCACATATTCATTTTGGAGATCGCGGAGGAGATCTTCAATGTCCGAAGGTTCGAGGCTTCGGATTTCCTTTTTGATGCGTTCCACGGCAGCAGTCATGACTTGAATCTACTTGAACGACGGAATTTGTCGAGAGGCGAGGTAAGGCCCCAGCCAGCCCTAATCTCCGCTCTTCGGATCAAACGCATCGCGCAGGCCGTCGCCGAGGAAGTTGAGGGCGAGGAGGCTGGCGGACATGAGGAGGGCGGGGAAAACGAGGAGCCACCATTTGCTTTCGAGCGGGTTGATGACTTGCGCGCCGTCCTTGAGCAGGGAGCCCCAACTGGCGGCGGGGTCTTCGATGCCGAGGCCGAGGAAGCTGAGGAAGGATTCGTCGAGAATGACCGCGGGAATGGTGAGTGTGAGATAGGTGAGAATGATGGTGCTCAGGTTGGGCAGCAGATGCCTGCGCAGCACGCCCCAGGGGCTCTGGCCCATGGCGCGCGAGGCGCTCACAAAGGTCATCTCCCGTAGTACGAGCACCTGGCCGCGCACGATGCGCGCCATGGTGAGCCATTCGACGAGGCCGAGTGAGACGATCATCACCAGCACTTTTGAGTATGCTTTCAAATCGCTCATGGCGGTGGCAAAACGTGGCCAGCCATGCGCCTGTGCGGCGAGACGCCAGCCATCGACCCACTCCTTCACGTAATCATCGAGCGCGGCGATGAGGATCATGATGAAGAGGATGCGCGGCACGGACTGTAGCACTTCGACCGTGCGCATCATCACGCCATCGATCCGACCGCCGGCGTAGCCGCTAATCATGCCATAAAGTGTGCCGATGCCGAGGCTGATCAGCGCGCCGACCAAACCCACGCCGAGCGATACACGAGCGCCGGAGAGTAGGCGGTAGAGCATGTCCTGGCCGTTTACATCGGTACCGAGGAGATGCAGCGCATGAGTTTCCTCCGCGTGCTGCAGCGGCGGCACGAAGGAGGCGCTGCTGGTGACCTTCAGCTCCGCAGGCAGCAGCAAGGGCACGACGATGGCGATGAGCGACAGGCCGACGAGGAAACCGAGCGCGATGAGCGCCGCACGGTTGCGCTTTAAAATCTGCCAGCCATCCGGCCGTGCGATGGATGCTGGAGCGGCGGCCTCAGGCATAGAGTTTGATGCGTTTGTCCAGCAGCGTGTAGATCACGTCCACGAACAGGTTGAAGAGCACGAGCAGCACGCAGTAAACAATGACCGCACCGCCGAGCAGGAAGACATCGCGGTTCTGAATCGAGTTCACGAAGATCATGCCGGCACCGGAGATGTTGAAGACGCTTTCGACGATCATCGAGCCAGTGAGCAGATGCGCCGCGAGCGGCCCGAGGAAGGTGACGACGGGCAGGATAGCCACTTTGACGGCGTGTCTGGCCACAGCCTGCGTTTCGGAGAGGCCTTTGGCGCGCGCGGTGCGCAGGAAGTCGCTCTTCAACACATCCAGCAGGCTGTTGCGCATCAAACGCGCCACGTAGGCGATGTAGGGGGCGGCGAGGCAGATCGCCGGCAGGATCATCTGCGACACCGTGCCCCAGCCGCCAACCGGCAGCCAGCCGAGCCAAAGCGCGAAGATAGCGATCAAGAACGGCCCGCTGATGAAGGAGGGAATGGAAATGGACAGCAGCGCGCCAAACATCGCCGAGCGGTCGATCCAGGTGTCTTTCTTCATTGCGGCGAGGCTGCCCAGGAAAACACCCGTACAGCTGGCAATCACGAAGGCGAGCGTTCCCAACGCGAATGAGTTTGGCATCTTCTGCTGCAGCAGTTCCGAGACACGCCAGTCGCGATAGCGGGTGGATAAGCCGAGGTCAAACCGCACGAGCGATCCGACATAGGCGGTGTATTGGTCCCATACGGTACCGTTGAGCTTGTAGCGCGTGAGCAGCGCCTCCTTGATGTGCGGCGGCGGCTCCTTCTCCTTGTCAAACGGCCCGCCTTTCGTGATGCGCGCGAGCACGAACGTGATCGAGATCACGCAGAAGATCACGATCACGCTGCTGAAAGCGCGGCGGAGGAGAAAGGGAAGCATTGCGGAAATGTCGAATGACGAAGGCGGAATGTCGAATGCTCAATCACCCAGCCACCAGGCAAAACTGCCGCTGGGGACGGGCAAAACGCCGGATGCGCCACGGAGCTGCATCTCGCCATGCTCCACTTTGCCGCCGTTGCGGCCAAACTGCTGCTGAAGCAGGTGATGCAGCGAGATGGGCGTCAGTTCCGGCGTGTGGCAGGACAGCAGCACGCCCAGCGGCTGCGGGGACATGAGTTTGCCAAGCAGGGAGAGCAGCGGCGGCAGGTCGTTTTCGATTTTGAAGACCTCCCCCTTCGCACCACGGCCGTAGCTGGGTGGATCGAGAATGAGCAGGTCGTATTGGCGGTCGCGCCGCAGTTCACGCTCCAGAAACTTGGTCACGTCATCCACGATCCAGCGCACCGGTTTTTCTTCGAGGCCGTTGAGCGCCGCATTCTTGCGCGCCCAATCGACCATGCCCTTGGAAGCATCCACATGGCACACTTCCGCCCCAGCGAGTGCGGCTGCCAGCGTGCTGCCGCCGGAGTAGGCGAAGAGATTCAGTACCCGCGCCGGGCGGTTATGACGCTTCGCATATTCCGTGCAGACTTCACGGATGCGCCGCCATTGATCGCGCTGCTCTGGGAAGATGCCGAGGTGGCCGAAATCCGTCGAGCTCAACTGAAACTTCGTGCCATCGACTTCAATGGCCCAGGTCTCGGGCAGGTTGTCGCGGCCGCGCCATTGATTGCCGCCGTCGCGGAAGAAGGTGGCGGTGACTTTCTGCCAGTCGGCCTTGGCCAGGGTCTGCTGCCAGACGGCCTGCGCGCAGGGCCGTGAGAGCACGACGCTGCCAAAGCGCTCGAGCTTTTGAAATGAGCCGCTGTCGAGGAGTTCGTAACCGTTTGAATCAGCCATGGAAATATCAATCCGCCTCCGGACGTGGATCGCGTGAAAGCAGGGCCTTCATTCCCTCCTTGGGGGATTTGCCCTGATGCAGCACGGCGTTGATCTCGTCGAGCAGCGGCATGCGCACGCCGCAGGCCTGCGCGGCACGGTGCATGCTGGCGGTGTTCAGCACACCTTCGGCCACCATGCGCGTGCTGGCGACGATCTCATCCAGAGGCAGCCCCTGCCCCAGCATGACGCCGACGCGGTGGTTGCGGCTGTGCGTCGAATAGCAGGTGCCCACGAGATCCCCCACGCCGCTCAGGCCATAAAAGGTTTCCACCCTGCCGCCTGCGGCCACGCCCAGGCGCACCATTTCTGCCAGCGCACGCGTCACGAGCGCCGCGAGGGTGTTGTCGCCAAGTTTCAAGCCATGGGCGATACCCGAGCCGATGGCATAGGGGTTCTTCATCGCGCCGGCCCATTCGGCGCCGACGATGTCGTCAGTGGTGTAGGTGCGGAAGAAGGGCAGCGTGAAGCAGGACTGCACCGCTTTGGCGATGTCATCGTCCGCGCAGGCCACGACAGCAGCGGTGGCAAGCTGGCGGGCCACTTCCTCCGCGTGATTGGGGCCGGTGAGCACCGCCAGCGGCACACCGGGAATGGCTGCACCAATCATCTCGCTCATGCGGCGGCCCGTTTCGAGCTCGATGCCTTTGGAGCATGAAACGAGCACGCGCGCCTTGGATGCCGCCCCGCTTTGCGCGACGAGCTCCGCCGTACCGCGCATCGCCTTGGAGGGGATCACAAACACGAGCATGTCTGCAGGCTGCAATTCGCCCAGATCAGCAGTGACGGTGATCTGGGGTGGAAGCACCAGATCTGGCAGGTAGCGGGCATTGCGGCAGGAGTCGCGGATCTGCGCCATCAGTTCGGCATCGCGCCCCCAGAACTGCACGTCCAGCCCGCGCCAGGACAACAATGCGGCCAGGGCGGTGCCCCAACTGCCAGCTCCGATGACTGTGGCGGACTGCATCATGGCTGCGGCTTCTTTTTGGTGAAGGCCTTGTTCTCGGTGCCTGCAAGCAAGCGCTGAATGTTCGAGCGATGCCGGATGAAGGCGAGCAGCATCACCACGATGCCAAAGGTGAGGAGTACAAAATCCCAGCGGCCCTCACGCCACATTTGCACGGCCATCGCGGTGGGCACTCCGACCGCCGCCGCCAGCGAGCCGAGTGAGACATAGCGGAACGCAAAGAGGAAGGTGAGAAAACCGATCCACCCGCCGGTCATCCCCACCACCGAGATGCCCAGCAGCACGCCACCGGTGGTGGCGATGCCCTTGCCGCCTTTGAAGCCGAGCCAGAAAGTGAACATGTGGCCGAGCACGGCGGCGAAACCGGTCAGCACTTTGCCGATGGAAACCATTTCAGGGGCTGCACCCGTTTGGGCGATCCAGCCTGCCGCCAGCCAGACGGGCAGCCAGCCTTTGAGCATGTCGAGAATGAACACCGGGATGCCGATCCCCTTCCCCAGGACGCGGATGGCATTGGTGGCGCCGATGTTGCCGCTGCCGTGCTGGCGGATGTCGATGCCTTTCAGGCGACCGGCGAGATAGCCGAACGGCACTGAACCGCAAAGATAGCCGCAGGCGATACTGAGGAGTGTGGCGATGGTGGTGGTCATGGCTTGAGCAGCCTCCTAGTAGCCGAATTCAGCGTGCTCTGGCAAGCGTTTCATCGGGCCGAAACTGCCGGATGTCATTTCGCCCCGTACTTTTCCTTCAGGTACTGCACGGTTTCATCCGCCGTATCCGCCTGAATCATCACCAGATCCCCCGCCTGCGCGGATGCGAGAGCCAGATCGACCGACTTCAAATGGCCGAGAATGGACTCCACGCGCCGGGTGCGCGAGGCGTTTGTCAGGCCCGTGGCGAGGAGTTTCATGATCTCGCCGGACTCACGCCCGCGCACATAGTCGCCTTCGTATAGCCAGGCCTCATCGAATTCCGCGCTCAACATGCGTCCCTGCTCAATGATGTCGCTGTCACGGCGGTCGCCGGCGGAGCTGTAAACGACGATGCGGCGGGCATTTTCGAACTGGCGGAGACCGTCGAGCAGGGCGCGGAGGGCATCCACATTGTGGCCGTAATCGACGATGACGGTGATGCCCTTCAGATCCAGCACGTTGAAGCGGCCAGCGTTTTGATCGAGGCTGGGGACAAAGCTGCGCGCCCCCTGACGAATGAGGTCGTCGTCGATACCCAGCGCCCATGCTGCCGCCACGGCGGCGAGGGTGTTTTCGACCTGAAAGCCGATACGACCGCCATGAGTGAGGGGGACTTCGCTCAGCGGTATGAAAACATCCTCATTTGGACCGGTGGCGCGAACGATGTTCCCACCGCGAACAAAAATGGCACGCTCACCTTTGATCCGGTGCAGGACGATGACGGAGTTTTCGCCATCCTGGGCAAAGAAGATCGTCTTGCGCGGATAGGTCTCCGCCATCTTCACGACGAGAGGATCAGCGGCGTTCAGCACGGCGCTACCGTCTGCAGACACGGCGGCGACGATGCACTGCTTCACCTCGGCCAGCTGCTCCGGGGTGTCGATTTCATTGATGCCGAGGTGGTCGCCAGCGCCGATGTTGGTGACGACGGCGACATCGCAATGGTCAAAGGCCAGGCCTTCGCGCAAAATGCCGCCGCGGGCGGTTTCCAGCACAGCGGCATCACACAGGGGGTAGGACAGGACGCTTCGGGCGCTCTTGGGACCGCTACAGTCGCCGCTGTCGATCATCCGCGAGCCGACGAAGACGCCGTCCGTGCTCGTCATGCCCACCCGCCATTGGTTTTGCGTCAGCAGATGCGCAATGAAGCGTGTCGTGGTGGTCTTGCCATTCACCCCGGTCACGGCGACGATGGGGATGCGGCCACGGCACTCGGGGGCAAACATGGTGTCGATCACCGCCCGGCCAACGGGACGCGGCTCCCCTTCCGAAGGATAGAGGTGCATGCGCAGTCCGGGGCGCGCATTGAGTTCAATGATGACGCCGTTGCGTGGGCTCAGCGGCTGCGTGATGTCGGGCGCGATCATGTCGAGGCCACAGATGTCGAGGCCGACCATCTGAGCGGCTTCGACCGCAGCGGCGCAAATGGTGGGATGCACCTCGGCGGTGCAGTCCACGGCGGTGCCGCCGGTGCTGAGGTTGGCGTTGCGGCGGATGAGGATCATCCGGTCTTTCTCGGGGATCGATTCAGGCGTGACCCCCTGCTCGGCGAGCACGGCGGTGGCGACGGCGTCGATGCGGATGCGGCTCAGGGCGGCGGCGTGATCCGCAGCGCGGCGGGGGTCGCGGTTCTTTTCGGCAATGAGCTCCTGGATGGTGCGCTCACCATCGCCAATGACATGCGCGGGGTGACGACGTGAAGCGGCGATGAGTTGACGACCAATCACGAGCACACGGTAATCCTCCCCCTCGGCAAACTGCTCGACAATGACCGAACGGCTTTCCTCCCGGGCTGCGGCATAGGCAGTGGCGACCTGCTCGCGGGTGTACAAGTTCAAAGCGACGCCACGGCCCTGGTTGCCGTCGAGGGGTTTCACGACGACCGGCAGGCCAATCTCATTGGCGGCGGCCCAGGCGTCGTCGGCGTCCTTCACAGGGCGGCCCTGCGGCACCGGCAGACCGATTTCCTTGAGCATTCGCAGGGTGAAGTCCTTGTCCTGCACGATGTCTTCCGCGATCGCGCTCGTCTGGCTGGTGGCAGCGGCGAGAATTCTCTTCTGTTTCGACCCCCAGCCAAGCTGAACCAGGCTGCCTTCTGTGAGGCGATGCACCGGAATGCCGCGCAGGCGTGCGGCATCCACCATGGCGCGGGTGCTGGGGCCAAGGCAGACTTCCTGGGCGAGTTCACACAGCTCAGTCATGGCGGCATTCACGTCCATGGTCTGGCCAAAGAGCGCGGCGTCGATCAAACGCCGCGCGAGTTCGAAGGCGGCACGGGCGACGGCTTCTTCATCGAACTGGGTGATGATGCGATACTTGAGGGGCTGCGAGACGGGCATCACCTTGCCAAAGCTGACCTGAAGATCGGAGCGGCTTTGCAGATGCAGCGTGATGGACTGGAGCAGGGCGGCGAGGGCCTCCGCCTGCGGTGTGGCGCTGATTTCGCTGAGCTGCGGCTCCAAGGCTGGCAGCCAGGAGAGCAGCCAAGAGCGCCAGTTGGCGACATAGTCGGTCAGCTCAGGGAACTCCACCTTGCATTCCAGGACAGTCTCACGCGCCCAGAGGTTCGGACCGCGCAGCGCAAGGATTTTGCGCACAAGGGTGGAGCGGAGTTCGCAGGATGGAGCAGAATGGGGCAAGCAAAGAAAAATGGAACGCGGGGAATTGTCCCCAGACCTGCGGCAGGTCAAGGGAAACATCGGCCTTAAGCTGGGCAGACCCGGATGGATGCACCCTGATTCGGAAATAACCGCCCCAGTTTGACAAGCACCGCATCCATTCGACTTTCGGCGGGTTCCACGATCCGCCTTCCATTTTGCCGCGTCCACTCATCCAAGACCTTCCCGACCTCCTGCTGCAGCATGCCGAGTCCAAACTGGCGTCCGGTGAGCGCACGGTCGCCCGCCTGATGACGGATCTGGACGCAGGACTGCATTTCCGGCATGGACTGATCGTGCTGACCAACACGCGCCTGCTGCACTTTGAGGATGCCGGCGCGAGCCAGCCGCGCTTCGTCGCCTGGAAGCTGGCCGATCTGCAGGAGCTCACCCTCGAGGAGATGGGCGCGACCATTGCACTGCGCCTCATGGGCGGCGGCACCCTGATCTGCCAGTGGCGGGTAACCTCCGGCTGTCTGCGCCAGGCGGAGGCCTTCATCGCAAGGTTTCGGGAGCAGCACCGCACCCTGAGCGGCGAGGACGCGGGGGCGGTGGCGCGTGACCATGAGATCGAGGAGGATGTGGAGGAAATCTTTGCCGCTGAGGATGCCGAAGGGTGTGTCCCGCCGGGGAAGCCGCTGCTGCGGCTGCTAAGCTTTGCCCGGCCATGGTACCGGCTGCTATTGCTCGGTCTGGCGCTCACCATGGCCAGCACCGGGGCGCAGATGATCGCCCCCTGGCTCACCATGTCGCTGGTGGATGATGTGCTCATCCCACTGCAAAGCCAGACCGAACGGGTGCATGTGCACCTAGTCTATGTGTTCATCGGCGAACTGGCGCTGGCCGCCGTACTGACCTGGGCTCTGAACTGGGGGAAAACGTTTGTAGTGGCGCGCATTGCCGAGCTGGTGACCAGCCGCATGCGGCGGGAGACCTTTGAGCACCTGCAGCGGCTGTCCCTCACCTACTTCAACCGCAAGCGCACCGGCGACCTGATCTCGCGCATCAGTTCGGACACGGAGCATCTGTCCCTGTTCATCTCGGTGAACTTCATCGACTTCTTCTGCGATGTGCTGCAGTTCATTTTCACGGCGGTCATTTTGTTCAGCATCAATCCGGTGCTGGCAATTGCCGCACTGGGGCCGGTGCCCATCGTCGCCTGGCTGGTGCAGCGGGTGCGCGAGCATCTGCGCGGCGGGTTTGCCGCCGCCAGCCGTGCGGGCAGCCAGCTCACCAGCGTGCTGGCAGACACGATCCCCGGCGTGCGCGTGGTCAAGGCGTTCGCGCAGGAGCAGCGTGAGATCGAGCGCTTTCGCGTGGCGGACAAGCACATCTTTGACACGAACGACCGGGTGAACAAAACATGGTCGTTCTTCACCCCGATGATCAAGCTGCTGACGGACCTGGGACTGCTCGTCGTGTGGGCGGTGGGTGCCTGGAGCGTGGCGCATGACAGCATCACGGTGGGGGTGCTGACCGGCTTTGTGCTTTACATCAGCAGTTTCTACGAACGCATGGACTCGATGAGCCGCTTCACCGCCTCCATGCAGCGTGCTGCCGCCAGCGCGCACCGCGTGTTTGATGTGCTGGACGTGAAGCCGGACGTGCCGGTGCAGCGCCATGCCATCAAAGTGGGTCGCCTGCGCGGCGAGATCGAGTTTCGTGATGTGAAATTCCGCTATGGCTCGCGTGAGATCATCCGCGGCATCAGCTTGAAAATCGCGCCGGGGGAGATGGTCGGCTTTGTGGGACCGAGCGGTGCCGGCAAAACCACGCTGGTGAACCTGGCCTGCCGCTTCTTCGAGGTGAGCGAAGGCGCGGTGCTGGTGGACGGCTTCAATCTGAGCGACGTCGATGTGATGGACTACCGAAGAAACCTCGGGCTGGTGCTGCAGGAGCCGTATCTCTTCTATGGCACGATCGCGGAGAACATCGCCTATGGGAAACCGGAGGCGACGCGCGCAGAAATCGTCGCCGCCGCGCGGGCGGCGCGGGCGCATGACTTCATCATGCGGCTGCCAGACGCCTATGATTCGCTGGTGGGAGAGCGCGGCCAGCAGCTCTCGGGTGGCGAGCGTCAGCGCATCAGCATCGCACGTGCGCTGCTGGTCGATCCCGCCATTTTGATTTTGGATGAGGCCACCTCGTCCGTGGACACCGAGACCGAGCGTGAAATCCAGGCGGCGCTGGATCATCTCGTCAAAGGCCGCACCACGATCGCCATCGCGCACCGCCTGGGCACCCTGCGCAAGGCCAGCCGGCTGGTAGTCATTGAAGAAGGCCGCATCAAGGAAATCGGCTCGCATGAGGAGCTGATGGAACGCAGCGGCACCTATGCGCGTCTGCATCATGCCATGCAGGAGGTGAACCACGCATGAGCACGCCCAAGCAGCTAAGCATCGAATTTGCCAAGGACGACCAGGGTCGTCTGGTGCTCGTGGATGATAACGGCCTGCGCCATGCGAATGTGCATCCCGCCAAACTCTTTCCGCTGACCGAGAAGGACCACTGGATCTCCATCCAGTCCGAAGCTGCACGCGAAATTCTCTGCATCGAGGATCCGCAGTGCCTGCCAGAACCTTCGCGCACCCTGCTGCTGGAGGCGTTAGCACGGCGCGACTTTGTGCCCATCATTCTGGTGATCCACCGCATCGTGCGGCTGGCGGAAGGGCATGAATGGCACGTCACGACGGATCGTGGCGACACCAGCTTTGAGGTGGAGACGGATGAAAGCATCCAGCCCCTCGGCCATGGACGTCTGGTCATTGTTGACCGTCGCAATACGCGCTATCTTATCCCCAACGTCGCCAGCCTTGACCGCGTCAGCAAACGCAAGCTGGAGCACTACTATTGATTTCCCGTGAGCATCCCTCCCGTCACGTCTTCACGTATCGGTTCGCTTGATGTCTATCGTGGCATCGTGATGTTTCTGCTGGGCCTGCGCCTGCTGGAGCTGGACGAAGTAGCGAAGCACTTTCCGTACAGCCCCGTCTGGCAGTTTCTCGGCCATCATTCCTCGCACATTCCCTGGGTGGGCTGTTCGCTGAACGACCTGATCCACCCTTCCTTTGCCTTCTTGACCGGGGCTTCGCTGGTGTTCTCCGTTTCATCCCGTGCGGGCAAAGGCCAGTCGCCGTGGCACATGACGCTGCATGCGCTGTGGCGGTCCGTGGCGCTGATCTTCCTCGGGATTTTTCTGCGCAGTGTGGACCGTGATGCGACGCACTGGACCTTCGATGAAACCCTGACCCAGACCGGTCTCGGGTACATGGCGGTGTTTGCGCTGGCTTACTGCAGCACCCGCACGCGCTGGATCTGGTTTGGCATCATCCTCATCGCCACATGGCTGCTCTATGTCTGCGTTCCCATCCTGCCGCCGCATGCCAACCCCATGGACTTCAATACTCCCGAAGGCTGGGAGCATGATTTCACCGGCTTTTTCGCCCACTGGAACCACAACCGCAATGCGGGCTGGAGCTTTGACCGCTGGCTGCTCAACCAGTTCCCACGGGAGCGCCCCTATGTGGGTTATCTCGGGGGCTACACCACGCTGAACTTCATCCCGACCATCGCCACCATGATTCTCGGCCTGATGGCGGGCACCTGGCTCAAGCAGGGCGACCAGCCCGCCAGACGGCTCATGGTCGCGAGCGTGGCCTGCCTCGCCTTCAGTTTTGTGCTGCACTTCGGCGGCATCTGCCCCATCGTGAAGCGGTTGTGGACGCCGGCCTGGGTGTTCTTCAGCGGCGGCGGCTGCCTGCTGATTTTGGCGGCGCTGTATCAGATCATCGACGTCAGGCAGTGGCGGCGCTGGTCCTTTCCTTTTGTGGTCGTCGGCGTGAACTCACTCGCCTTCTATGTGATGCGCCACACGCTGGACATCTGGTTTTCCGAGACCCTGCGGAAGCACTTCGGCACCCGCGTGTTCCAGCTCTTCGGCGCGGAACTGCAGCCGGTGGTGATCGGGGCCTGCACCTTCCTTATCTTCTGGCTGGTGTTGCTGTGGATGTACCGCCGTAAGGTTTACATCCGGCTATGATACCGCCATTTCATACATAAAACCTCATAGAGCAGACCGCTGCGATCACTGTTTTCTAAGAGTAGCTGGCCAGCCCTTCGGCGATGGTCTGGTCCGCCAGTCCGTAGGCCCAGGCGGCGCCTATGGCGGCGAGAACGTTCTGCACATTGAAGTGAAAATGGCCGGTGACGGGCATGGCCACCCCTGTGAGCGCACACAGACGGCGTTCTCGATCGCCTTCGGCCAGGTAGATCGCCTCTTCCCGTACATAGACGGCGCGCCCGCCGGTGGCGCGATGGGCGATGACGACTGGATTGTTCACCTCGTGCGAAAAGAACAGCACGCTGCAGCGGCAGAACTCCGACTCCGCCATCTCCGCCACGAGAACATCATCCGCATTGAGCACCGCAGTACCATCCCGCAACACGACGTCCACCACGCAGCGCTTCACCTTGGCCATCTGCTCCAGGGTGTCGATATAACCGAGACCGAGGTGATCGGTGCCCACATTGAGCACCACGCCGATCTGACAGCGGTCATAACCAAGACCTTCCAGCAGGATCGCTTCAGCGCTGGCTTCGCAAATGGCAACCTCCGTCCAAGGATGCAGCAAAACACCCCAGGTGCCGGAGGTGCGATCTCCCGTCTTTGAGCTTGCGTGGCGCTCGCCAAACTGCAGGCCACCGCTATAGGACACGCCGAGCAGTTTGCCGGTGGCTTGCAGCAGATGCGCCACCAGTTTTGTGGTGGTCGTTTTACCATGGGTGCCAGTGATGCCGATGACCGGAATGCGCCCGTTTTTCCCGGCAGGGAACAGCATGTTGATGATCGCTTCGCCCACGGGCCGCACCTCGCCCGTGGCCGGCCGCAGGTGCATGATGAGTCCGGGGCTGGCATTCAGCTCCACGACGGCACCGCCCTGGTCTTCGAGGGGTTTGCCGATGTCCGTACACACCACATCCACCCCGCAGATGTCCAGCCCCGCCACCTGCGCGGCGATGGTGACATGCTCGCGGTTGCGCGGATGCACCAGGCCGGTGACTTCGGTGGACCAGTTGGCAAAGCGTGAGATCAGCACCCGCTCGCCGGCATCGGGAATCGAATCCGGCTGGTGGTCCTGCTTCTCGAGTTCTGAGAGGATCGCCGGATCCCACTCTTCCGTGTCGATCTTGGACCAGGGGCAGAAATCGCTCACACCGCGCAGCGGATTGGTGTTGAGCTGGGAGTCCACCAGCGCGGCGATCGTGTCGGTGCCGTTGCCGGTAACAACAGCGTGGTCGCCGCGGCTGGCCGCGATGAGTTCGCCACCGACGACGAGCAGACGGTGGT
>Ga0114968_10003029_pt1 | contig 12692 bp, 9 predicted proteins | sample M_130807_EF_Meta_FD_87020 | JGI IMG/M metagenome (GOLD analysis project Ga0114968, IMG submission 87020) | Freshwater microbial communities from Lake Montjoie, Canada to study carbon cycling - M_130807_EF_MetaG | ecosystem: Environmental > Aquatic > Freshwater > Lake | place: Lake Montjoie... | reverse complement strand
CCGCGTGCCTACGCCATCATCGGGCAGGGCACGATCAGCCGCATCATCGAATCCAAGCCCGAAGAATTGCGTCTTTTCTTGGAAGAGGCCGCCGGCGTCTCTAAATACAAAGAGCGCCGCCGCGAGACCGAAAACCGGCTGGCCGACACACGCGCCAACCTGACGCGCGTCGAAGACATTTTGCGCGAACTCAATAGCAGCCTGGAAAAGTTGGAGCGCCAGGCTGAGATTGCCCTTAAGTACAAGACCATGCAGGTCGAGGTGACGCACAAGCAGCACCAGATTTGGTATTTGCGCCGCGCCGAAGCGCAGGCGGAGCAAGTGCGCTTGCAAAAAGACGCCCAGGCCGCCGTCAACGCGCTGGAGTCCCGCCTGGCCGATGTGCGCCATGTCGAGGCCGAACTCGAAACCGTGCGCCAAGCCCACTATGCGGCCGCCGACATCGTCAACCAAAGCCAAGGCCTGCTTTACGAAGCCAGTGGCGAAGTCGGACGCCTGGAGGCAGAAATCCGCTATGTGGTGGAAAGCCGCCAACGTGTTGAGCAGCGATTGCTGATGCTGCAAGCGCAAATCGGCCAATGGGCCGAGCGCAAGGCCCAAGCCCTGCAAGAGCGCGAACAACTCAGCCTTTCCAGCAGCCAGGGCGCCGAGCAGTCCGAAGTGCTGGCCGGCCAACTGGAAGAACACAGCCAGCGCTTACCCTCCCTGGAAGAGGCGGTGCAAACCGCCCAAAGCGCCTCGGACCGCCAGCGCACGGCAGTGACCGAGGTGCAGCAGTCTTTGGTGGTGTTGGCGTCCGAGCAGCGCGGTATCCAAGAGCAAGTGCGCCAGCTCTCTGTGCGGCGCGAGCGTCTGCAAGCGGACCGCAATGCGCTGGCGCAGACCGATGTAAGCCATTTGGAACAGCTGCAAGCGCAGTTTGACGGGGCTCAAGCCCACGCCCAGGACGCCCAAGAACGCTTGCACACCTTGCAAGAAGCGACGCCCCAGCTCGACGAGGCGCGCCGCACGCATCAGGCCCAGGTCAACACCGATGCCGCGCGCTTAGCCGACGTCGCGGCCCGCTTGGAGGCCCTCAAAGCCTTGCAAGAACGCCTGCGCACCGACGAAAAGCTCAAACCCTGGCTGAGCAAGCACGGCCTGGTTGATTTGCAAGGCCTGTGGACACGCATTACCGTGCTGCCGGGCTGGGAAAACGCGATTGAAGCGGCCCTGCGCGACCGCCTGGGCGCCCTGGAAGTCTCGCGCCTGGAAATGGTGCAGGCCTTTGTCCAAGACCTGCCGCCCACCAAGCTGTCTTTCTATACCCGCCCCAGCGCGGGCCTGCCCGCCGGGAAAGCGCCATTGGCGCCCCTGGTGGACAAAGTGCAGGTGCACGACGCTGGCCTGGCCGCCGTGCTCGCGGACTGGCTACGCGGTTGCTACGCCGCGCCGGACATGGACACCGCCTTTGCCCAGCGCGGCATTTTGCAGGCGGGCGAAACCTTGTTTGTGGCCCAAGGCCATGCCATAGCGGCGCACAGCGTGGGCTTTTACGCGGCCGACGCCGAGCAGGCCGGCTTGCTGGCGCGCGCCCAGGAAATTCAAAATCTCGAAAAAGACGTGCGCGCCCAAAGCCTGATGGCCGAGGAATCGCGCCTGGCACTGGCGCGCGCGGAGAGCGCCTACGCCCAGGCCAGCGCCCAACTGGTGGAAGTGCGCCGCCAAGCCCAAGAAACCCAGGCCACCGGCCATGCGCTGCAAGTCGAAGTGCTGCGCCTGTCGCAGCAAGCCGAACAAACCCGCCAGCGCAGCAGCGAGATCGAATCAGACGCGGCCGAAGTGGACGCCATGCTCGAAGACTTGCAAGGCCGCGCCCTGGAAGCCGAAGCGCGTTTTGAGACGCTGGATCTTCAGCTGGCCGAATTCCAAGAAGAACATGCCAATTTGCAGGAGCGCGCTTTGGAATGCCAGGCCCAGCTCGAGCAAGCCCGGGCAGAGCAGCGCACCCTGGAGCGCCAGTTGCAGGAGTCGGCCTTTGCGCAACGCAGCTTGCAGGCGCGCACCGAGGAGATGGAGCGCGCTGTGGAGACCGCGGATGCCCAAAGCATTGCCGTGCACGAAGAGGCCCAGCGCGCCCAGGACGAGCTGCAGCAGCTCTCTGACGCCACTGCCCAAAACGGCTTGCAAGCGGCGCTCAGCCTCAAGGCCGAACGCGAGCTGGAGCTGGCCGCCAAACGCAGCACCTACGAAGACCTGACGGCCACCCTGCGCAGCCAGGACGAGCGCCGTTTGCAGCTCGAGCGCGAGCTCGACCCGCTGCGCCAGCGCATCACCGATTTGCAGCTCAAAGAGCAGGCCGCCCGCCTGGGCTTTGAGCAGTACGAAAACCAGCTCTTTGAAGCCCAGGCCGATCTGGCCGCCATCGGCCAAAGCCTGGAAGGCGTGTCGGTGCGTTTGTCGGCCTTGCAGTCCGAGATCGACCGCCTGCACCGCGACATTGCCGATCTTGGCGCCGTCAACCTGGCGGCCCTGGACGAGCTGACCGCCAGCCGCGAGCGCAAGGAGTTTTTGGACGCCCAAAGTCTGGACCTGAACGAAGCCATGGCTACGCTGCAAGACGCGATCCGCAAAATCGACGCCGAAACGCGGGAGTTGCTCTCGGGCACTTTCAATGAAGTGAACCGCCACTTTGGCGAAATGTTCCCGCAGCTTTTTGGCGGCGGAAATGCTCGCTTGGTAATTACCGGCGACGAGATTTTGGACTCGGGCGTACAGGTGTTTGCCCAGCCGCCGGGCAAAAAGAACCAAACCATCGCGCTGCTCTCGGGTGGCGAGAAGGCCTTAACCGCGATTGCCCTGGTGTTTGCGATATTCCAGCTCACCCCGGCCCCGTTTTGCCTGCTTGACGAAGTGGATGCGCCGCTGGATGATGCCAACACCGAGCGCTATTGCAAGCTGGTGGCGCGTATGAGCGCGGGCACGCAGTTTTTGTTTATCAGCCACAACAAAATTGCCATGGAAATGGCCGAGCAACTCATTGGGGTCACCATGCAAGAGCAGGGCGTCTCGCGCATCGTGGCCGTGGACATGGAAGCAGCCGTTGGATTGGTGGAGGCGGCCTGATGGCCGGCCACCGTTCGCGGGCACCAGGACGGAGGGCATCGCATGAGTGAATTGCAAATCGGTCTCTTGGTTTTAGGCGCCCTGGCGCTGGTGGCTTTGCTGGCTTACAACCGCTGGGCCGATCGGGCCCACGCGCCGCGCCAGGCCGATGGCCACGGCGGCGAGGGTCATGGCGGTGATGCCCCTAGCTTTACAGAGCCCGCCTTTGATGACTCGGGATTTACCAGTCTGAACCTGTCGGTCGCCACCCCGCGCCGTCCGGCGATTGACGATTTGATCGACGCGGTGGCCGCCGTCAACCTCGACCCTGGCGTGCTCGCCGTCTCGGGCGAGGCCGCAGTCGCCGCCTTTCCGGGCAGTTGGCGCGTGGGCAGCAAACCCTTCCTGATTGAAGGCCTGCATGCGGACACCCAGGTCTGGGAGACGCCGCATGCGGGTGCCCGCTACATGGCCTTTCAAACCGCGGTGCAACTGGCTAACCGCGCCGGTGCACTCAACGACATCGAATACTCCGAGTTCACCGTCAAAACCCAGGCCTTTGCCGATGCGGTGGGCGCGACGCCCGAGTTTCGCGAGATGCGCGACGAGGTGGCCCGCGCCCGGGAGCTCGACCAATTTGCCAGCGCGCATGACGCCCAGCTAGGCCTGAACCTGCGCGCCCGCCATGCCGCCTGGAGCCCGGGCTATGTCAGCCAGGTGGCGGCGCAGTTTGGCTTCGTTGCCGGCCAACTGCCCGGGCGCATGGTGTTGCCGGCGCCCACCGACGGCCTTCCGCCTTTGCTATCGCTCACCTTTGACAGCCAGGCTGCGCTGGCCGAAGACCCGGCGCAGTCGGCCATTTACGAGCTGGTCTTGCACCTGGACGTGCCCCATGTGGACCGCGCCGAACAGCCCTTCGAGCGCATGTGCCAATCGGCCCAAGGCATGGCGCAGGCCATGGACGGCGTGATCACCGACGACAACGGGCAGGCTTTGCCCTACCAGTCACTCGATAGCATCAGCGCGGAACTGCAACACCTGTACGACAAGCTGGAGCAACGCGAATTGGCGCCCGGTTCGGCGCTGGCGCGCCGGCTTTTCTCCTGAGGCGCAGCGATGGGCACTGCGTCTGCACAACGCGTGGAGGAACTGCGCTCCCTGCTGCAGCACCACGGCCATCTGTATTACGTGCTGGACGCACCCACCTTGCCGGACGCCGAGTACGACCGCTTGTTTCGCGAACTGCAAGATTTAGAGACCCAGCACCCCGATTTGCGCACCCCCGACTCGCCCACCCAGCGCGTAGGCGGCAAGCCCCTGGCACAGTTTGACAGCGTGCGCCATGCCGTGCCCATGCTTAGCATCCGCACCGAAACCGATACGCAGGCCAGTGGCGCGCAGGCTTTTGATACTCGCATCCGCAAAGAGCTTGAGCTTCCCGAGGGCGCAGCCCCGGTGCAGTACGTCACCGAGCTCAAATTTGACGGTCTGGCCATGAGCCTGCGTTACGAAAATGGCCTGCTGGTGCAGGCCGCCACTCGGGGCGATGGCGAGTACGGCGAGGACGTGACGCACAACATCCGCACCATCGGGCAAATTCCGCTGCGCCTGCATGACGCGCCGCCGCTGCTCGAGGTGCGCGGCGAGGTGTATATGCGCCGCGATGATTTCGAGGCGCTCAACGCCCGTCAGCGCCTGCGCATCGCGGCGGGCGAAAAGGGCGAAAAAACCTTTGTGAACCCGCGCAATGCCGCTGCAGGTGCGGTGCGCCAGCTGGACCCGGCCATCGCAGCGCAGCGCCCGCTGCGCTTTTTCGCTTACGGCGTGGGCCAGGTGCAAGGCGGCCCGGCTTGGGCCACGCACAGCCAACTGCTGCAAGCACTCAAGGCCTGGGGCTTCCCCGTGGCCGAACAAACCAGCACTGCGCTGGGGGCCGACGGCCTGCTCGCGTTTTATGAGCGTACCGGGGCGCAGCGTGCGCAACTGCCTTTTGATATTGACGGGGTGGTCTACAAAGTCAACAGCCTGGCCGTGCAGCAGCGCCTGGGCTTTGTCAGCCGCGAGCCGCGTTGGGCGGTGGCGCATAAATACCCGGCGCAAGAGCAAATCACCACGGTGCTTGATATCGACGTGCAGGTGGGGCGTACCGGCAAGCTCACGCCGGTGGCCAAGCTCTCGCCGGTGTTTGTGGGCGGCGTGACGGTGACCAACGCCACCTTGCACAACGAGGACGAGGCGCGCCGCAAAGATGTGCGTTTGGGCGACCAGGTGATCGTGCGCCGCGCGGGTGACGTGATCCCCGAGGTGGTCAGCGTTCTGCCCGACAGCATGCAGCGGCCCGACCGGGGCGCCATGTTCACCATGCCGCGCATCTGCCCGGTGTGTGGCTCGCAGGCGCTGCGCGAAGAGGACGAGGCCGACTACCGCTGCACTGGCGGTCTGTTTTGCAGCGCCCAGCGCAAGCAGGCGTTTTTGCACTTTGTGCAGCGGCGCGCCGTGGAGGTCGAGGGCCTGGGCGAAAAGCTGGTCGACCAGCTGGTCGATGCCGGTTTGGTCAGTACTTTGCCCGATTTGTACCGCCTCGGTTTTGCCGCCTTTGCGGCGCTGGACCGCATGGCCGAAAAATCCGCCAATAACCTGGTGGAGGCGTTGGAGAAGTCCAAGGCCACGACTTTGCCCCGGTTTTTGTACGGCTTGGGCATTCGCCATGTGGGCGAGGCCACGGCCAAGGCGCTGGCGCGGCACTTTGGCTCCATGGACGCCATCATGCAGGCCAGCGAGGCCGATTTGCTGCTGGTCAATGACGTGGGGCCCACCGTGGCACAAAGCATTCACACGTTTTTTGCGCAAGCGCACAACCGCGAGGTGGTAGAGCAACTGCGCGCCTGCGGCCTGCACTGGCCCGCGATGGAAGCGACCTCGAATGCGCCCAAACCGCTGGCGGGTCTGACCTTTGTGATCACCGGCACCTTGCCCACGCTGGGGCGCGACGCGGCCAAAGCGCTGATCGAAGACGCCGGCGCCAAAGTGGCCGGCTCGGTGAGCAAGAAAACCAGCTATGTGCTGGCTGGGAGCGAGGCCGGTAGCAAACTGGACAAAGCCCTGGAACTTGGCGTGCCCGTGATTGATGAGGCCGCCTTACATACCATGCTGGAGGCAAGCTGATGACTGTGCGAGAAATCCTCAAGATGGGCGATGCCCGCCTGCTGCGCCAGGCGCAAAAAGTGCCGGCGTTTGACACTGACGCCTTGCACCTGTTGGTGCTTGATTTGCACGACACCATGCGCGCAGCCAATGGCGCGGGCCTGGCGGCGCCCCAAATTGGCGTGGATTTGCAGGTTGTGGTGTTCGGCTCGGACGAGCGCAACCCGCGCTACCCGGACCGCCCGCTGGTGCCGCGCACGGTCTTGGTCAACCCGGTGATTACGCCGCTGGGCGAAGACATGGAGTCCGACTGGGAGGGCTGCCTCTCGGTGTCCGGCCTGCGTGGCCAGGTGCCGCGCTTTGCGCGCATCCGCTACACCGGTTGGGACGCCTTTGGTGAGCCGATTGACCGTACGGTCGAAGGTTTTCACGCCCGGGTGGTGCAGCACGAGTGCGACCACTTATGGGGCAAGCTGTACCCCATGCGCATGCTTGATTTCACGCAGTTTGGGTTTACCGAGGTCTTGTTCCCCGGTATTGCTGCCGACGAGGATGATTAGCGACAGGAGTGGCTTGCGGTGCTTTGCCCGCTGGGACCGTTTCATTTTTATCAGGAGACTATTTATGACTACAACTGCTTCACGATGGGGGCTGCGCGCCCGCTTCAGGGCCCTTCTGCAACTGACTTTGCTCGGCGTTTTATGCCTTGCAGGTGGCGTGGTCGCGGCCGATACCGGCACCGTGACGGTGCAGTGGCTGGGCCAATCGGCCATGAAAATCACCAGTGCGCGTGGCAAAGTCATCGTCATTGATCCCTGGTTGATCAGCAACCCCAAAACACCGGCCGAATTCAAGAAACTTGAGGCCTTGGGCAAAGTCGATTTGATTTTGCTCACCCATGCCCACTTTGACCATATCGCCGATGCGCCCGCGCTCTCGGCGATGAACAAAGCGCCCGTGTACGCGCCCGCTGGTTTGGCCGATTCTTTCGCCACGCTGGGCGTGATGCCGGTGGAGATGGCGCCGCGCTTTAACAAAGGCGGTGTGGTGTTCCCCTTGGGGCCGGAAGCGGGCATCAAAATCATCGCCACCCACGCCGAGCACAGCTCAGAATTTCGCTGGAAAAACCCCGAAACCGGTAAAGATGAAATGCGCCTGGGCGGCGAGCCCATGGGTTACATCGTGGAACTGGAAAACGGTTTTCGGATTTACCACATGGGCGACACCGGCATTTTTGGCGATATGAAGTTGATCGGCGAGCTCTACAAGCCCGACTTAATTTTGATCCCCATCGGCAGCCACTTTGTGATGCCGCCGGTCGACGCCGCCTACGCCACGCGCGAGCTGCTCAAGCCCAAATTTGCCATCCCCATGCACTACGGAACCAACGCTTTGCTGCGCGGCACGCCCAAGGAGTACACGGATGCGCTGGGACAGTCCGCCACCAAAGTTTTGGTGCTGGAGCCAGGCGCTATTGCGCGCTTTTAAACGCCGTCGGCTGCGGCCTAGCCCGCGTCTTTGAGCGCCTTAGCCACTTGCGTGACCAAGGCGGGGCCTTGGTAAATCAGGCCGGTATAAATCTGCACCAGGTCGGCCCCGGCGGCGCGTTTTTCCAGCGCGTCGGCGGTGCTGGCAATGCCGCCCACGCCGATGATCGGAAACTGTGGTCCCAGCGCAGTGCGCAGTTGGCGAATCACCAAGGTGCTCTGGGCCCGCACTGGCGCACCCGAGAGGCCGCCGGTCTCTTGCGCATGCGCCAGACCCCGCACCGCCTCGCGGCCTAGCGTGGTGTTGGTGGCGATCACGCCGTCCATGCGGTGGCGCAACAAGGTCGCGGCAATGGCCTGAATTTGATCGGCGTCCAAATCAGGCGCTATTTTCAGAAAAATGGGCACGTGCTTGGGCTGTTTACTGCCGCTGGCATCCAAGGTGGCGTGCAACTGCGCCAACTCGGCACGCCGCGCGGCGATGGCCGAAAGCAGGCCGTCCAGTGCCTCGTCGCTTTGCAAAGAGCGCAGGTTGTGGGTGTTGGGGCTGGAGATATTGACGGTGACGTAGTCGGCATGGCCATAGACGCCATCGAGGCAGCGCAGGTAGTCGTCGGTGGCGCGCTCGATAGGCGTGGCCGCGTTTTTGCCGATATTGAGGCCTAGCAGCAGGCCGGGGTTCTTGTCGCGGCGCAGGCGCGAGGCCTGTACATGCCGGATAAATGAATCCAGCCCGCCGTTGTTAAAGCCCAGGCGATTGATCAGGGCCTGCGCCTGGGGCAACCGGAACATGCGTGGCTTGGGGTTGCCGCTTTGGGGCAGTGGCGTGACCGTGCCCACTTCCACAAAGCCAAAGCCCATGGCGCCCAGGGCGTCGATGCAGCGTGCGTTTTTGTCCAGGCCGGCGGCCATGCCCACGCGGTTGGGAAAGCGCAGGCCTGCCAAGTGCACCGGGTCGTGCACCTGCTTTTGGGCATAGGCCCACTGCAGCGGCGTGCCCTGGGTGCGCGCCAGCAGGGCCAGGGTACGGTCGTGCGCCACCTCGGGGTCCATGCGGAATAAAAGGGGGCGTAAAAGGCCGTAGGGCACCAGAGACATCGGATAATTCCCGCAGATTTCAAAACAGCAGGCATTGTCCCCCATCCCCGCCATGACCCAAGCTTCCAGCACGCCCAACAGCCTGAGCCAGGACGAACTCAAAACCATGGTCGGCCGCGCCGCGCTGGACTACGTGGTGCGCGGCCAGTGGGTGGGCGTGGGCACGGGCTCGACGGTCAATAAATTCATCGATGCGCTGGCCGATATCCGCCACGACATCCCTGGCGCCGTCTCCAGCTCGGTGGCCAGCACCGAGCGCTTGCGCGCCCTGGGCATCGAGGTGCGCGACGCCAACGCGGTGGAGCGCCTGGCCGTCTACATCGACGGTGCGGACGAAATTGACGGCCACGGCTACATGATCAAAGGCGGTGGCGCAGCGCTCACCCGGGAAAAAATTGTGGCCGCCCAGTCAGAGTGCTTTGTTTGCATCGCCGACGCTTCCAAGCGGGTGCCGGTGCTGGGGCAGTTTGCGCTGCCCGTGGAGGTGATTCCCATGGCCAGCGCGCGCATCATGCGCCAGTTTGCGGCTCTGGGCGGGCAGGCCCTGCTGCGCATGGCCGGGGATAAGCCGGTGGTCACGGACAACGGCCAACACCTGCTGGACGTGCGCGGGCTGTCGATTACCGATCCGCTGGGCTTTGAGGCCCAGGTCAGCCAATGGCCGGGCGTGGTGACGGTGGGTGTGTTTGCCTTTCAGCGCGCCCATATTTGCCTGCTGGGCACGCCCGAGGGCGTGCAGACGCTGCGGTTTTAGGCTGCCTTGGGCGCAGCGCTGCCCAGCATGCGCTCGACGTAGCGGGCGATCAGGTCGATCTCCAGATTCACCCGTGCACCGGCCTGCAGCGCATGCAAGGCCGTGTTTTGCACGGTGTGGGGAATCAGGTTGATGCTGATTTCGCAGCCTTGTGTGCTGTCGGTGACACGGTTGACTGTCAGGCTGACCCCGTTGATGGTGATGGAGCCTTTGTAGGCCAAAAACTTGCCCAGCGCCGCCGGGGCCAGCACGCGCAACTCCCAGCTTTCGCCCACTTGCGCAAAGTGGCTGACATGCCCGATGCCGTCCACATGGCCGCTGACCAGGTGCCCGCCCAGGCGGTCGTTGGCGCGCAAGGCTTTTTCCAGGTTGACCGGACCTGCGCGGTCCAGGCCGGCGGTTTTGTCCAGCGATTCGGCGGAGACGTCCAGCGAGAAAGCATGGTACTCGGGCAGCAAGCGGGTGACCGTCATGCAGGCGCCATTGATGGCGATGCTGTCGCCCAAGCCTGCGTCGTCCAGGTAGCCCGGCGGGCAGCGCACCGTTAGGCGCTTGCCGTGGCCCGGGCTTTCGCCCAGGTCGGCGCTGTCAGTGATGTGGCCCACGCCGGTGATGATGCCTGTGAACATAAATGCGTCTTTAAATGTAATGTAAAAAGAGTTTAAAAGTCAGCCTGTCCGCGCACCTGGGCCACGATGCGCACATCGGGCCCGATGGGCTGGACGCTTTGAAAATCCAGCGCCAGGCCTTGGCTAAGCGCCGTCCAGGGCCCGGCGTTGGACATGCCTGCGCCTTGGCCCAGCCACAGCGGGGCCAGATACACCAGCAACTCGTCGACCAGGCCAGCGGCGATCAGCGAGCCATTGAGTTGGTGGCCCGCTTCAATATGCACTTCGTTGAAAGGGCGCGCCGCCAAGTCTGCGGCCATGGAGCGCAAATCCACTTTGGCTGGCGCACCGTCTGCGCCCGTCGGGCCGGGCAGGTACACGATCTGCGCGCCCGCCTGGCGCAAGGCGGCCTCACGCGCGGCGTGGGGCTGGGCGGCATAAATCAGCACTGGGCGCTGCACGCCGAAAAGCGGCGCGCCGGGCGGCGTTTGCAGCGCGCTGTCCACGATCACCAAGCTGGGCTGGCGCTCTGTGGGCACGAGGCGCACGTCCAGGCGCGGGCGGTCTTGCAGCACAGTGCCCACGCCGGTGAGCACCGCGCAGGCGCGGGCGCGCCAGGCGTGGCCGTCGGCGCGCGCCTCGGGGCTGGTAATCCATTGGCTTTGCCCATTGGGCAGGGCGGTCACGCCGTCCAGCGAGGCGGCCACTTTGAGGCGCATCCAGGGCCGCTGGCGCAGCATGCGGCTGAAAAAACCGATATTGAGCGCGCGCGCTTCGCGCTCTCCAGCGCCGACCTCGACCTGCACGCCGGCAGCGCGCAGCCGCGCAAAGCCAAGGCCTGCGACCAGCGGGTTGGGGTCTTGCACCGAGGCCACGACGCGGGTAACGCCCGCCAGAATCAGCGCGTCGCAGCAAGGGCCGGTGCGGCCCTGGTGGGCGCAGGGCTCCAAGGTGACATAGGCGGTGGCGCCTTGGGTGCGGTGGCCGTTCGCTTGGGCGTGGCGCAGGGCCATGATTTCGGCATGCGCGCCGCCAGCGGCCTGTGTGTGGCCTTGGCCGATGACGCCACCGTCAGCGCCCACCAGCACACAGCCCACGCGCGGGTTGGGCGAGGTCAGGCTGGCAGCCGATTCGGCCAGACGCAAGGCGGTGGCGATGTGGGGCATAAGGGGGCCAAAACGGCGTGGGGCGCTGCCCGACGCCCGCTTAGTTATTGACCTCGTTGACCAGGGTTTTGAAGTCGTCGATGTCTTCAAAACTGCGGTACACGCTGGCAAAGCGCACGTAGCCCACTTTGTCGAGCTTCTTGAGTTCGCGCATGACGAGTTCGCCGATGCGGGTGGACGAGACTTCGCGCAGGCCCGATGTCAGCAACTTTTCCTGAATACGCTCCACGGCGCCGTCGATCTGCTCCGTGCTGACGGGCCGCTTGCGCAAGGCCAGTTTCATGGAGCCAATAATCTTGCCCTGCTCAAAGTCAATGCGGCGTCCGTCTTTTTTGACCACCACCGGGTAGCTGACATCGGCCCGTTCGTAGGTGGTAAAGCGCTTCTCGCAAGCGCCGCACTGGCGCCGCCTGCGTATGAAATCCCCGTCCTCAGCCATGCGGGTCTCCACCACAGGAGTTTCCGAATGGCTGCAAAACGGGCACTTCATCGGGCTTACCCGTACACCGGAAAGCGGGCCGTCAGGGCGTGTACCCTGGCGCGCACGGCGGCGATGTTGGCTGCATCGTGCGGGTTGTCCAGCACGTCAGCGATGAGATGTGCCGTGGCGCGCGCTTCCTCGTCCTTGAAGCCGCGCGTGGTCATGGCAGGGGTACCGATACGCACGCCGCTGGTCACCATGGGCTTTTCCGGGTCGTTGGGGATCGCGTTTTTGTTGATCGTCATATGTGCATCGCCCAGCACGCGTTCGGCGTCCTTGCCGGTGATTTTTTTGGAGCGCAAATCGACCAGCATCACATGGCTTTGGGTGCCGCCGCTGACGATGCGCAAGCCGCGCTCGGTCAGGGTTTGGGCCACGATGTCGGCGTTGGTCAGCACCTGCTGCTGGTAGGCTTTAAAGCCTTCACCCTGGGCTTCTTTGAAGGCTACGGCCTTGGCAGCGATCACATGCATCAAGGGGCCGCCTTGCAGGCCGGGGAACATGGCGCTGTTGATCGCTTTTTCATGTTCTGACTTCATCAAAATAATGCCGCCGCGGGGGCCGCGCAGGCTTTTGTGCGTGGTGGAGGTAACTACGTCGGCATGCGGCACTGGGTTGGGGTACAGACCCGCTGCAATCAGGCCGGAGTAGTGCGCCATATCTACCATGAAAATAGCGCCCACGTCTTTGGCCACCTTGGCAAAACGTGCAAAGTCGATGTGCAGCGAATAGGCGCTGGCGCCAGCGATGATCAGCTTGGGTTTGGACTCGTGGGCTTTGCGCTCCATGGCGTCGTAGTCGATAGCTTCGTTGGCATCTAAGCCGTAGCTGACCGCGTTGAACCACTTCCCGCTCATGTTGAGCGCCATG
>Ga0114968_10003028_pt1 | contig 12693 bp, 18 predicted proteins | sample M_130807_EF_Meta_FD_87020 | JGI IMG/M metagenome (GOLD analysis project Ga0114968, IMG submission 87020) | Freshwater microbial communities from Lake Montjoie, Canada to study carbon cycling - M_130807_EF_MetaG | ecosystem: Environmental > Aquatic > Freshwater > Lake | place: Lake Montjoie... | reverse complement strand
TTTATGCAGGCTTTGAAAACAGGTGAGGGATTGGGTGCTGGGTATCAAGTGCAATACCAAATTGTCATTTTTAAAACCCCAGGTGCGATCGATCAGTTCTTGCTGGCCTCGGTTGATGGCCAACGTGGCGGAATGGATGTAGATGCCAATTTCTCAGCAGGGTCAGGTGGAACCATTCGATCCTTTAATCCTGAAATTACCTTCTATACAGTGGGTCAGTCAGGATATGACTTGCAAGCCAATTATGGTGGAACTCTGTATTTGGTAGATAAAACGCTCAACGATGCTTCTACCTTAAATAGCCTGCCTCAAAAGAAGTAATAAGCAAGACAAGTGATAACCATGCAGTAATAGGGTGTTTAGTTGCTTCCGTAAGCCTCGGTTAGGAATAGCCGGGGCTTTATTTTGACTGGTTTTCTCATATCTACTGGTATTTCTCTATAGAAACGCTCTTGAACGAGAGTAGATTCATATATAGCTATTTCAAATGGAAAGGTCTATATGATTAAGAATTCAGTTGAGTCACAAGCTGCCCTAAGTCAGAGAAGAGCCATGGAGGCATCTAAAGCAGCAGGCCGGGTTGCAATTGAGAGTGCCCAGGCGATTGCACAAATTAACCAGCAAGCTACTCAAGAGTTGGCGACAATGATTCAAAAGCGGATTTCTGAGTTAATGAAAACTCAGGATCCTCGCGCAGCCTTTGAATATATTCATGCTGAGGTGTTGCAGGATGCAGCCAAAGAAATTACCCAATACCATAATCAATTACTACATGTATTGAATGGTGGCAATAAAGAGCTCGCTGATATCGCCGAAACGATGATTCAAGAATCGAAGGCCGACCTCATTCATTTCGTTAATGAAGCAACAGATAATGCACCGGCGGGTAGCGAGGCCTATGTCTCAGTATTTAAGGCCTCCTTTAGCAATGCATTACAAAATTTTGAATTAATGCGTGCGGCGATGGCTAATTCTTTTTCTAGTTTTGAAAAAAGCGTAGAGAATGTTGGCAATTTAGCTAGCCCTCAGAGTCCGACTAAAAAGAAAGGCTGATGTTGGCCTAGTATTGTTGTTGAAATGACAGCGCGGTCTTGATGGTTTGAAAATGAATATCCACAGTTGATTCAATTTCCTTGCCATAGCCGCCTGCCATTGAGAATGCCAACGGCAGTTTTTTATTAAGAGCAAACTCAAACACTGCCTCATCTCGGAGGCGCATCCCTTCTTTGCTAATCTTGAGTCGTCCTAAGCGATCCCCCTCATGAGGGTCTGCGCCTGCAAGATAGATAACAAAGTCTGCTGCAAAACGGCTTTCAAGCTCTTCCAATCCTTGATGAAGCTGTTTTAAGTAAAGCTCATCATTGCATCCATCCATCAGGCCAATATCTAAATCACTCTCTTCCTTTTTGAAGGGGAAATTATTTTCACCATGGAGTGAAAGCGTGAAAATAGATGGATCATGCCTCAAGATGGAAGCGGTGCCATTGCCTTGGTGCACGTCTAAATCAATAACGGCAATCTTTAGTTTTGCATGCACTTCTTTTTGTAATGAACGTGCTGCTATTGCAGAGTCATTAAAAACGCAGAAACCACTACCCATATCACGGTAAGCATGGTGGGTGCCACCAGCTAAATTGGCGGCAATCCCTTCATTCAGAGCTGTTTTAGCGGCAGCTACTGTAGCCCCTGCTGACCGACGAGACCGCTCAACCATCTTCTCGCTCCACGGAAATCCAATCTCTCTTTGCTCTTTAGGGTTTAGCTCCCCAGCAATAATTTTGATCAGATAGTTGGGGTCGTGCGCGTAAAGAATTTGGGTATCGGTTGCGGACGGCGCCTCTACCAATTCAATCTGACTGAGAGTGCTAACTAAATCTCGTAGACGGGAATACTTTTCCATTGGGAATCGATGCCCATCTGGTAGCGGTAAACCAAAATGATCTGTATAAAACGCTTTCAAACTTCACTCATGAACTTTTGAAGGGTCTCGAGAGGTACACGCTCGAGCGCTTTTATATGGGTACTTTCTAGTTTGACCATGGGCGCACAATCCGCATTAAACGCTTCGATCCAGCGATCAAGGCAAAGACACCATTGATCTCCTGGAACCAAGCCAGGAAATTGATATTCTGGTCTAGGAGTAATGAGGTCGTTCCCGCGCTCTAAACTAAATTGCAGAAATTCATGAGTCACTTCTGCGCAGACTAAGTGACTACCAAGATCTTCCTTATTCGTTTTGCAGCAACCATCCCTAAAAAACCCGGTTAGCGGGTCAAAAGAGCAAGGTATTAGTGGCTGCCCAAATACATTGAGCGCTATTTCTTTTTTCATTAATCATTCCAATAAGCTAGTCGACAACCAGTTTATTCAATAAAGCTTAAACTTGCTGAGTTATGACCCATTTAGAAAAACTGACACTCTTTTACGATGGCACATGTCCACTGTGCCAGGCGGAGATACTTTTTTTGTCAGGACGCAATCAACAAGGATTACTCGATTTTGTTGATATTCATTCTGAGTTATTTGAGCCGGAGAAGGTTGGAGTGTCTTGCGAGGCAGCTTTGGCTGCGATGTATGGACAATTTTCTAGCGGTACTTTGATAGAAGGGGTCGCGGTATTTCCAGAGGCTTATCGCAGGGCAAATCTCCCTCTATTGGCTTGGATATTCTCTAGAAAAATGTTGCAACCATTTTGGAAGATGGGTTATCGATTCTTTGCAAAAAATAGGCATGCCATCTCTGCCATATTCGGGCCTGGTGCATTGCGTCTGGTGAAAAACAGGGCTCAAAAGGGTATGTCATGAGAGTTCTCAAGCTGCTAACTGCAATCTTTTTTTGTAGCTTACTTTTTGTATTGCCTGGGTATGCCAACGATCTAGGGCATATTGATGCCGGATTGAATTCTGCCAAGTTGCAAGGAAGCGGGCGTCTCACTTGGTGGGGCTTAAGTATTTATGACGCCTCTTTTTACCGTTCGAAAAATTCTTCCACTGACTTTGCATTAGATTTGAAATATCAAAGATCGTTCTCTGGATCTTCTATTGCCAATCGTAGTGCGGATGAAATGAAGAAAAATGGCGTATCAGAAGCGCAGGCACATTTATGGGGAAAAGAGCTGGCATCTCTTCTGCCTAACGTAGAGTCTGGCCAAACATTGACGGCAATCTATTCACCTAGGCAAGGTACCATCTTTTATCACGACGGTAAACAGATCGGAAAGATTCCGGGCGTGGATTTCTCCAAAGCATTTTTTGGTATTTGGTTTGATCCGAATACGAGTGCTCCGAAGCTGAGAACAGAGTTAATTGGGCGCGGATGCCCACCACCTATTTTTAATGAGGCTTGCAATCCATGAAACATTCTTTAATGAAGTGGGTATTGATATTATTTTGCGGCGTATTTCTAGCTTCATGCTCCGCACCACAGGTCGCTCAATATAAGAATGAAAAGCCGATACTGGATTTAACTGAATATTTTTCAGGAACAATCGATGCTTACGGGATTTTTACCGATCGTAGTGGAGAAGTAAAAAAGCGGTTTACTGTGCTTCTTAAGGCCAATTGGACTGTGATCGATGGGAAAAGAGTGGGTACCCTAGATGAAAGCTTTGATTATTCGGATGGAACTAAGCAAAAACGCATTTGGACCTTAACTGAGGTGGCGCCCGGTATGTTCATTGGTAAGGCGGATGATGTCATTGGTGAGGCGCAAGGCGAGTTAGCCGGCAACGCCCTGAATTGGACCTATACCCTAGCTTTGCCGGTAGATGGAACCATCTATCACGTGCAATTCAATGACTGGATGTATCTGGTTACCCCTAAAGTGATGCTGAACAAGGCAAAAATGAGCAAGTTTGGTATTGACTTGGGAGAGGTGACATTGAGCTTCTATAAGCGCTAAGCAAAAGACTTAGATTTGTGTCACACTTTCTTTGAAAATGTCGCTGCGCGCCATAAACCAAGGAGATCTGTATGAATGCCAAGTTAAAGACGATGTCAATTGCATTATCAATTGCGGGTGCATTAACTTTAGTAGCCTGCCAATCGATGGAACAGGGAACGGGTCAGAAGGCTAGCGCTACTCTTGAGTCAAGATCTGGCTCACAAGCTAAAGGTGAAGTTAATTTTGTTTGGCAAGGTCATGATGTATTGATCAACGGTAAATTTTCCGGCTTGAAGCCAAATGCAGAGCAAGGATTCCATGTGCATGAAAAAGGGGATTGTTCAGCACCAGATGCAATGAGTGCAGGTGGTCACTTTAATCCGGAGACAAAAGCACATGGCATGCCAAACAGTGGTATGAATCACGCTGGCGATTTACCAAACATCAAATCCGATGCAAATGGAAATGCTACGTATACGGCGAAGTTGCATGGCTTTGCCGTAAATACTGGCCCCAATGGAATTGTTGGACGATCGGTTGTTGTTCATCGTGATCCAGATGACTATAAGTCACAACCCGCTGGAAACTCTGGACCACGAATTGCTTGTGGTTTGATTAAGTAAATTATTTGCATTAGGGCATACAAGGTAATACATGAGAATCGAAGATACCGATCCAGCAAGACACGCTGGGATTGAATATCCTATGGAGGTGGGCGCACCAGTATTTGCGCCTATCAAAGTGGTTGAGGAAAAAGATAAGGCTGTCAATGTTGCGCGTCAAAATGCCAAGCTTGAATACGACCGCATTATGGAGCAGGCCGAGGTCTTAATGAAGCAGGCCAGGGCACTTCAAGCTAGGCTTGATGCAACTGAGATGGTGCATAGTGCCAAATTTAGCTTCAATCCAATACATGGAAAAATCTATCACCTGTACTACGACGCTAGAAATTCGATCAATGTATTAATTCAAAATGGCCCAAAAGAATGGAGTTGCGGCATACCTGATGGTTGGACTTATTCAATGGCAGTAAAGAAATTAGGTGATAGTACTTGGGCGGTGATTGAGGAAGATGCCCTTACTGTATGATTATTTTTTAATCTAAAAATAGATAAGGTGACACGTGACAAAAGCTCGAGTTGTTAGTCTTTCCGAAATGGGTAGCGCAGATGTAATTCAGTTAATCGACAAAGAATTGCCACCGCCAGCAAAAGGTGAAGTGCAAATTCGTCAGACTGCCATTGGGTTTAATTTTATCGATGTGTATCAGCGCTCTGGGGTATATCCATTGGACCTGCCAACCGGGCTTGGTCACGAGGGGGTAGGCGTAGTAGAGGCGGTTGGAGACGGTGTTGATGGTTTTAAGGTCGGCGACCGCGTGGTTTATATGAATGCAGGAATTGGGGCTTATGCTAGCGCTCGCAATGTTTCTGCAGATAAATTGGTAGCTTTGCCTAGCAATATTTCTGATGAGGTTGCTGCAGCGGTATTTTTTAAAGCGATGACTGCGCAATATCTCGTACAAAAGACTTATAAAGTGAAAGCTGGTGATGTGGTTTTGGTTCATGCTGCTGCAGGTGGTGTGGGACAAATTTTGGCGGGCTGGGCAAAAGCATTGGGTGCATTTGTAGTTGGCACTGTTGGCTCTAAAGCCAAATTTGCCGCCGCTAAAGAAGCTGGATGTGATGCAGTGGTTGATTACTCTGATCCAAATTGGGTGGAGGAGGTCCTTAAAGCTACAGGTGGTAAAAAAGCGAATGTGGTGTATGACTCTGTTGCTAAAACCACTTTCTTGGGATCCTTGGAATGTACAGCGCCATTTGGAATGGTTGCTTTATTTGGTGCTGCCTCAGGGCCTGCTCCCGAAATTCAACCAGAAATTCTGAATAAAAAAGGTTGTTTATTCTTAACGCGTCCTTCAGTATTTCCACACAACGCTACTCCAGCCTTATTGCAAGAAAACGCCAAGGCTGTTTTTGACGCAATTGCTAAAGGACATGTCAAAGTTCAGATCGGCGCCAAGTTTCCTTTGGAGCAAGCTGCTGATGCACATCGTGCAGCCGAAGGTCGTAAGGTATCTGGAGCTATCGTATTGATTCCGTAAAGTATGTGCGGAAACCCACTTAAACCCTGCTTCGGCGGGGTTTTTTTATTGTCAAAAATAGGCGTAACATTGAATGATGAAAACACTATTTAAATTTATTTTTATTGCGCAATTACTCATGCTGAGTTCTTTGAGCATCGCTCAAATTCCGGAAACCAAATACTCCCAAAGCATCCCTTACATAGCCGGTGGTGTTGGTGAAAGCGAGACCCAAGCCATTCTTACTGAAGCGAAGCAATGGCCTTTGTTATTAGAAATGTCTCAAATCGAAAATGGCAGGGGGGTTTGGATTTCTGGAGCGATGATTAATATCCTTAACGATAAGAATCAAATTATTTTTAATGCCCAGGCTGACGGCCCCTACATGCTAGTCAATCTCGGGCCTGGCAGCTACTCTGTGCAGGCGAGCTTTAATGGCATTCAGCAAATAAGGGCAGTTACCATAACAGCTGGCACACCTCAAAAACTTTCTCTTTTCTGGAAGTAATTTTTTAAAAGGAAAAAAGCATGACAAAAATTGCAGTTGTATTTCATAGTGGCTATGGCCACACAGTAAAGCAGGCGGAAGCAGTTGCAAAGGGCGCTAATGCGACATTGGTTGCGATAGACTCCGAGGGAAATATTACTGAAGCTCAGTGGGCAACAGTCAATGAAGCGGATGCGATTGTGTTCGGATCTCCAACTTATATGGGTACCGTCAGCTGGCAATTTAAAAAGTTTGCTGACGCAACTTCTAAGCAGTGGTATTCACAGCAGTGGAAAGACAAAGTATTTGGTGGCTTTACCAATTCAGCGACGATGAATGGTGATAAGCACTCGACATTGCATTATTTTTTTACGCTAGCAATGCAGCATTCTGGTTTGTGGGTTGGTACGGGCTTAATGCCTTCGAATTCCAAAGCTGCTAAACGAGATGACGTGAACTATGTTGGATCTTCTGCTGGAGCCATGATGCAAACTCCTTCGGATGCCAGTGCGGACGAGGTGAATGTAGGCGATTTGGAAACTGCAAGACTGTATGGTCAGCGTATTGCAGAAATCACCAAGCGTTTGAAATAAGCTGAGCTGGTGATATGTTTAGTGAAAAGCCACCTCCGGGTGGTTTTTTATTGACTATCAAAGTCGGTTTATAATCACCTAAGTAATTGAATTAAAAGAAATTATTTTAAAAATCCACTTTTGCTTGTTTGACAGTCCCTAAGGGCTCTTGGACAATGCCTGGGGTGGTTTGAAGCAAGCCACAAGCCTTTCATGACAAACGAAATTTCCCCAACCACCAGCAGAATTCCCCATGTGCTCGAAGCACGGGGGTTAACTTGTGTACGAGGTGAAAAACAGCTGTTTGAGGGCTTAAATTTGCGCTTGTCTTCAGGGGGTTGCCTTCACGTGCGCGGAGAAAATGGGGTGGGTAAAACCAGTCTATTGCGTCTTCTGACTGGTTTGGCTAAGCCAGACGCAGGACAGGTGATGTGGGGCAGTCAGAATATCTCTAAAGATCCCCTTGGCTATCATCGTGATCTCTTGTTTTTGGGTCACAGAGATGGCCTTAAAGAAGATCTCACTGCCTTAGAAAATTTGCAAATGTATGCAGCCTTGGATGCTGTGTCCTTAACTCAAGAAAAAGCCTTGGCAGCCTTGTGGCGTTTTGGTTTGCGTGGCCGAGAGCATTTACCAGTTAACTGCTTATCTGCTGGACAGAAACGACGTGTCTTAATGGCGCGTATGCTCACTCGCCAGGCAGCATTATGGATTTTGGATGAACCTTTTAATGCGCTGGATGTGAATGCTGTTCACGAGTTGAAAAATTTAATTGCAGAACAACTTCAGCATGGTGGACTAGTGGTAATGACTAGTCATCAAGAGGTCAGCATCCCCAATATGCAGGTACTCGATTTATGAATGCCTTACTAACCATCATCCACAGAGATCTGCTTTTGGTGATGCGCCGTAAAAGCGAGGTGCTCACGGCCTTATTTTTCTTCATAGTGGTAACGAGTTTATTTCCGCTAGGAATTGGGGCTGATGCAGCGCTATTGCGAAAGATTGCTCCGGGGGTCATTTGGGTGGCTGCTTTGCTATCTACCCTATTGGGCTTACAGCGAATGTTTGCTGGTGACTATGCTGATGGCGCTTTAGAGCAGCTCGCATTAGCCCCTCAGTCAATGGTGTTATTAGTGACGGGCAAGATCATTGCGCACTGGATTGTATGCGGACTTCCTTTGGTACTACTGGCCCCCTTAATTGGCATTCAATTTGATTTGGATGCCAGCTCCTTGTATGTATTGATGGGAACCCTCTTGTTGGGAACCCCAGTCCTGTCTTTACTGGGCTCCATTGGAGCCGCCTTAACTTTAGGGGTTAGGGGCAGCAGCGTACTGATGAGTCTATTGATCTTGCCTTTGTATATTCCGGTATTAATTTTTGGGGCTGGTGCTGTGTATGCCAACAGTGTTGGCCTAGATATATCAGGACATTTTTCATTGCTGGGCGCGTTATTGATTTTAGCTTTAGCATTTGTACCTTGGGTAAGTAGTGCCGCCGTCAAGATAGCGATTGAATGAACCAGTTAAATAACTCCTCTTTTTCTGATAACCGTTTGATTAACTGGTTTAAGTTATCAAGCCCCAGCACCTTTTATCCGGTAGCGGGGAAATTGATACCTATTTTTTGGGTGCTCACAGGCATATTTGGTATTGCTGGTTTATGGGTGAGTTTTTTTGTAGCTCCGGTAGATGCAGTTCAAGGACAAGGTTATCGAATCATTTTTATTCATGTGCCAGTCTCATGGATGTCGATGTTTATTTATTTGGTGATGGCAGCATGGGCAGGTTTGGGGTTGATCTTCAATACGCGTTTATCTGCGATGATGGCTCAAGCACTTGCGCCAGTGGGTGCATGGATGGCATTTCTGTCTTTGTGGACCGGTGCGTTTTGGGGTAAGCCGATGTGGGGTGCGTGGTGGGTTTGGGATGCACGCCTGACCTCTGAATTAATCCTATTATTTTTGTATTTGGGTTTTATTGCTTTGCAGGCCTCGATAGACAATCCTCGCAGAGCTGATAAAGCAGGGGCTATCTTGGCTCTGGTCGGTGTAGTGAACGTACCCATTATTTATTTCTCCGTTAAATGGTGGAATACCTTGCATCAAGGTGCTTCAGTGTCATTGACGAAAGCACCCGCAATGGCTCAGACCATGTTTTTGGGGATGATATTGATGGCTTTATGTTTTTGGATGTATTCCATTGCGGTAGGTTTAATGCGACTTAGGGCCATTATTTTGGAGCGTGAAGCTCATACTGATTGGGTGAGACAATTGAGCGAGGTAAAAAATTAATGTGGAATAGCCCCGCAGAATTCTTTGCTATGGGAGGCTACGCACTGTATGTGTGGAGCAGCTTTGGTGTTTGTGCTTTGGTGTTATTGGTAGAGCCGTTGGCAATCCGTGCTCGTTACAAGGCAGTTTTGCGCAGACTAAAGCAAGCGCGCCTGGCGGAAGAGTTTGATAAAGAGAATAGTTAGTGAAGCCTAGACATAAACGTGCACTTTTGATTGTTGCAGCGCTCGCTGTTATTAGCGTGGCTGCGCTTTTAATTTTGAATGCATTGAACAGTAATATTGCGTTGTATGTCACCCCCAGTGAAGTGGCCGCAGGGAAAGCGCCTAATGGTCAAGCATTTCGTATTGGTGGCATGGTGAAAGATGGCTCATTAAAGCGGGATGGCTTGACGGTGCATTTTGTCATCACAGATATGGCGAAAGACATACCCGTTTCCTATACCGGCATTCTTCCTGATTTATTTAAAGAAGGTAAGGGCGCTGTTATTCAGGGTCGCTTAAATCCGAATGGTGAATTCGTAGCAAGCGAAGTGCTCGCTAAGCATGATGAAAACTATATGCCTCCAGAGGCAAAGCATGCCTTAGAGCAGGCACAAAAAAATGGAAGTAATAAATGATTCCTGAGTTTGGGCACTACGCATTAATTCTGGCTTTTTGTATTGCCTGTATTCAAGGGGTTCTCCCTTTGATTGGAGCGCATCAAGGTCGCCGCGAGTGGCTAATCTTAGCTAGACCAGCAGCACAAACCGTTTTTTGTTTACTCGCAATCGCCTTTGCAATCTTGGCGTGGAGCTTTTACATCAATGACTTTTCAGTGCTCTACGTAGCAGAGCATTCGAATTCGCAATTGCCTTTGATGTATCGAATTGGTGCGGTTTGGGGTGGACATGAAGGCTCGCTATTGCTATGGATTTTCTTATTAAGTACTTGGACTATTTTGGTTGCCCAACTATCAAAAGCGTTAGATGAATTTATGGTGGCGCGCGTCATCGGCGTATTGGGTCTTGTCACTAGCGGCCTTTTGTTATTTGTGTTAACTACTTCCAACCCCTTTGATCGTCTCTTGCCTGCGGCACAAGATGGTCGCTCGTTAAACCCACTCTTACAAGATCCTGGCTTGGTATTTCATCCGCCGATGTTGTACATGGGTTATGTTGGATTTTCCGTGGCTTTTGCATTTGCTATTGCATCTCTCTTGTCTGGAAGATTGGATGCAGCCTGGGCGCGCTGGTCTCGTCCCTGGACAACTGCAGCCTGGGTCTTTCTCACTCTAGGAATTGCTCTTGGTTCTTGGTGGGCTTATTACGAGCTAGGTTGGGGCGGCTGGTGGTTTTGGGATCCTGTTGAAAATGCCTCATTTATTCCTTGGCTAGTTGGCACTGCCTTATTGCATTCTTTGGCGGTGACTGAGAAGCGTGGCGGTTTTAAAAGTTGGACAGTGCTCCTGGCTATTACCGCATTCTCCCTATCTTTATTGGGAACATTCTTAGTCCGCTCGGGTGTATTGACTTCAGTGCATGCGTTTGCAACCGATCCGAGGCGCGGTATTTTTATTTTAATTTTCTTGGTGATTGTCGTTGGCTCTTCCTTAACCCTGTATGCATGGCGCGCACCAAAAAGTGCGGTGGGTGGCAAATTTAGTTTGAGCTCGAGAGAGACTTTGATCTTGCTTGGTAATGTATTTTTAGTGGTATCTGCTGGCTCAGTATTGCTTGGAACTTTATATCCTCTGTTAATAGATGCATTGCATCTAGGCAAAATATCCGTAGGCCCCCCTTACTTCAATAGTGTATTTGTGCCCATCATGATTCCTTTGTTGGTACTCATGGGTGTTGGGCCATGGGCAAATTGGAAAAATACGGATTTAATTGCCGTGATTAAACGCTTATGGCTCGCAGGCTTGGTGGCTGTAGTCGCAGGTATTTCTATTCCTTTGGTGATGGGTCAATTTACTTGGTTGGCAGGCGTTGGTTTCTTACTGGCTTTTTGGGTTATTGCTTCTGGTTGCCTGCAAATCGTTCGTCAAGCAAAAACTGGAAAGCCCACTCGTTCATTTATGGGTATGCAGGTAGCCCATCTAGGAATCGCTGTATTTGTGATTGGTATCACTATGGTGGGCGGCTATCAGGAAGAAAAAGATGTTCGCATGTCCGCTGGCGATACGGTTTCTGTTGGCGGTTATGAAATTCAATTGCAAAGTGTTGCTGAAGCGCCAGGACCCAATTACAAAGCGATGCGAGGAACATTCTTATTGATGAAGAATGGCTCTACGGAGGCAACTCTATACCCAGAAAAGCGTAGTTACTTCTCCTCGACTATGCCGATGACTGAAGCGGCTATCGACGTTGGTTTGACACGCGATATTTATGTGTCTTTGGGTGAAGAGTTGGGTGACAAATCCTGGGCAGTGCGCGTGTATTACAAACCCTTTGTGGATTGGATTTGGGGCGGTTGTTTATTGATGGCTCTTGGTGGTGTTCTGGCTATCTCTGATAAGCGCTATCGCATCAAATTGAAAAAACAGCTCTCATGAAGGCGAAATTTCTTATCCCTCTCCTGCTGTTTGTGGTACTCGTTATCTTTTTGGCCGTTGGCTTGAATCGCAATCCGCAGGAACTACCTTCACCGCTGATCAATAAGCAAGCCCCAGCTTTTGAGATTCCTCAATTGGCAGAGGCAAACAAAACTTTTTCGCCGGCAAGTATGAGGGGTCAGGTTTGGATTCTGAATGTGTGGGCATCCTGGTGTGTTGCCTGTCGAGAGGAGCACCCTGTTTTAGTTGAGCTTGCCAAATCCCAAGTAGCCCCTGTAATTGGCTTGGACTATAAAGATAAGCGAGAAGATGCTTTAGCAATGCTAACAAGACAAGGTAATCCCTATCTTTTATCCGCGTTTGATGGCAATGGGCGCGTAGGAATTGATTATGGTGTTTATGGTGTGCCCGAGACTTACGTTATTGATAAGGCCGGCATTATCCGCTTTAAGCATATTGGCCCGCTCACAATGCAGCTGCTTAATCAAAAGATCTTCCCTTTAGTGAGTGAGCTCAAAAAATCATGAAGCATCTCCTGCTGATCGCACTTTGTATTTTTAGCCTGGGATCTGTCAGCGCAAAAGATGCTGCGCCTTTGGCTGACGATCCACTTACTGAGCAACGTCTTATTAGCATCTCTGAAGAAATGCGCTGCTTAGTTTGTCAAAATGAGTCATTAGCTGGGTCCCGCTCTGATTTAGCAAACGATCTGCGTCGAGAAATTCGAATACTCATCAAAGAAGGTAAGAGTGACGAGCAAATCAGAACATTTATGGTCGAGCGTTATGGTGATTTTGTCCTGTATCGTCCACCAGTTAAGCCTATTACCTGGCTACTT
>Ga0114968_10003027_pt1 | contig 12695 bp, 7 predicted proteins | sample M_130807_EF_Meta_FD_87020 | JGI IMG/M metagenome (GOLD analysis project Ga0114968, IMG submission 87020) | Freshwater microbial communities from Lake Montjoie, Canada to study carbon cycling - M_130807_EF_MetaG | ecosystem: Environmental > Aquatic > Freshwater > Lake | place: Lake Montjoie... | reverse complement strand
TAGTTGCAGTCAGCGTTTTATACTGAGTTACCAAATCGTTATAAGCTGTCACTAAATCCTGAATCACTTTTTCCGAGTTATCAGCACCAGCAGCTACTGAAATCGACTTAGTCACCCCAACGCCTGTCGTGCCCACAAAACTAAAAGTGAGTCCGTTAACGGCATCATTCACTGTATTAGTAGAGCGCTCAAAGGAGATACCGTTGACGGTAAATTTTGCATTTTGCGCAACAGCAGTAGCTGCTGGATTGATTGTCCCACTCTCAAGGCCTGTATAGGTAATGGCATTATCAGAGCCTGGCAGCGTACCTTCAATGGTTAGTGCCCACTGATTACTTGCGGTAGTTTGTACTGTGCCCGCTTTTACAGAGACGCCAAGGCCGTTAATCCAAGCCTGCAAATCAGAAAGCGTAGGATTGGCCTTCAAAACAGGGACAGTGTTTGAGCTCAGCACTCCATTAATCGTCACCGCACCCTTAGTGCTGTATTTTATATTACCAACAGTAATCTCAAAACCATTAACAGCGTTCACACTCACCGCATCGGCCGCTGAAGCAAAGCCGGCAATCCCATATTTTGAGGCTTGCGCTAATTGCTCCACACTAATTTTGTAGCTACCCGCAGTAGCGCCGTTAGCAGCAGCGGCAGTGACTACAGTTGAATCACTCGTAGTGGCCACTCTATTGTTATAAGAATTTGGGTCTTCAAATGCTTTAAGAGCGTCCTTAAAGGTAGATACCTTGGCTTTTACTGCACCCAGATCACTAATAATGACTTGCTGTTCATTAATTTTGGATTTAATTGCATCTAGCGGTCTATTTTCCGCCGTCATTAACTGCGCAACAATCCCCGCCACATCAATCGATGCGGTATTACTAGAGCTTGAGGAGGTAGAAGATACGGCCATGATGCAAGCTTAAGTCCTTAGATATTGGTAAAAATAAGCTAAATATGTACATCAGGATATGCAATATGTATGCCAGAATTACCCAGCATACATACCCTAGATAAAAATTACGCCCTTTGGCTTACAAGCGCATTATTGAGTCTCTGAAAATCCCTAGAAATTTTGAGCAATTCTTCAGAGGGTAATTGACGAACCAGCTCACCCGTATTGGGATTGACAACGCGCACAACATGGTAACCCGTTGTTTCATCTACAGAAAAGCTTAAATTGCGACCCATAGACTGTACAAAATTTTGTAGATCAGCAGCAGCTTTAGCTACTACTTCGCGTGTTGGCTGACTTGTAGAATCAACACTAGATGGCTTGATGACCGTTGCGGCAACTTTTGCCACCACCTCAGCATCTGATGAATTTGCTTTTGTCTGTGAGACAAAATGGGGCTCTGGCATTACCGCTGCACTTGCAACGGAATTTGCTAAATTAACTGTACTCATGAAATGACTCCTATTGTAAAGGACTAAAACCTAAGGTGGTCACCCACCCTAGGTTTAGCTATTTACTCTCAAATTACTTCAACAATGACAAGATTACGTTTGGCATTTGATTTGCTTGTGCCAACATTGCTGTCGCAGCTTGCTGCATGATTTGACCTTTAGTCAACTTAGCAGTTTCAGAAGCGAAGTCTGTGTCAATGATTGCGGAACGTGAGTTTTGCAAGTTAGTACTTTGTGCAGTCAAGTTGGTTGAAATGAAGCTCAAACGATTCATTTGTGAACCATAAGTAGCACGCTTGGTAGAAATGTACTCAACCGCTTGATCAATTGCAGCTGCAGCGTTTCTAAATGCTGTCTGCCATGCATCGATCGAGTCATTCAAACCAAGGGCGCCTAATTTACCAACGCCACTGTCTGCTACAACACTGCCCACATCCATCATCGGCTTATCCGAACCGGCCTCAATACCGCTGCTACCTGTTTGAATATTCAGTGTATCCACTTGAATATACGCTGATGAGTCAGGACCGCTTTGGAATTTGAGAGCGCTGTTTGCACCTTGGCTGACAACTACTTGACCAGGTTTAAAGGCGCCGCTCGTACCATAACTAGAGCTGCTTGAGTTCAATGAGGCTAGAGCACCACCAATGTCATTTGCAGTTTGTGCCTGGAAGCTCTCTACATCAAACTGAACGCCAAAGATATCAAAGTTCAAAGTCTGTGTAGCATTGGCAGCATTATCTTTTAGGTTAATAGCTTGAGACTGCAAGTTACCGTTAACTAGACCTGTCATTGTCAAGAGGTTATCGCCAGCTTGATTAGCAAGACCGCCAACAACGATGCCACTGAGTGCATTTAATGCCTGACGACGTGATACAGAGGATGTCAAATCATCTACACCAGCAGAAGGAGTACTAGAGGTGAAGCTTACGCCTGTACCGTTAGAAGCACCTGTTGACCAGCCAGTCAATGTACCTGAGAAGGTACCGTTACTTGATGAAAGGCTACCGCCACTTGTACCAGCAGCCAAATTAGAGAAGGCTGCTGCTACTTGAGACTGTGTTACTCCGTCTTTGCCAGCAGTAAATGTCAGACCACCGATTGTTAATGAATCACCAGCCGACATATTCGCTGAATCAAAAGTCACGTTAGCAGATTCAGTAGCCAACTCGCCTCCATCAATCATCACAATCGAGGTACCAGAACCACTTTGAGCTGCAAACAGATCTGTCTGATCGCCTGTTGCTGTTGTAGAGCTAAACAACACAGTTCCATCATTTCCAACGGTCGCAGTAGTCCATCCAGTCAATGCACCAGAATATGTACCGCTGCCATTGCTAACCAGTGTACCAGCACCTGTTATAGCGCCACTAACCAGACTTTGGAAAGCTTGACCAACTTGCGCGGCAGTAGCCCCAGAAGTTCCAGCAGTAAATGTTAAGCCGCCTAGTGTCAGAGTTTGACCAGCATCTAGGTTGCTAAAGCTTACCCTTGCTGTTTCTTGCCTAGCTATAGAACCTTGGTTAGTTACAACAGTTGGAACTGGAGGAGCGGAGGCTTGCAAATCTTGAACATCTGTACCAGCAATAGCACTTGTAAAGTTAACCGTAGATCCAGAAATAGCGCCTGTAGACCAAGCAGTCAAGGTTCCTGTGTATGTTCCATTCGGACCAGCGCCAGTCGTTGCACCTGCCTGCAAACTAGCAAATGCAGTAGCTACGTCTGTGCTTGCATTGTCAGCAGTTGCAGTATAAGTCAATCCACCTAATGTAATTGACTGACCTTTTTTCAATGCAGCAAATGCTACTGATGCCTGTTCTGTGCCAACTGCAGCGCCCTGAACTGTTGAGGTAATTGATGGAGCAGTAGGACCTGTAATTGTTGCAGCTAGGCCGGCACCTAAGGAAGCAGTCTCAGTCAATGTTACTTGATTGGTACCCCCACCTACTCGAGCAAGAGCACCTGCTGGAACAGTACCTGTAATTGCTCCGTAAGAATAGACGGTATTAACAACAGCAGCAGCAGCGCGACCAGTAGCAGCATTACTAAATGCACTTGCAACTTGAACAGCAGTTGTGTCTGCACTTGCTGTAAAGGTTAATCCAGCAGCCGTTACAGATTGTCCTGCTGAAAGCTTATTAAACGTGAATGTTGTTACTTCGCTTGTACCAGCAGCTGCCGCTGTAGTAATAGCTCTTGATTGCGCTGCAATTGTATTAGTAACTGTTAGATCAGCAACGTTCTTAGCAGAATCTGTGCTGGTGAAAGTTACTGATGTACCACTAGCGGCGCCAGTAGACCAATTAGAGTCAAGTGCCCCTGTCAACACACCATTTTGAATTGCTAAACCTGTACCACCATCAAAGTTAGATGCTAAGTTTTGAAAGGCGAGTGCAATTTCAGCAGCTGATGAAGAAGTTGTTGCTGTGTAAGTAACACCACCAGCTGTTACAGATTGGCCAGCAGCTAAGTTTGTAAAGTTGACTGTTGAAGTCTCTCTATTACCAGGTACACCGCCCTGAGAACGTGTGATTGTTGGAGTACCAGATGTAGCAACACTAATATCTGTCACATTTGAATTAGAAGCAGTACTTGTGAATCTAACTGTATTACCGCTTACAACACCCGCATCAAATGCAGTTAAGTTACCAGCAAATGTTCCGCCAGCCTTACCTTGTGTAGTTGCTAGAGTTACTGTATCTGCACCAGTCCCCGTTACAGTCAAATCATCAACGTTCGTATTGGCAACAGAACTTACAAAAGTTGCTGTTGAACCTGTGCTAGTAATATCCACATCACCTACAGTTCCAACAATAGTACCGTGGGTAACGATCGAATTAACAACATCCCCTGCTAAACGACCTGTAACACCATTACTAAATGCATCTGCAACTTCTGCAGCCGTAGTAGCAGCAGTTGCATTGTATGTTAAGCCACCGATTGTGATGGATTGGCCCACTGATAAGTCAGTGAATGTAGCATCAGTTGACTCAGTTATACCAGCCACTGTAGTTGGGACGGCACCATGCACAGCACCCGAGAACATAGCAGCAACTTCATTAGCGCTTGCATTCCCTGTAAGGGTTAATACAGTTCCGCCAACAGAAATTGTTTGGCCGGTCACACCCGCAACAAAAGATACTACTGAAGACTCTGTTGCAGCAATCATACCCTGAGTCTCTACAACCGTTGCAGAACCAGCTAAGGTCTGGGTGAGGTTCTCCACATTAGTAGCAGAGCTTGTTGAATTAAATACAACCTGATTACCTGAACCTATTGGTGCTGTTGTTGTCCAACCTGCAAAAGCGCCCATATAGCTACCACTACCGTTAGCCGCTGATGTACCTGCGCCAGTAGTTGCGCCAGCTCCTAAATTAGCAAATGCATTTGCAACTTGATTCGCAGTTGCACCACCAGAGCCAGCTGTGTAAATTAGACCACCTAAATTCATCTGCTGGCCTGCAGTTAGTGAGCCAAATGTCACGGTTGCAGACTCATTAGTTTGGCTTGCACCTTGGGTTGTTGTTGTTACTGATGGGGCATTTACCGTTCCATCTGAAACAGCAGCTGTTGAAAGTACGTCACCAGATTTATAACCAGTACCTGCATTTTGAACTGCAATGCTTGAAATCACACCTTGTGCATCGTAGCTGATATTTGCAGTAGCACCAGAACCATTACCACCAACTAACGCAACATTGCGTGTCACGCCAGCAGATGTTTGACCTGAAGCTAATCCACTAGGCGTTCCAAGGCTTGCTACTGAGCCAGTGTTACCAAAACTCATTTGATATGTGCCAGGATTTACACCGGACAACTTCACGTTAGAAATTTGACCGCCCTTACCGTCAACAACGATGCTTGTGCTCTTTGCAGTAATTGCAGCAGCCAGTGCTGCGCCAGTTTCAGTGGTTCCAGCAGCGATAGCACTTGTCAAGTTTAAGGAAATACCAAAGTTACTAAAGTTAGCAATCGTATTAATTGGTTTGGGGACATTATTTTGTGTTGGATCATTGCCAACTAAGTTTGCTAATGAAACTGTCTGAGACTGGGTCTTACCTTTGAAGGTACCAGTCAATGTCAGGTTATTTCCGGAAGCTTGTAATACATATGAACCCGGAGTGTACTGGGCCATGCTGTTATCTAATGAGATTGAATAGATAGTGTTACCAGCATCGTTCAAACTTGTGCTAGCACCAAGGCCAGATGTTGTGCTGACTTTAACAGTAGTATTAGCCAAAGTAGCGCCGTTCTTCACGTCGCTATTAACTGTGTCTAAGGAAGAGCCACTTGTTAATAAATTAATGCCATTGAACTGGGTACGCTGAGCAGTTGCGTTGATCTCATTGTTCAGATCTTTCATTTCTTGAACAATGTTCAATTTTTGGCTTGCGGATAATGATCCATCGTAACCTTGAACTGATAGTTGCTTCATGCGTAACAACATGTCTTGAACAGTTGATAGGGATGAATCAGCTACTTGTAATAAGTTTGTTGCATCGCTTAAGTTGCGAATAGATTGGTTTGTGCCATTAATTTGGCTTTGCATGTTTTGTGAAATTGACAAACCAGCAGCGTCATCTTTTGCGCTATTGATACGCAAACCAGAGGACAAGCGTTGCACAGAAGTTGCTAAATTATTTTGTGCATTAGAAAGGCTGTTTTGAGCAAACAAAGAAGCCAGGTTGGTGTTAATTGTGGTAGGCATTTAATTCTCCAAATTATTCAGTTGAGGGACTCACCAACATGGTTTTTTTCCCTTGTATACCCATAACGGACACGCCAATCTAAGCGTTTAGGACAAATTGACTCTATTTCATGAGCAATGGCATGAAAATTCTTAACTCATTGTTTTTATTGAGAATTTAAAAGAATTTTGGCGACTAGCAGCCCTTTGGATTGCCTGGCAACCCCTCTTTTTTGCTTACTGGAAACCTCTAAAAACTGGTTTTAGGGGTCTATTTGACCCTGATTTCAGGGTTTTGGGCTTCGCTGAAGCGCTAGCAATTCCCCAATGGCCGATGACAAGCGGCGCTCTAAAGTGGTTTGATAGCGCATCAATAGATCCGATTCTGCTGCTGGCAAACTAATTGCCCGCAGCATTAAATCCTTGATTACCTGATATTGGTCTGCAATCCCCAGGGCTTTTTGATAACTTTGGTAGAGATCCAGAAATTGCCCTAAATACTCTTTAATAGTAGGCATGTCTGCAATGGCGTCTGGATCAACCTTTGGAGGCGACTCTACTATTTTGGGTTTCTGACCGCGCGCAATACGCCTCTCCTCTTGATATCTTTCCAATTCATCCAATTCTGGCTTTGCTGCCTCTTTTTCCATCAAGGCTTCGTACTCTTTGCTGCGCAGATAACCTTTAATGAGCTCGTCAAATTGACCGGGGAAATTGTCCCCCTTCTCATCAGTTTTCTTAATGTCGTTGCTAACGGCTACCAACTTTTCCATCCATTGGCTGGTGTTATTCAAACCCGCTACTGGGTAACTATTAAGGTATTTAGTCAGGCGTGGCAGGGCTCTAGCAAACTGATGCCTATTTTCTAATAGCCCATGCATTTGATCGATTTCATCACAAATGGCCTCTAACAGTGGTAGGTCCAGGCGGCATGGTAAATGAATCTGCCCGCTTTCAATCAACTCTTTAGCCATCCCCATAGCCAAGCCGCTAGCGCCCGGGATCTTTTCTAAAATCTTTTCGGGTTGCGATTCAAGTTCTTTTGCTGCCAAAGAAAGCTTAACTTGCTCAAGATCATATAAATAGGCTAATTTGGCTCGGCAGGTTGCAATACGCTGAATTTGTAACTGCTCTAAAGGGGAGTCTGGCTTGTAGTACTCAATAAGCTCCTTGGAATAGGAATCTACCAAAGCCTTTTCATTTGAGTTAACGGGCACCATGGAAGTAAGTCCATGAGATGTGGCATTTTTAGAGGACCGAGACTTGCCTTCTAGTGTTTTAGGTCCGCCAGATCGTTTAGCTTGCGCCATGTAACCCCCTTAAAACTCTCTAAAAGCAGTTTTTTACCGAAAAGTAGCTCTTAGAGAAATACTAACTCATTGAATTGATTAATAAAAATTAAGTTCGTTTCGCAAAAACTAAGTTTTCCATCTGACTCCTGCCCCGCTTTCGGGCGTGCCGATGAATTCAATGCCCATTACTTCAAAAGCTTTTTTAAGCTTCTTGAGTGTTTCAATATTGCCGGCAGGAATTTCATCGCCAGCCGATTCCAGTCTGACCATGGTCGAAAAGGCTATTTCTGCTTTCTCAGCAAAGGATCTAACTGTCAATCCAGTCATAGCCCGTGCTGCTTTAATTTGACTGCTTGTAATCAATCTAAGTTGACCCTATAATAGGATCAATGATCTTATTTATTAGATCATTGAATTTATTTTGGAGATAAAAAATGCTTATTAATCAAGATTTTAGCGTAGATCGCAGCAAATACATAGGTGGCTCTGACATTGGCGCCATTTTGGGTCTTTCTCGGTTTAGATCTCCACTAGAGGTCTGGATGGAAAAGACCGGTAAACAAACTAAGCAGCTTGACTCCCTACCCCTGCGCTTTGGCTCCTTTGCTGAAAGCTTTGTCGCTTCTGAATATGCCCGCGCAACAAGCTTTGAGCTCATCCATGATGAATCGATCTATATCCATCCAGAGTATGCCTTTATGTCTGCCCATATCGATCGCTTTGTTTTAGATGGGGGCGCTGCTAGCTCTAACTCTACCCCTACCCCTACCCCTACCCCTACCCCTACCCCTACCCCTACTCGTATCTTGGAATGTAAAACAGCCAATCGCTTTAGTTCTGGTGACTGGGGAGAGGTTGGATCAGATGAAGTGCCCATGAGCTACCTATGTCAGTGTATTTGGTATATGGCGATCACGAACATTAACAAGGTTGATTTGGCTGTGCTCTTTGGTAATAGTGACTTTCGGATCTATGAGATTAATAGAGATCTAGAGTTAGAAAACACAATATTGCAAAAGGCTAGTCTTTTTTGGAATGAGTATGTTTTAAAAGATCTCCCGCCACCAGTCAGTAGTGAGCAAGACTGTCAAACCCTCTTTAGCAAAGGAAGTCCAGCAAAGACGGTGGAATCAAAGATGGAAACTCTTCAATTGACTAAGCGACTGCAGGTTCTTAATGGCGAGATCGACACTCGGGAAGAAGAGATCTCTTCTATTAAGCAAAACATCATGAATCAAATGGGAGAGGCTGAGACGCTTACCTATCAAGGCAAAGTACTAGCGACCTGGAAAGCCCCTAAACCTTCTTTTAGATTAGATAGCAAAAGACTAGAGAAAGATCTCCCAGAGATTGCAGATAACTACAAGATCCCCGTACAAAACAGCCGGCGCTTGGTGATCAAAGAACTGAATTTTTAATAACCAAGGAGAGCCCTCATGAAAGCTACTTTAGAGAAATCAAACAAAGCAAGTAAATCAAATAAACGCTCCCAAGCTTTAAAGAGTATTTTAGAAAAGCAGGATAAAGTTCTCGCAGCTAAGAAAAATAATCAAACTCTTGCTATAGCTGATATCAAAGAAGATGTAATCGAGTGTGGGACAAAAGCCCCTAATCCAAATAGCCATGTCAAAGTGGTAAGCTTTGATACCAAAATACGTGATCAAGCAAAAGCATCTTCAATCATCCAATCGATTGAGCTCTTTAATCATCTCATCGCAAAAGAACTAGCCAATGCTGCTACTACCCTAGGTATTGATGAGGCAGAACTTCAAGCTTGGATCGATCTTCAAATCGAAGTACCTGCTAAGACCATTTTGAATTTACTGCGATCCATGCAAAGCCTGCACTTAGATCCCTTGTGCGAAGAAGTTGGCTTTACCCAATATGACGATGGGCAGTGGCAAGTGCTCATTACGATTGAAGGATGCTCAAAATTACTAAACCAGCATCCTCAATTTAATGGCTTGGTATTTAATCAAGCCGATACCCTTATTGATGGGGTACCAGAATGGATTGAATGCGCTATCTATCGTAAAGATCGTGAAGTACCTACTACGGTTAGGGAATACCTCACTGAAGTAAGGGGCGAAAACGAGATCTGGAAAAAGATGCCTAGAAGAATGCTAAGACATCGGGCATTGCAACAGTGTGTGAGGTTGGCGATAGCTTAAGAGATGAGTCAATATTTTTTCAAAAGACCCATCATCACAATGATGGGGGCTATTTTTTTCTCAGGAAAAAAGGAATAAAGCTAAATTCCTTTTGCACTGGATCGATCGGGTTTTCTCGAGTCTGAATGGGCCCGGATAACTGAGATGCAGGTTTGACAAAATTGGTGGGTGTTATGGGCTGTAAAGTCACAGGGGCTTGGACTTTTTTGTTTTGCACTTCCAAAATATGGTCGTGTACAAAATTACCAAACTCTTGCATATTTTCAGCAATAACACCGTTATCTATTCGGAACCAAAAGTCGGTTAGCGCCTTATTATTGATTTGCGAGATTCTATAAATTGGCGGGCAAACAAAGCAATTATCTAAAAACTCTAAGCCAGAAAATTTAATTTGATTGAGTTGATTCCGATCAATACGACTTGGGGCAACCAAGATCACCTGTCTTTTTTGTTTTATTTTAATTAGCTGACGTTGTATATATTCGAGGATAAAGATTTCTGTACTGGCGATCTCCACCTGACTATTGGAGCTGGGAACAATGATCACATCAAACTCAAGCATAAACTCGTAAGGCAGGCCAAAAGTCCAGGTCAAATCTGCAATCGTAATTTCAGAATGGGCGCTATGGCGCCTTAATGCAGCTTTTGCTTCTAGGAGAGTGAAATTAGAATTTTGCTGATACGACAAGCCAGTTTTATAGGCCTCAATATTAGTATGCGGATTCTTACCGAGTAATACTGAAGAAGTGCCCTGCTTATCATAGTCTACTAGCGAGACTTTATAATTTTTTTCAACAGCAAGAAAGCCAGCAAGATTTGCTGAAATAGTGCTTTTACCAACGCCACCCTTTTGATTGGTAATCAAAACTTTGATTTTATCTAGCACGTCAACCCATTAAATATATGTTTTGGTCTACTGAATAGAATTAGAATTCAACCTTCAATAATTATATACATATATACAACCTCGCCATCACCCTTTTGAAGCCTGGATAGGCATATTACTTGCTAGCCGACATATTATTAAGTGCCGTTAAAGCATTCCCTAAATTAGTACTCGTAGAATTAAGCTGGAATAGCAATGCATTCAAACCAGAATACTGGGCAATATAATTATCTTGAATTTTATTAAGTCTTGTTTGTAGATTATCTTGTTCTTTATTGAGCGTATTAATTGAGTTATTTTCAATCGTCATCTCTTGGGCAAGTGCACCACCCGGTCCTGATTGTGACCTAACAAAAGACATCAAATTATCAGTTGCGCTAACGTAACCAATTCTGAGCCCCTTCAGAAACTTCTCACGCAGTCCATTTGCTTGTGATGTAAGGTAAGAGATTGAGTTGTACTTGAGCGTGCCATCAAGCTGGTAGTCTAGCCCCAATGAAGCTAAACTAATAATATAAGGATTGCCGCTGGCATTGTTAGTGCCAATATTATAAGTTGCGCCTGCAGCAAAACGGCGCTTGATATTTTCAATAAAAGATAATGTGGTTGGGCTGGTTGCAAATGTTCCTGGGGTTTTAGAGTTTGCACTATTTGCAGTCATAGTGTTATAAGCCTTTATTAGAGCGTTATAAGCATCAGCTAAGCCAGTAATGGCTTTTTCTGAACGATCTTCACCTAAAGCAACCTTAATAGTCGCCGTTCCTGCAGAGCCCATTAAATTAAGCGTTACCCCAGTTATAACATCCGAGATTGAATTGCTTGATCGTTGGTACTCAATTCCACCTACAGTGAGTTTTGCATCTCTGGCGGTTGAGTAATGGTTAATATTCACACCATTACCTAGGATGGTTCCAGCAATAGCCGAAGCATTTTTTATGACCCTATCTTCAGCCAATACTGGATAGTTCTCCTCAATACTCGTGGCATTAGCTAAACCTGTCATGGTCACATGTTCTGTGGAATTTTTTGCGTTCACCTCTAATGAATAATTTACACCTTTTTGTACGATGACTGCTTGTGCATCTGCACTGGGTACTACAGAATTTATCCAGTCTCGTAAGTTTTCAATAGTAGGATTTGGCGCAAAGTCTTGCAAGGAAGTAATGCTGCTGACAACTCCTGCGACTGTTTTTCGACCTAAGGAACTATATACAGTATTTCCAATGGTTAACTCAAATGGACCTACTCCAATTAAATCAATTGATGCATGACCCAATTGAGCACCTAATCCGGTAAATGTTAGGATGTTATCTTGCACCTCTAAACTTTTTACAATGGCACTTGCTGAAATATCACTCGGATTAGATCCCTTCAGCGCTGAACTAGTAAATAGAATTTCATTATCAGCGAGAACCGATCCTGTGGAGTAGCCTAATAAATTTCCGCTATAAGCACCGTATGCTACGCCTGCACCTGTATCGGCTTTATCAGATAAATTTGCAAATGCTTTAGCTAACTCTATTGAACTAACAGCGCGATTAGCTGTAAAGGTTAAGCCGCCAATGCTCACGGAGTCTCCAGACTTAATACCTGAAGCATTAAAACTGTATTGCGCTGATTCACTCTGATATGAATTTCCATTCATCACTACAGGACTACTTTGCGCGGTAGTTGAGATTAACCTCTCACTCATACTGCTAGTGATATCCTGAGTATCAGATGTGTCAATTGCCGTAAAAGTGACAAGGGTGCCATCTACCGCACCCGAACTCCAATTCGCTAAGCCTCCAGATGTTCTTGAGAAGACTCCATCTTCACTTGACCCTACTGAGCCTGTTGATAAATTTGCAAATGCCTCAGCGACCATAGCTCCTGTGAGGTCCCTAGCAGCCGTAAAGGTGATTGACCCTCCCAAATTCTGGCTAAGAGTAATTGAATTACCAGCACGCATTCCCTTAAAGTCAAATGTCCATTGCTCACGAGTGCTTCCAGATACACCTTTTACATATGAATGCAGTCCTGCGCTATTAGCCTCTCCGCTCAGTGCATTTCGATTGCCAAACGAACTAGTAATATTAGGACTTATATTTTGCCCAACTGTAGATGACTTAAAAGATACAGAGTTACTAGCCACCACTAAATCCGTCACATTCGTATTTGAATTAGTACTAGTAAAATTAACTACATTGCTAGCATTATTAGAGCCCGTACTCCAATCACCCAATGTTCCACTGGTAAATGTTCCGCCATTAGTAATG
>Ga0114968_10003025_pt1 | contig 12698 bp, 17 predicted proteins | sample M_130807_EF_Meta_FD_87020 | JGI IMG/M metagenome (GOLD analysis project Ga0114968, IMG submission 87020) | Freshwater microbial communities from Lake Montjoie, Canada to study carbon cycling - M_130807_EF_MetaG | ecosystem: Environmental > Aquatic > Freshwater > Lake | place: Lake Montjoie... | reverse complement strand
GTCAAACACAGCATTGAAGTGGCCAGTGACGCCAAGCATTCAAACGGTAAATAATCAACTATGTTTCTAACCTATCTCATGTTTGCAGTGGCCCTGTGCCTTAGTGCTGTAGCTGCCTTTTATTCCATTGTGGGTCTCACAGCTATCTTTGCTGCCAGTGTGATTCCTGTTGTGATCATGGGCACCATATTAGAAGTGGCCAAATTGTCTATCACTGTATGGCTGCATGAATACTGGCAGCAAGTGAAGTGGGCCATGCGAGCATATCTGGTACCGGCTGTGGTGGTCCTGATGTTTATCACCTCAATGGGTATCTTTGGCTTCTTGTCAAAGGCCCACATTGAGCAAGTTGGACAGGGACAAGAGAACGCCGCCCAACTACAACGCATAGATGTAGAACTCACACGCCAGACAGAAATTGTAGACAAGGCCGAAGCCAGAGCCAAGACTTTGGAAACCACTGGCACAGGTGCTGATGCCAATGTCAACAGCCAGATACAAACTGAACAACAACGCATTGATGCTGCCTTGGCTCGTGTACAACCAGCCATCGATGAACAAAACCGTATAATTGATGGCCAAACTGGACTGTATCAACAGCAGTTGGCCAAGATAGAACAGGAGTCACAGCAGCTACAGAAGTTTATAGATGCCAAGGAAATTGACAAGGCTCAGGCCTTGGTGGGCACAGCAGTGGATGGCAACTGGGGTCCTGGTACCGCTGCTGCAGTACGCACATGGCAAGCTGCCAGGTCCCGTGAACGCACAGAAGTTGTTGTCAAGTTAGAGCAAGCCAACAACAATCCTGTCATACGAGCTGCCAGAGAAGAAATTGCTCGCGTGCGGCGCACAGTAGAAACACAGGTTGCAGAATCAAACCGACTGATTGATCGCCTGCGTAATCAACTGGGCAAGGGTGATACAGCATCAGTTGAAGCTCAGGTCAACGAACAACAAGAAAAGATCAAAGCAGCCAACTTGGAAATAGAATCATTGACCAAGAAAAAATACGAACTGCAGGCCGAATTCCGCAAGTTGGAAGTGGAAGTTGGTCCCATCAAGTACATTGCAGAATTGGTATATGATAGCACAGATCAGACCATATTAGAACGTGCAGTGCGCTGGGTCATTATCTTGATTGTGGCTGTGTTTGATCCCTTGGCAGTGATGATGCTGTTGGCCGCTACCGAAAGCATGACATGGGCAAGGCAAGCATTACCTAAACCTCCTGCACCAGGCGAGCCACCTGTGCTGGCCAAAGAAAAAACACTCAGATACCAACCTGGTGTTAAAAAGCACAGAATTCGCACACGCAGAAAACGTCGTCCAGAATCTGCGGTACCGCAGTCTGTGTCCGATGACAAATTACCAACCTCATATGCCCATGGATATCTTAGCAACAATACTGATGTAACATTTGCTTATACTCCTGTCAGTATTACCACTGTTGGTCCTGCACAGGAAGAAGACCCGGATGATGTTCCAGACGAAAGTGATGACATCAAAGAAGCCAAGCGTGTATGGAAAACTGCCAACCCTGACAAGACGCTCAAAGAACAGAGGCAACTGTTGGCCGCCGGCCTGATATCCAGTCTGCCTTGGACACATGATGTACCAATTACCGAAGTAGTACAGTTTGGTCAAATCTTGCCAGACAATCCTGTCAAAGGTTATCAGTTTCTGCACACCGGCTATACACCCAGCAGGTTGTTCAAATACAATGGTTTCAAATGGATAGAAGTTGACAAAAGTCTGTCAGACAGCTACACTTACAACAGTGCCTATATTGAATATCTCATGGATCGGATTATGTCAGGTGAGTATGATCCAGAATTACTGACTGCAGCAGAACAACAACAGATCGAAACGAAACTCAAACCAAAAGGTCCTTAGATGTCAGATGCACTGAAGAATGTGTGCAGTTTTTGTGCAAAGAAAAAAGAACAAGTAAAAAAGTTGATAGTGAGCGATAGTGTGGCCATCTGCAATGAATGTGTGGATCTCTGTCAGGATCTGCTGAAGAATGACGATGCAGCAGATGCTGTGCAAAAACAACTGACAGATGGCCAGGACCCTAAGAAACTGAAACAGTACCTGGATCAGTATGTGGTAGGACAGATACAGGCCAAAATGACCTTGGCAGTGGCCATAGTAAATCACTACAAACGCATATCCAATTCAGATCCTGACAGGGAAATCAACAAGGCCAATATCTTGATGGTAGGCCCCAGCGGCTGTGGCAAGACCATGTTGGCCAAGACAATTGCCAAATATTTAGATGTGCCATTTGCCATAGCAGACGCCACCAGCATCACCGAAGCAGGTTATGTGGGCGATGATGTAGAAACCTTGATTGCTAGACTTTATACCAACTCCGGCAACAATCTAGAGAAAACACAGAGAGGCATTGTGTATGTGGACGAGATCGACAAGATATCACGCAGGAGCGAAAGTGCCAGTATTACTAGAGATGTTTCTGGTGAAGGCGTGCAACAGGCCTTGTTGAAAATGGTAGAAGGCACTACTTGTCGTGTGCCAGTGTCGGGCGGTCGCAAACATCCTGCAGGGGAAATGTTGGAAATTGACACCACCAACATCTTGTTTATTGCAGGTGGTGCATTTGTGGGGTTGGACAAGATTATAAAGTTGCGCACAGTGGGCAGCGGTATTGGATTTGGCAACGAAGTTCAGTCAAAGAATGCAGCAGTGGATCTTGCTACCGTTACTCCAGATGACTTGGTCAAGTTTGGCCTGATTCCAGAATTTGTTGGCCGTTTTCCTGTCACAGTAGCTCTACAGCAGTTGGACAAGACAGATCTTGTGAAAATCTTGATTGAAACCAAGAACAACTTGATTGATCAGTATCGTTGGTTATTCCAACAGGATGGTGTAGATTTGGCCTTTGATGATGAAGCTATCTTGGCCATTGTGGAACGTGCAATTGAATCTGGAACAGGCGCCAGAGCCTTGCAAAGTGAACTGGAACGTGTGTTGTTGCCGCACATGTTTGATCTTAGACAGTATCAAGCAGATGCCGTTAAATGCATATATATAGATCAACATCAGGTAAATAATCCTGCTACACTAACAAAGGAACAACATTGAAATTAAACGGTAGAACTGTATACGTACAGGATGACAAGGTTGAACAGGCACTGAGGAAATTCAAAAAAAAAATTGCTGAGTCCGGCTTGTTGTTGGAATTACGTGAACGAGAAACCTATGTCAAGCCCACAACTCGCCGTAAGGTCAAGGCTGCTCAAGCCAAATCACGTTGGAAGAAGTATCTGCGTAGTCAAGAACTTCCTAAAAAAATGTACTGATGCTTATTGAGTTTGATGTTTCACCGGGCCTGGGCACTAAATCCTATAGTGCATCTACTATCATGCATATTATTGATCTAGAATTAGAAAAATGGTCCGAGAGATATCAGATTGCAATACATATAAAACATCGTAAGAATACTGTTATCCTGTGTTTTGACGACGACAAACACTATCTGTTCTTTGGCTTGACATTTGATCCAAAACCTACCTATACCTCAGGTAATCCAATCAAAGACTTCGAATGCCCATGGCGTTTACTCACAGACTACAAAGTCCAGCATCGCCAAAACTCATAGATTTTTACGTCAGATTCAAGTATAATAAATACATGTACAAGATGCCTAACTAGGGTCTTGTTACATTGTCAAACTTGCCTAACAGGAGATCAAAATGACAAAACTCACAGCTCTAGACCTCACCCCCTTTTACCGTAACTCAATTGGAATTGATCGATTGCTTGATCGCATCTTAAGCCATATTGATTCGGCAGCTACAACAAACTATCCACCTTATGATATTGTACGCACCGGCGACGAAACTTACGAGATTCGTATAGCTATAGCTGGCTTTACACAAGCAGATATTGATGTTGAATTCAACAATGGTACACTCATTGTCAAGGGAAATAAAGCTACCAAAGAAGATACTGATGTAGAATTTATATACAACAGTACCAGCGGACGCAGACTGCACCACGGTATCAGCAATCGTAGCTTTCTCCGTACCTTCTCTGTAGCAGATTACGTAGAAGTAAAGGATGCAGTCTTAGCGGATGGCATTTTAACTATAAAGCTAGAGCTTCTCATTCCAGAATCGCAAAAGCCTAAGAAAATTGCTGTTTCGTATCAATCAACCTCCACAGCGTAAATAAACAGGCCCGGGGCAACTCGGGCCTATCTCAAGGATCACACGATGGCCAATGTAGACACAAAAACTCGTACTATTATCTCTCTAAAAGAACCGCCCTTGTTCAAGATCATCTATCTCAACGACGAACGTACTGCGGTTGAATTTGTTATCAGCAGCCTGATCGAGCACTTTGAATACACAGCTGACACTGCACAGGCAGTTACCATGAACATACATGAATCTGGTTCAGCTGTGGTAGCTGTGTTGCCCTATGAAGTGGCTGAACAAAAAGGCATCGAGATCACAGTCAGTGCAAGATCAGAAGGATATCCACTGCAGATCAAATTGGAACCAGAAGCAGCATGAATATCTTGTTTGAAGAGTCAATTAACGATGCGGTGAAATCCAAGTACATTTTATTAGAATTAGATACTTTTTACTTTGTTGATATTGATAAACAAAAAACTTCTTTTTGTCTGATTGAATCAGCTCCGATACAAGAATTACTCTTTTTTGAGAAAAATTTAGAACTGCATAAAAATCTACTTAAAAATTACAAATTACGCAATTGGAAATACTGCGAAGATGCTATAGAACATCTTATGGGATGTTGGAATAAAGAACTTGATAGCTTTTATAAAAATATTGCAAATCGTATATCCAAGTTCAAGACAGTAGATCTGGATCCGGGTTGGAATGGTATAATAAATCGTTCTTAGTACGTTGACGGCGATACAACGGAATCAAATATTCGCTATGGTTTTTATAAATAGGATCACGGCAAGTTTCGGGGCAATTACGTTTTCTCCATTGATGTTCGCGCCACCATGCTGTTAAATCCAATTGTCCTTGGTGTTTTTGAAACGCAGTAGAAACATTGTCTCTTAACTCGCAGGTTATCTGCTCAAAGAAATCTTTTGAGAAAAAATGTTTTTTGTTGTATTTTGCAATTTGTCTACATTGAGCAACAAGAGTATGTTGTTGCTCCAAGGACATACTGTTGATACGATGCATTTCTTCTGAAATCAAATGCAAACGACGAGCATGATCTTGCTCTAGGTCATATTCTTCGTTGATATAAGGACTAAATGTTTTAAAACCATAATGACCTAGTAAGGCCAGGCTACCAGGACCAGCTGCCAACATAAACGGATGCCCACAGGCAATCGGGCGCAGAGTTTTCTCGGTCAGGTGTATACGTTGATCAAACACAGTTTCTAATACTACACTGATTGCAGTTAAATTATGATCTTCTACATTGTAAATAGCCGATGCATTAGAGTCTACTGGTGAGTTATCAAATGATGATGTTTGACAACTGATGTTATTGATTAATTTTAAAAAATCTTTTCGATATTCTCTTGATCCAGTGTTTTCACGACAGTAAACCAAGAACAATTTTTTCCATTGTTGTTCTGGTTCAAGGCTGGTATCATGCTCGGCATAACGATACCAATCTCTGGCAAGTGCAGCATGACTCCACCAGTAAGCACCTTTGAACAGGCCAGTTGATTCATAGCGAGCAAGTTGAGGAGAGTTTAATTCCGAATGCAACAATGTCCACGTGATTTGGAAATTGTCGGCATTTTGCCATTTGAGATTTAATTCGTTTAAAGTTCTACCAAATGAGAGAGAATAGCTTTCGCGCTTTATTTTGTGTTGTAACATATTGGGATTTTGATCGCTGTAGAAGTCAAAATTCAATGGCTCTTGATCGTAACAAAATAGCACAGGTTGTAGCACGGTGATGTGTTTCATATCGCACTTGCCCAATAATTTTTGGCCTAATTGATCTTTGCAAGAAATTCCTTTGGGACTATTTAGAAATTGTTCGTTTTGAATATAATGACAAACATCATTAAGGTCGCGACTTCCCCAGGGATAAAAGTACATTAGAAAAAACTTTCTTTTTGTTACCAGGTGTACAAAGTCGTATAAATTATGTGTAGGAACTGACATTTTATGAGAATTATATGAATATTGGATTTGTTGGACTAGGAAAATTAGGCCTAGATTGCGCTGAGGTATTTGCCGAGAAGTTTACTGTTCGCGGATACGATATTTACCCACGTACCAGCGACCGGGTAAAAGTTTGCACTCCAGAGGAAACAATCAATCAAAGTGATTGGATCTTTATTGCTGTACCTACACCGCACGAGGAAGGTTATGATGGTTCTGTTCCTAGCAGCCACATGAAGCCTAAAGATTTTGGACACGATGCAGTCTTAGATGCTATTGCTGCAGTCAACCAGTATGCAACTGTCCCTAAGAAAATTGTGTTGATCTCTACTGTATTGCCCGGTACCACACGCAAGAAGTTTATCACAGCACTGGATTCCAAGCACCAATTCCTATATAATCCTTATCTGATTGCAATGGGCTCGGTCAAGTGGGATATGGTCAACCCAGAAATGGTCATGATTGGCACCGAAGATGGCAACTGGAATGGCTTGGCCAAAGAACTAGTGGACATCTACAATCAGATTATGCAGAACAATCCTCGATATATTGTGGGCACTTGGGATGAATGTGAAGCAGTAAAGATCTTTTACAACACATTTATTTCGGCCAAGGTTGGTCTGGTCAACATGATCCAAGACTTTGCAATGAAGATTGGCAACATCAATGTAGACGTAGTAACAGATGCCCTGGCACAATCAACCATGCGTATCATGGGACCAAAGTACATGACAGCAGGCATGGGTGATGCCGGTGCATGTCATCCACGTGACAACATTGCCCTACGTTGGTTGGCACAAGAGTACAATATTGGTTACGACATGTTTGATACCATCATGCATGCCAGAGAAGTACAAGCAAAGAACTTGGCAGACTTCCTGGTGAAGATTGCTCAAGAACATCGATTACCACTTGTAATACACGGTAAAGCATACAAGCCTGATGTTCCCTACTGCATTGGTAGTTACTCGACCTTGATTGGATATTACATCAAAGAACACAACATTTCCTTGCACTACGTTGATCCCCTGGCCGATGATACAATGAGTATAACTGACACAGTCAATGTTCCAGCAGTGGTACTGATGGCACACAATCGCTCAATCACATATGGATACACAGGTGAGAACAAAGAAGATGCATTCTACTTTGATATTAAACCTGGATCCATTATTGTTGACCCGTGGCGTATCATTAAAGAAGTTAAAGGATGCAAGGTCATACACTATGGCAATACAAGGGCAGTTTAAGTTCGAGTTGTATCAGCACTTTCGCATAGATAATTCTTGGTGGGGCAACGACCATCAAGAATTACCCTATATTAACGAACCATTTAACGATGCTGAGAGTTTGGCCAAGTGGCAGGCTCTTGGCTATACACAAACTCGGTTCACAGGCGATATGTATGATATGCGTAACCCAGAACCCGACTGGATTAATCCATTCCGTAAAGTCTTTCCCTGGAAGCACTTTAGTTGGAGTGTATATCGTATGGGTCCTGGAACTACTTTACCAAACCATGTCGACACTTATGCAAGATTTCGAAATCTACACAATATACAAGATGCCAATTCAATATTCAGAGCTGTGGTATTTTTAGAAAACTGGCAGTCAGGCCACTACTTTGAAATCAATGAAGATCCTGTAGTTGAATGGGCAGCAGGAGAAACTGTAATCTGGCAGAACGATACTCGACATTTAGCTGCCAACACGGGCATGACAGATCGATATACATTACAAATTACAGGGGTACCTGATGAAAATATCTTCGTACAATGAGTGGGACCAACTACGAGAAATTGTAGTTGGCACTGCCACTAATGCCAACTGGCCTGTACACGATCCTGTATTTCGTGCAGAAGCAGAAACTACCTTATGGAAAGATACACCGCTACCCAGCGGGCCAGTTCCGCGGTGGATTGTGGATGAAACCAACGAAGACCTAGAAGATCTATGCACAATATTACGCAAAGCTGGGGTAGTTGTACATCGTCCCACTGATCTGGACTTTGTTGCTGTAGACGGCCTGTACAACTATTGTCCTCGTGATCGGTTGTTGATTGCAGGAGATACTGTTGTTGATTGCAACATGCACTATCCTTGCCGCAACATAGAAACTCAAGCCCTGCAAGCAGTCACGGCAGGCAACGAGATTCTAGAAATGCCTAAAGAATCTGATTTTGTATTAGATGCGGCCAATGTATGCAGACTGAACGATACCTTGTTGTACTTGGAAAGCGCCAGCGGCAATCGTGCTGCGGCAGTTTGGTTGGATGCTCATTTACCTGATTGGACTGTAGAGACCTGCAACTTCTATGCCGGCGTGCATATTGACTCCACAGTTGTTCCGGTACGAGAAGGACTTGTATTGTTAAACGGCACCAGAGTCAATGAACAAAATTGTCCCAGGGTGTTTGAACATTGGAAAAAGATCTACGTAGATCATGTGATAGAACAAGGATTCTATCAGTACCCTTATGCCAGCAAATGGATTGCCATGAACATGTTGGTGATAGATCCTGCCACAGTAATAGTGGATAAACATCAAACACAATTGATACACACGTTGGAACAACATAAATTTACTGTGATTCCGCATGAACTGCGTCACAGCAGAACATTGGGTGGTGGATTCCATTGTGTCACCTTGGATACTTGGAGACAGTAGTGAACATCAGTTGGGTTATTGCTGACGGGTACCAGTTTGACCCCACAATAAATGTAGACGCTATCAAGAATATTGGTCCAATCTGGGGGTCGTGGTCAACCTGGCGTGGTTGTGGCACTGACAATGTTATTTGCAATAATAAAACCAAAGCCCTACAACTGATTGATAGCAAGTTTAATCAAGGTTGCAACTTCTATGTATCTGATAATCTATACCAAGAATTGCACAAACCTGTTGGAGTCAAAAGATATGGTGGAACATTTCAACACGACATGCACAACACTGATGATATTGTAGCACTACATTTGGCCAATATTGGTGCTGATATAATTTTGATGCTGGGATTTGATTTAACTCTGATTGATCCTAAAAACCAACACTATCATGGTCATGTGTTTAGCGTTATCAAACAGCACCCAAATACACAATGGGTCTTAGTTGATCACCAAAAACAGTTAGAAAAAATCTATCAAGACCTAGCCAATCTCACTTGCGATACTTTAGGAAATGTGCTAAAATTACTAGCACAATGATAAACTCTGCTGATTTATATTCTAAGCCCATACCCGACCAGCGTATTGCTGTCAAAATGGTAAGATATTGCCGTGAGAACTTTGGTACTCGCGGTCAACGTTGGGATTTTGAAGGTCACCGGAATATACGGTTTTGTTTTACAGAAGATAAAGATCGTACTTGGTTTTATTTTGTTTTTGCACATGACTTAACGGATCCCTATGAAAGGTAAGATTGGATTTTGTTGCAAGTGGTTGAATGATCCTTCTGAATGTGGTGGCATGAAAGTCAATGCCAAGGATCGTGAAATCAACGGTAGATCAACCACCATGCGCTGGCTGCGCGAACACCCTGAGCAAGCCGAACAGCGCCAATGGGACATCATGAATCACAATGCTGCTGCTGCCTTGGGCATGGTGGAACGTGTGGGTTCTGGACCAGAACATCTGCGTATGGTGCGCCTGGGTAGCGAAATGCTACAGGGATATACTGAACCCAACTGGATTGCATGGTGGCAACAGGCAGATATACAAGCTCACCTGGAACGGATATTTGCACCCGTTGGTGCTAGAGCCAGAGAGTTGGGCGTTAGACTCAGCTTCCATCCAGGACAATTCTGTGTCTTGGCTAGTGTGAACGAGAACATAGTTGAACGATCAATCAAGGAGTTTGAATATCATGCAGACATGGCCAGATGGATGGGATATGGTAAAAGTTTCCAGGATTTTAAAATCAACGTGCACGTCAGTGGACGGCAAGGGCCGGAAGGTATTCGGCGTGTCTTGGGTCGCCTCTCCCCGGAAGCTAGGAACGCTATTACAATTGAAAACGAAGAAAACTCATGGGGGCTAGATGATTGTCTCAGTATTGGTGATATTGTTCCCATTGTTATGGATATTCATCATAACTGGATTCGAGAAGGCGAGTATATTGACCCGAATTCGGATCGTGTTAAGCGTGTCGTGGATAGCTGGCGTGGTGTACGTCCTGCTATGCATTACAGCGTTAGCCGCGAAGATCTATTGGTAGCTCATGATCCCGATCAGCTGCCGGACATGACTCAATTGTTGGCACAGGGATTCAAGAAACAAAAGTTACGAGCACACAGTGATTTCATGTGGAATCGTGCTGTGAATCACTGGGCTGCTGGATTCAGCGAAAACTTCGACATACAGGTTGAGGCCAAGGGCAAGAATCTGGCCCGAAACCAGTTTGTGGAAAGTTTTGTTTAGGCCTTGGGGGCTTGAGGAGAACGTGGCACAGCCGGTTTCTTTGCTGTCACAGGCTTTTTAGCCCTGGATGCTGCAGACTTTTTGACAGCTGGTACTGCTACAACCACCTGTGGTTTATTGTCTAAACTGGCATCAACTACCACAGTTGGAACTACAACAGGTGTTTCGACTTTGTAAGGTGCAATTGGTTCCACTGCTGCTTCTACGGGTTTACCGAAGAAAAATTCTTTGATTGCTTTAAACATCAATATCTCCTTGTCATCTATTTATATACCTACTGAATTCCATCAAGAACTTTTTGCAACTGTTGTATCATTTGTCCGTTCCAGTCTGTTGACATCAAATGTTGATAGTTATGTTCTGTAATTTCTGCCAATAGTTCTTTATCTACATGGGTTAGAGAATTAGCAGCATCACAAGCGGTATCGATGCGAATGTTTACATCTTCAATACTGTCATAAGTTTCGTCGACTATGCCATCAAATGTTCGAAATCCCAATTTGCGCAAGTTACACAGATAATGTTGTCCTGTTGCTACCACAAATAACCGTCGGGCCAACATGGGTTTGACAATTTTTTCAGTAAAGAAACTGTATTGATTACAGACGTCAGTCTCTGCTATAAATGAGTAACAGGTCCTATTGTAAATGTCAACAGGTATAATTTGACTAAGACTTACGATAGTGTCAGATGCACGTACTTCTTGTGCTGTCATGGTAATGGGGGCATCTGGCAAAGATAACACACTGGGCCATTCAAATTGTTGGTTAGTGTAATACCTAATGTCCTGATCTGCAGCACTAGGGAAATATTTTACCACATTGAATTGTTGATCAAATGCAGCATATACCTGGTCTCTGTGCGCTTTACGTCGGCCCAACAGTACATCGTATCTGAGTGTAGGGAGGGTTTTGGTTAATTGAGCTAGTATTTCGGGATGAGCACGATAAAAAGCTACTGTACTGGTCAAAAAGTAAGGATAAAAATAAACAGCAGCATGTTTTGTTTTGTAGTTCAATATGCCACTAACAAAAAATGTTACCGACGGCCGATCAAATTTGGTTATCCATGCATCATTTATCAGTTCATGAATAATCACTATAACATGATTTGCCAATCCAACCAATTCTCCCAACAATTGATGAGTGGTTTCACCAAACTCTCTTACTTCCAACATGGCCACACGGTTTGGCAAGTACATCCATTCTTCCATGCTGCGTGTGGTAGCATAATCATCAAAGTCAGTCTGACTTAACCAATATTCTTCTTGATCTGTAGGTGTGTATATGTTTAACATGGGGTATTTATTTTGCCAAAAACAATTGATTTTTAATTAAAATGTTGCGTTGCCAGGTAAATAAGTGTACAATAGAACTACCCACTTAAAGGAGAACACCATGTTCACATTCGAAACACTAGTAGACACATACGCAAAAGGTGCCAAAGCGGCAATCGCTTATGTACAACCAGAAGCTTTCAAAACAGCTCTTTTGGACCTAACAGACAAGCAAGTTGAATTTAGTAAAAGTTTTGCCAAACAAGTCGAAACAGCAGCCGAATTTGTTACCAACAACGCCAAAGAAACAGCAGCAAAATTTTTCCCAAACAAGTAATCTGTTGGTCATATTGATAGACATAAGTAAAAGCAATACTGTATAATAGCAGTATTGCTTCTTCATTTAACGCCTATGACAATCGAAAAAGATACCACCGTACAAGATCACACACAAGCTCTAAATGACCACGGGATTATGGTTCTCATGGCCGGTATTGAGCACGATACCGTTAAACCGGTTGTTGAATGGATCTTGCACGAAAACTATGTTAGAAAGAAAAAGCTCAAAGAACTAATCCTAATGATCTGTAGCGAAGGAGGCGAGCTTGAGCCGGCATTTGCACTTATTGATGTGATGAAAAACAGCAATATACCAATCAAGACTGTTGGGCTTGGGCAGATAGCCAGTTGTGGTTTATTGATATTCCTAGCAGGTACACCAGGTCGTCGTGTGTTAACACCCAATACCAGTATTCTGAGTCATCAGTTTAGTTGGGGCAATGAAGGCAAGGCACACGAGTTGTTTGCCACCGTAAAAGAATTTGAACTGACCCAGCAACGCATGTTAGAACTGTACAAAGATTCTACTCAGCTGG
>Ga0114968_10003022_pt1 | contig 12712 bp, 12 predicted proteins | sample M_130807_EF_Meta_FD_87020 | JGI IMG/M metagenome (GOLD analysis project Ga0114968, IMG submission 87020) | Freshwater microbial communities from Lake Montjoie, Canada to study carbon cycling - M_130807_EF_MetaG | ecosystem: Environmental > Aquatic > Freshwater > Lake | place: Lake Montjoie... | reverse complement strand
ACTGAAAATGCAAAGATTACTGGAAGAGCGCCGTAAGTCTCTTGCGGAAACATTTACCATGTCCGAGGCCGCCGATCCGAACCATTTCGTCTTCCGACTCAATAAGGAGGAGGCTCAGGCGAAGTCGTCGGCCAAGAAGCCGGCGGATAATATAGATGCTATTGTGGAGATGATCGAGGGGCCTGCGGTTGCCGCTACTCTTTCCAAGTCGCAAAAGAAGAAACTGAAGGAGAAGCAAAAGAAGGCGGCACAAAATTAACGTATAACTCTATATTTATGAAATAAATATATAATTTCATAAATCCTAATTAAAGTTGATTTAACCATATCTTTTGATAGGCATCGTTCGGTATTACATCAAATTTATTTAACTCTTTAAACAAATAATATCCAAGTATTCTCTCAAACGCGCAAGAATGATCTTTTGTATTGGAACATAGATCAAATATACCACAAGAAAACATATTTTCAATAAGTAAATTATTAGCGCAAAAACAACACCATAAAACTAAAGGTTCATTATTCCATTCATTCATATTTATACTTAGCAAAAGTTTATTAATAACTTTTAATACAACCTCTCCTCCGCTAAAACCCAAAGCATGTATTGTTCCCAACGAAATTGCATTCGGCTTATCGCAATCTAACGCCGATAAATTAAATTTATAATTTATGAATATTGTTCCTTGAATAAAAATATATTTATCCGCTCTAAAACGCGCCAATGCCAATTTATATGCGCCCATTTCATATCGATGCATCACACTAGTATTTTTTAAAATAATAAATTCTAACTCTTTCGCGGTTTCGTGCCATTTTTTATTTAGAGATTCATTATCGACCGTAATTATAGTATCGTGTTCATACACACGCCGTAATTGCGTTAAACAATTTATGAGTTGATTATAATTATCTTCATTGTTATTTATATAAACTGCCACTATAATTAAAGTCCCTTTAATATGCAATGGTTTAGGTTCTGAAGCATAACCAATATATTCTGAATACCCACTGCGCGTTCCACAATCAAAAAACAATCCGTGCATAATTTGGAATAGCGCTTTATTTTCAGTAATAGCCCGTTTCAAAGAATCTTCTTTCATTATATGTTTTTCAAATTCTGGTTTAAAAACGATTGACCCCCAGTTGTAGTTATAATCGCAAACTGTATTTTTATCCACAACGTCAGTAATAATCCGACCCATTTTACCCAGTTGAGTATTCCATGCATAAATTCCGACATACGCTTCGTTGTTGTTTATTAAATCGTCGATTAGCTTTCGCGATAATTTTGGCGTATATGCATCCGACATACACATTATTGTCAAATCGTAATTTTCACCGTGCATACATTTTATAATTGTTTCGTTCATGCTATGAGTATTTCCGAGCAATTTAATCACAATTTTAGCTTTTGAATTTGCGAATTGACTATTTATTATACGAGACGCAAAAAATTCATTCATTGTAGATACGCCTATAATTATTTTATTACAATTGTTTTCTTCCAAGATATGAATCCAATTTGATAATAGCGAATTATTTTTGTCGCATAGCGGGAGAACAAAATTTGGAATTTTTAATACGCTCGAATCTTTTCCTGTACATAAAATTAGTCCAATTACATTGCTCATTTTATGTTTATATTACACGATAATATATTCATATTATTTATACGCATTATATATAATGAATCTTTTGAAATACGTGAATATACCCGTCTTTTTAATCAGTTTCGCCATTGGAATCTTTGTAGTGTACGTAACATTAGGCGATTCTCGTAAAATTTATGTTTATCCCACTCCCGAAAATATAGAGAAAATCCAGTACCGAGATAAAACGAATACCTGCTTTGGCGTCGTTCAAAAAGAAGTGCCTTGTCCTGCGAATGAAAACGAAATATCCAAGATTCCTGCACAAGGCTAGCAGGGTTCCCCGAGAAGATTCCCGTGCAAGGCTAAAATTATGTAATGAAATATATATATGAACCTAAAACGATTATTGAATACCGGCCTTGGACAATTTTTCATTTCCGTATTGCTAGGTCTGGGTTTAGCCACTTTATTTAGAAAAGTATGCAAGGATAAAAATTGTATTACCTTCAATGGTCCCGTGATAAGCGAGATTGACGGAAAAATATATAAATACGGAGACAAATGTTATTCATATGTCTATGCTCCCAGTTCATGTGATTCTAATAAAAAAATTGTGGATATATCGGTACAAGATGCTGGTGATAAGCCTGCGCCTCTTCCTGGTCTCTTGGGACAAGTCACGGGCCCAAAGTAGGGGGAACTCAGGGAACCTGCGGTTCCCCGAACCCCTCCCTTCGTGGAGGTGATAAACCGGGTATTTATTTATTAGAAGGGAAGGGTTCGGGAAACCGTAGGTTTCCTGAAAGGGAGGGGTTCGGGGAACCTTTGGTTCCCTGACCTGAGTTTATTGCATATAATAATAATAATTTCGTTATTATATGGCTGATTCTACGACGAGAATTTCGGAACTTCCCGAAAATATAACTTACCAGGTCGGAAACGCCCCGCCCATTATGGGTAATATAGCGCAAATGCCGAATCCTCAATCGAATTCGGGACACGACGATATTGGACAAAACACTTACGTACCGTTGAATATACACCCAAACCCGTATGGCGCACCTCAGCAGCCCAGTTTGCCTCCGCCTCCGCAAAATATTAAACAACGATTTAGCGAAGAGGAACGATACGAACTTCCGCAACAACGACTACCGTCGCGCGACATTCCCATAAACACTTTAGACTATCAACACGATGAGGAAATACACGCGAATTATGTACCCAAAGCAAAACTGACTTCGGATTATATCCGTCAATACGAAGAAGCCAGCGAAGAAACGATGCGGAAACACGAAAAGGAGAGACACAGGGAACGTTTAGCCAAGAGCATTTGGGAAGATATACAAGTTCCGGTGTTGATTGCCATATTATATTTCATTTTTCAAATGCCCGTCGTAACAACCCTTTTATATAAATATTTCTCCTTTTTATCCATTTATAGCGCGGACGGAAATATGAACTTTTCGGGGCTTCTTTTGAAGAGCGCGCTATTCGGATCCCTCTTTTTCGGAATCCAAAAAATAACTGACTTAGTTACGTCGCTATAATATCTCCGAATAATATATATGCGCGTCAAATCTCAGCGAATAGCAAAATACATTATAATTGCACTGGTTGTACTTCTTTTAGCATTCTTTTTATACAAGGCTTCCAAAAGAGAGGCTTTCGATTCGAATTCCTCCAAATCTACTCTAGATATAGAGAACGCCGGTTCGTTTAATAGCACACTTCAGTCTTCCGCGAAGACGGTTGCTTATTTTTATATGCCCAGTTGCGGTCATTGCAAAAAAATGTCTCCTATCTTTGACGAAGTCGCCAATAATAAATCTTATTCAGACGTAAAATTTGTAAAAGTAAATGTCACCAAAAACCCCGATCTTGCCGATAAATATGATTTAACTGGATTCCCCACAGTATTACGGTTTAATGGCGTGAATACGTCGGAAAAGGATAAGAGCGTCGGTGCTTCCGATAAATCATCGTTGGAAAAATTTTGTAAATACTAAACATTGTAGGGGGAACCCCCGGTTCTTCAGAAATCCGAAGGATTTCCAGACCCTTGCCCTTCAGAAATCCGAAGGATTTCCATACCCCGCCCTTCGGGGAATTCCTATTCCTTACCTTTTTCCATCATAATGCTATAATTTTCCTGGGTTCCCGGTGGATAGTGCTGAAACATTGTATAAATATTTGTGGACGCAAATATTTATAAATTCCACACGCCGCTAAAAATAGGAATCTTCGCTTTCTTGGTTTTCCGTCGTCTTTTTTCTTTCGGTTTTATTTCAGGCGACGCCTCTTTTTTATCTATAGCAATACTTTTCATCACGCTCGGGGTTTTTGTTTTACCATCCGATGGTGTATATTTGAAAAACCACTCCTTGAATTCTTTCTCATTATAATTCCGTTTCAGCTCTTTGAATTTCTCCGATTTTTTAGCGCGTACACTTTCCAGCGTTTCTTGGGTCCCATAACAATCATAATTGAATCTACGCAAAATCCCCGATTGATTGAGTCGCGACTTGCGCTGAATTTCAAAAAGGAATTTCGCCATACATAAAATCCGATCTTTATGATAATACGGCATTCCCGCGTACATAAATGCCAAATAGAAACTCAGAATCGTATCGATCGTCGCTATATTTACCTCATTATTTCCGATATTTAACACATTATAATTATGGCAAGCTATCGGTTTATAAATAAACGCCAAACATTCTTTGTCAAAACGAATTTCGATATGTTCCGGGATTAATTCACCGACGGCTTGGTGATTCACCAAAGTAATCTTTTTGAAACCAGAATCTTGAAGTCGTTCTTTCACTATATTCGCGCACTTTTCCGGATCTTCATATAAAACATCGAAATCGGGGATAGCCTTGACCAACTTTTGCTGTTTTTCGGGCATATATCTGGAATATAAACTATTCGCGTATCCGCCGAAAAATACTACACCCAATTCGACAAAAACATCGCGAATAATATAGTATATTTTTTCCGAATCATTGGTGTGTTTCTCCATTTTCCTCTGAAAATCCACCGCCTCGCAATTGAAGCCCACTTTTAAAGGGTAGTATTTATTCAACAACGTGAGCCGCTTGAGAACCTTTTCCCAGCGCGTCGTATCGCCCGCCGGTCTCGATAATTCTAAATACATTCCCATCCGTAAAAAATTAGGCGGGGCGTATTTTATTCCTCCAATCGAAATCGCCTCTTTATAAATATTATCGTATATTTCGGCATCCAATTGTGTAATATCCGCAATCGGAATGTAGTTCACGTAAACCTTGTAGGTTCCATGGTGAACGCCGGACTTAGCCTCGACTTCTCCGTACCCCTCGGAATAGTAAAGATCGGCCAAATCTTTTGCGTCTTCCATGGCGCTCGGGGAATAAAAATCATAATCCGGAATTTCTATATCTCGATTATAGAATTGCGCGTGCCTTGGTAAAATATTATTGATGGCCGTCCCACCATAACAAACACGGCGTTTTTTCAATAAAAAATCCTCTAAAATATTGATAATTTTTATGATTTCGTCGCTTTTCGCCAATTTTTCACCCTTGATTTCTTCGCTTTCATCTACCGCATGTCGCAAAATGGCCAATTCACATTCGTCAAAAGTCATACCTGGATCACATACAGTCGGATATTTTTTTTGGTTTTTGTATGTCTTATTGTATTTCATTCTATTATAATATAGAAAGAAATTTTACAATGTTTTAATATATTTTATCGCTGTTGCCATAGGAACAAACGCCGTTTTATATTTACTAAACATGGCTTCATATGACTTTAATTTTGCATCCGGTTTATAAAACGCCTGCGCCGTAAATTGAGCGCCGTATTTTTGGATCAAATTCAAAGAGTCGCTATTCGTTTTTGTTCCGATTAAATTAGAACTGGGATATACAATACGCATCATATACACACTCGGATCTGGAGGATTAATTGTTTGTTGTGTAATTTCATTCTCAGAATAAATACGCAATGTGTCCGATCCACTCTCCATATTCACATAATTTTTCAAATTGAAACATCCGCTATTATCTATTTCGCAAACTGGATAATTACCATATGTTGGAGATTTAGATATATCAACAATAAGGACAATCTTACCCATCAAATCTGTTAGATAAGTCGTAGGCGTAACGTGTCCTTTGAATAGAACACTCTTTAAATCATCATCTACTAATTTGGCTATATTTTGGAAGGCGTCATTAATATTCGTTTTAATCTTCAAATGCACGAATAAAGGGTCTTTTGGATTAGGCGCCGTATCCGAAAACGCATTCGATTTTATGGTTTTAAATACTCCTTCTAAAGACACGGGTAAATCAAATGACGTAAAACTATTAAAAGACGGGTCATATATAACATCATTCGAATAGGCCACCACGGGAATGGAATCTTTTACGAATACCGAAAAATCTAAAAATCGACATCCTCTACGCAATACATATTTTATCATTTCCAAATTCATATATCCTCCTGAAAATGCGCTATCTGAAGATGATTTAATACAGTAATCTCTTAAATAAGGAGATGAAGATCCTTGTGAAAAATTCGTTATTCCCGATCCCGGATTGGTTATTGAGACTTTATTTAGTTCGGCCGTTTTTTGCGGACTCGAATCGTCGTTATATGTATACTGTGGACCGGTTCTAGAAACATTTTTATTTTGTTTCTGTATTAAACGGTATAATAAATATATCACTAGGGCGGCTATCAAAATAATAAAAATAAAATTCAAATTTAAATATTTCATGTTGCTGATATATTAAATATATAAAGTAAATTTGCTGAAAAATATATATAAATTATTATATATCATCAATCAATGCCTGGAGGATTACTAAATATTGCTTCTGAGGGTAATGCAAATGTAATTCTTACCGGAAATCCCACAAAAACGTTTTTTAAAGTGACCTACTCTAAATATACTAATTTTGGATTACAGAAATTTCGTTTAGATTTCGACGGGCTACGAGATTTGCGTCTCACTGAAGAATCAAAATACACATTTAAAGTAAAACGATACGCCGATTTATTAATGGATACGTATTTGGTTATTAATTTGCCCGATATATGGAGTCCCATATATCCACCAACTCCCGAAACGGATGATCAGTGGGCGCCCTATGAATTCAGATGGATTAAAAACATTGGCGCTCAAATTATTAATGAAATTGAGATCACATGCGGGTCGGCTCTTTTACAAAGATACTCTGGAGAATATCTTTTATCCATGGTAGAACGCGATTTTTCCGCAGAAAAAAAAGACCTGTTTGACCGTATGACCGGTAATACAGCGGAGCTAAATGATCCCGCGAATTGGGAATGTAGAACCGGAACGAATCCTTATAAGGCGCATACTTATCCATCGGCATATTATACCACAAACGCGGCCGGAGCCGAACCATCTATACGTGGTCGTACGCTTTATATTCCCATTAACGCCTGGTTCACATTAGACTGTAGATGCGCATTTCCTTTAGCATCTCTTCAATATAATGAATTAATCATCAATATTACACTAAGACCCATCCAAGAAATGTTTCAAATAAGAGATGTCTTTGATCCTAAGAATAAATTTCCTTATATTCAACCCGATTTTAATGTCGAACAATTTAAACCCTATTACTTTTTACAGACACCACCTGGGACAAATATTGATAATTCTTCCATCTACGAAAATCAAATTTCCACCTGGAAAGCCGATGTACATTTATTATCCACGTATTGTTTTTTGACCAAAGAAGAACAAAAATTATTCGCTTCCCAAGATCAAATATATTTAGTGAAAGACATATTTGAATATTCTTTTTTGAATATTACATCATCGAATCGCGTGAAGCTGACTTCATCGAGTGGTCTCGTATCAAATTGGATGTTCTTTTTTCAAAGAAATGATGTGAACCAAAGAAATGAATGGAGTAATTATACCAATTGGCCATACGAAGATAGAATACCGTCGAATATAGAAACGGCACCATACGCAACCTCTGTGAATAATCAAATTGTAAAGGGTCCAGGTTTATCGAATTTATATATTACAGGAGATTATGCTTCTACGAATAACCGTGATATTTTAGAAACTTTTGGCATAGTCATCGACGGAGATTATCGCGAGTATACTTTCCCGAAAGGTCTCTATGATTTTGTAGAAAAATATACGCGAACACAGGGATCTGCAAAAGATGGATTATATTGTTATAACTTTTGCTTGAATACGAGCCCTTTTGAATATCAACCGTCTGGTGCTTTGAATATGGGCCGATTCAAGAATGTGGAATTTGAATTTACTACATATTTACCTCCCATTAGTCCCACCGGAGCGGATGTACAGGTGGTTTGCGACGATTCAGGAAATCCGATTTCTATTTCGAATCAGCCTTCTTGGGCACTTTATCAATATAATTATAATATTACTATTTTCGAGGAAAGACATAATATTCTTTCTTTTATTGGTGGAAACTGTGGTATGATGTACGCGCGCTAATCAGGGAACTCAGGGAACCTACGGTTCCCCGAACCCCTCCCTTTTTCTGGGCGCGCACAGTTGCCAGATAATTTATTACCTCCATGAAGGGAGGGGTTCGGGGAACCGTAGGTTCCCTGAGAGGGAGGGGTTCGGGGAACCGTAGGTTCCCTGAGTAGGTTCCCTGACCATGATTTTAATCACCCCTTATAATATATTATAATGAGTGACACAAAATGGAAAAATATGGGAGGAAAAATGGGAGGAAATATGGGAGGAAATATGGGAGGAAAAATGGGAGAAAAAGAAGGATTTACAGATAAGCCTAATAAAAATTCTTCTCCCCCTCTCCAATTTCCAACAAACTACCCCGTATCTGAATCATCTACTACAATCGACACTATACAACGTATTAAAAAAATAAAAAAGAAGCGGTCTGAAAACCCCAAAAAAATACCTATTTTAGAAAACATATACGAAAGCGAAGATGGTGGATCGGAATCCGTATTTAGTTCACCTGAAAATATTTTCACCAGCTTCTTCGAATCACCTCAATCCGTGAAAGAAGGTCTCACACTACCCCGTAATTTAAAATCAAAGTCGCCCGGTTCAGATGAAAGCGCATATGATAAAGTAAACGCCTCTATAGAAAAAAAAGCGGCAAATCTCAAAGCCAATCTAACTCTTACTCAAAAGGCATATGCCGATAAAATGACCGAAACTCGAGCGCAAATTGATAAATTAAAACATAATATTTTTAATATTGATAAAATGTCCACTGATTTTTCAGAAGACATAAACGCAAACCCGCCTCCATCTTCTCCCGCCGATCAAAATATTATGAAACAAGGGAGCCGAGACGCAGAAAAAGAAGCAAGTGAAGCCCTCAAACGCGTTGGATATGTGATTAAACTCATGATTGATAAGCTGATAAAATGGACGAATCTTGGTATAGCAAAATTCAAGCTTCAAATGTATAAATTTGTATTAAAATATAAAGAAATAGTGACATCCATCGCTCAAGCATTAACTGGATATTCCATTCAACCGGATGGTACAAAACAATATTACGCAACCGAAACCGAGATCAAAACATTCTCACATGAAATCGTCCGTTTTTTGACTATTCTAATGAGTTGGATTTTCTTATATAACTGGTACTATTTAATGTTTTTCTTAAAGCCACAACAACAATTCAAATTGAATTTGAATAATTGGTATGAAAAACATTCGATGATATACGCCGCATTGGGACCCCCGTTACGCGCGGTTGAAAATATCGACTGGTTCATTCTTGAATTTCTACCTCGTATTCGATATTTAATACCATCTACCGGAATATTGTTTTTCATCATGTCTATCGTATTTATAGTATTGGTACAAAAAGGCAAGCAATGGACTATCATGAACGATTTTTTCAACGCAGTTAATAAAAGTTATACAACATCGATCCTTAGTGCGTTTGTAATTGGATGTATCGTCGTTTACGGATTATCCTTCGCTGGATATTTTGCATCAATGTTTAATTTTGCCTTACTTCAAACATGGTATACTGCGCTTCTATGGATAATCTTTACAGTTATTTATTTATTATGCATCATTACATTGGGCGTGCCCATTGGAATGCTTGCCGTATGTGGATTCTTCTTTTTCTATTCGTTTTTTGCAATTATCATGTATAATGGATTTTCCATAGGTCCAGTTTTGAAAGCGGTTTCAGAACAAATTACCAATATATCCTCTGTAAATTTTGATACTTCGAATATGACATGGGCACAATGGGCGTATACGACTTTACAAAAATTCGTAAAATACTTTTTATATTTCATGTTTGAGATATTCATTTTATATATACTCATTAACGGACTTGTCAATTACACCAAAGGATACAATGTACCATTGGCGGAAAAAGCCACATTACAAAATGCATTTTCAACGACGGGCGCATTCAAAGAAGCCTTTCATCATTTATATACTTGGTTAATCATTGTCAATGTTTTATTGATTGTGCTTATATTTGTCATCATGAAAATTCGATACGATTCCATAAAAAATTTACCTCCAAATCAACCTTTCAATGACGATACGGGAGAAACCATGTTTCAGAGATTAATGAACGTAGGGTCCATTACAAAAAACGCGGTTATGGGTCAATATAACAAGGCGGCTGGCATGAAAAATGCAGCATTTCAAAACACTGGCGCGGGCAAAGGTAGAATTCCATTATCAGGTAAAATGGCGGGCATAGGAGCGGGGGGAGTACCCGGCATCGGTTCGATGATAAATGCCGCCGGAAGTTTGGATTCAAAAACTCTTGGCACTATTACATCGTCCGCGATGAGCGCTGCCAGTGTTGCGGCAAAAGATCCGCATTTGAGAAAAGCCGGAATATCCGTACTTTCAGGAAAAGGCTTGGACGTAGATGCCCTTGCAAAGGCGGACACTAAAAATTTACAAAGCGTGCTCGATAATGGTTTAAAAGCGGTTGAAGCTGTCACCGACGATCCTAATGCAAGCAAAGCGGCCGCTGGAATTTTGGGTACAAACACAGTTGTTCTTGGAAAATTGGCGTCCGCTGCCGCACCTGCATTAGCGAATGTTGATAGAGATGAATTATTTGCTCAGGCGTATTTGGCTAGTAAGAAAAATTAATGACTATGTTTTACTAAAATCTATATAGACGTATATTTTTATAAAAATATATGCCCAAGAAACCCGTAAGATTGCCCTTTGTTTCCGTTTGTACCCCGACCTATAATCGCCGTATTTTTATCCAGACAATGTTCGAATGTTTCCGAAATCAAAATTATCCCAAAGATTTGATCGAATGGATCATCGTCGACGACGGAACTGATAAAATCCAAGATTTGGTTAATTTGTCGGATATAAAACAAATTCGGTATTATACATTGGACAAACGAATTCCGCTAGGAGCAAAACGGAATTATATGCATTCTTTAGCCCGCGGATCGATCATAGTCTACATGGACGACGACGATTATTATCCTCCCGAACGTATCTCGCATGCAGTTGAAAGATTAATATCTTGTCCTGCAGCGTTATGTGCCGGATCCAGCGAAATGTATATTTATTATAACGATCTTGGAAAAATGTACCAGTTTGGACCGTATGGGCCGAATCATGCCACCGCCGGAACATTCGCTTTCAAAAAAGAGTTGCTGAAATATACCCGATACGACGATGACGCTTTATTCGCCGAAGAACGGGAATTTTTGAAAGAGTATACCATTCCATTTGTCCAATTGGACCCTTTGAAAACCATCTTGGTTTTCGCGCACCCTTTTAATACCATAGATAAACATATATTTATCGAAAAACCGAATTCGTTTGTCCAAGAATCAGATAAAACCGTCGATTCTTTCATTCGAAGTATGTACGAAACCGGCGTTAAGGCATTCTTTTTAGGCAATTTTTAGGGGTCCGCCCTATCTTAATGAAAAATTGAACGATACATTTTAAAATATTCGCCTATAATATATGCCAAAATCGTCAAGACAGACAATGAGAACAGGAAGATCCAGATCCTCTTCTGCCAGTGGTCGTTCTTCCAGCTCTTCACGCTCTTCTTCCAGTTCTTCTCGAAGAACGGGTAGAAGAGCGACAGCCAGAGCTCCCGAAGTATTTCCACCTAAGCCTCGCGTAGGACATCCTACCCAATTTCCCAAGCCCGAATTGAGAGCCAAATTACTGGCTCCCGTCTTGGCTAGGATTGGAACTCATATTGCCGATATATCAGAGGTTACTCCGCAGAACCATTATTTAGTCATGGCCACCAATAGAAAGAACCAACTCGCCGCTTATTGTCTCAAAGCAACCTCGGTTTCTGGAGATCGGGCAACATTTTATATGCGCGATTTTAGAGCGGCCGGTCATACATTAAGAGCGGGTTCTCTATCCGGATCTCCTGCTTCTATTTATGCAATCACACCTGAATTAAAAGCGAGTTTACAAACCGAAGGTATGTGGTTTGTCGAGGGAGAATATGATTATTAATTTTAAGGTGACCCCCTATTAGTTTCCGCCCGAAAATTCGAAATCTCCAAGAACTGGTTTTGTAATAATAGAATTCACCGAATCCTCCGTCAATTCGATTCTTTCTTCCAATACTTTTGAAAAAGGTATATTCATAGATAAAATCGATTTATTTGAAATAGTAGAAATATCGACATCCATTGTAGTCAAAAAAGTCACAAGCACCTTACGTGTTTCCGGTCTCGCCGTTTTTCATTATGTCTTTTCAATACTTTTTGTATTTTTTTTGCCGCGCTATTTTTTCTTGAACTACGAATTGATTCTCTTGAACTACGGCTTTCCATACTATAGTAATATATTTCTCAGGGAACCTACTCAGGGAACCTACGGTTCCCCGAACCCCTCCCTTCTTTGAGGTGATAAAATACTTCGAACATTCTCATACCCAGAAAGGGAGGGGTTCGGGGAACCGTAGGTTCCCTGATCTATTCCCGGAACGGTCGTTCCCTTATCCAAACATTACATACATATTTCTCTCCTTTTGTAACCGGCATTCCTCCATGGAGTGCATAAGGGTGACAACGTTTTCCGTTTTTTTCTAGAGGATGAAATAGGATCGCGCCATTTTTTGGTGGTTTGAATT
>Ga0114968_10003021_pt1 | contig 12713 bp, 14 predicted proteins | sample M_130807_EF_Meta_FD_87020 | JGI IMG/M metagenome (GOLD analysis project Ga0114968, IMG submission 87020) | Freshwater microbial communities from Lake Montjoie, Canada to study carbon cycling - M_130807_EF_MetaG | ecosystem: Environmental > Aquatic > Freshwater > Lake | place: Lake Montjoie... | reverse complement strand
GTTTTACATGCTATCTATACCGCAACACAATTGGGATTAGATTTCCAAGAAGATGAATCAAGAACCTCAGAGTATGATAATGTATTAGATAGTTTGAGTAGTAAGGGTTATATTGTAGATGACGATGGATATTGGTATGTAACCGGTGAAGGTGAACAATATCTACAACACTCATTAAAGCAAGGCATGGCGGAAGGCGTCTATCGCGGCGACTGGGTACGACATCCAGACAATCCATGGCAGATAGGTCAAATACAAAGTATTGACAATGGTCAAGCCTTGGTCACCTGGAAAAAGACTGACAAAAGAAAGAAGGCAATGTCATCAACTCATGCAGTTGATGCCCTACAACATGCCAGGCGTGAGTTCTCTCAATTGACACAACCCACACATACACCGGGTGTGACGGAAGGCCATACAGACCAAAAACGGCTTGATCCAGAGTTATACGAAGAACTACCTGCCACGTTTTTACGCGGCATTGTGACTCGCACTTTGCCTGGGGTGCCATTAAAATTCAAAACTACACCCGAAGGATATCTCAGTGTTCGTGCTACGGATGAGTCAGTAAAGCTGGACATTGGCATGAGCATTGCCGGTGGCGACATAGGGTTTAATATTGCAAACGCTTACCTGACTGGGCATCAAGGTGCAGGAGTGATGACACGAATCGTTACGGATGCTTATGAAACTGTTGAACGCCGCTATGGTCGACCACAATCACGCTCATTGAATGTCATGCAAGATCGTGGACATGGTGTATGGCAGGCCATCGCAAACAAGGTTGGCGCCGAGTATGGCGCACATAGTCAGATGGGCGAATCCGCTGACGAAGATATAGAGGAAAACTTTGCTGATGGCAAGAAGCCGGGACGCAAAGGACTCAGCAAGCGCATGGGAGTCAACACCAAGGCATCAGTGTCGAGTCTACGCAAGACTGCCAAGCACTCCACCGGAGAAAAGGCTCGCATGGCACACTGGTTGGCCAACATGAAGGCTGGTAGGGCAAAGGCTCGTAAAAAATGAAAATCTCAGAAGTATTCAACCGGCCCTATGCTTTTAGATGGGACAGCGACAGTGATAACGACACTTACAATGCTCATACACAACTGCCCGACGGCACCAGTTTAGAAATCAACTTTTACACTGATCCTGGCGTCGAAGGTGACGAAGACTGGGTTGTGGAATTTTGGCGCAATCGCAGTTTGGACATCACAGGAGCCGGTGATGCTCAGCGTGTGTTCGCCACGGTGTTGACCGCAATTGGTCAATTCATTGAAATGCAAGAACCCGAAACTGTTCGCTTCACAGCCGACAAAGATGTCGAGCCCGGACAGAAACCCATGAGCCGAAGCAACCTCTACGACCGACTGGTGCAACGCTATGCTCAGGCCTGGGGTTATAGATTGGATCGCAGTGACATGGCCGACACCACAGTTTATCTACTGCATAGAATAAGATGAGAGTCACAGAAATCATTGCTGAATCACATGATCTAGATGAGCGCAGAAGTCATCCGGAGTTAAACACTGGACGTGAGGGATTTGACGGTGCCGTTCAATTCCTACAACAAATAGCACCAGCACAACTGGGTGAGTACGGTGTTACTATGACCACGGTCCCTAAAGTAGGTATTAATCCAAATGCACAGGATCCAACAACTCCAGCAGGCGTTTATTTTTATCCAGCAAAATATTTTATCACAATAAAAAGCAAAGGTGCCCAACTACCATTTGCTGACAATGCTCCATATATCAACATACTGAAACTGACACACGCAACCGAAGTTGGTGAAATGCCACTTGAACAGTATCAGCAAATGAGACAGAAAGTTGTTGCCGCTATACCACAACTATCACAAGAGTTCGGCGTAAGTGAACGTTCAATAGTATCGTATCTTAATGAGAACATGCCCGATATTAAACAAAGTGCTCCTGGTGTAGCATTTGGTAGTACGTTTTGGAAAGCACTACAAGGATTGTCTAAGAGCATGCTTCCATTCTGGACTAAAGTTGTACAACAGTTCAAGGGGCAAAAACCAAATGAAAATCAGGCGGCACGCTCTACTTTAATCTTCAACAAGATGTTGCGTACAATCGGTATCTCTACTGCAATCGACAGCGGAAAAGCTGCGATTCATCACAATGAACCGGCCCAAGGCGTGATACTAAACCCGAGTGACGTACAAGTTGTCCGTCAATTCTCAAACAATCAAACAGTTAAACAAGCGTCTCAACAGAGACTTAACAAATATCAAAGTAAACAACTAGACGATTTATTATAAAAAATATTTGAGTACACCATGAAACAATACGCAAACAACGCACAAGGCTCGCAATACAATCTGCAGGAGTCAGTGGCACCTGGATTCCATGTATATCAAGCCCGAGTCAAAGTCAAAAATGAATTGTATACCAATTCAATGGATGTGGCCATATTTGCTAAAAATCCCTCAATGGCACGTCAACTGCTGATGGCACAGTACGGCAAAGATAGTGTGATCACTGCTGTGGTACAAATCGCATAAAAACAACCCCCCGACGATCTGTCGGTAAGTAATTTTTCAATGACTCTACCTAATATTCGACTCGAAGATGATTCAGCCACGGTTCCCTTTGTGGAGAAAAACGGATACTACATTGTGGGCGATAAGAATTTCAATTTCAAATTCAATGCCTTGATGTATGCCACACGTACCCAACAAGATGTTAGATGGGAATTCAATACCGCACAATTTCGCGCACTTGATTGGCGCACTCCCTTAAATGTTGACATTAGAACCTTGTACCGACAGCGAGCGCAACAACTGCGAGACCGGTACGACTACCTGATGCTGTGTTTCAGCGGTGGCAGCGACAGCACAACTATATTAAAAAGTTTTATCAACAACAACATACATCTAGATGAAATCATATGTGACTGGCCCTTAAAGCACACCAGCAACTGGTCAGTGTCTCGTGACACTAGTCCTTTCAATCACATCAGCGAGTGGGAACTGGCCATCCGTCCCATGTTGGATTATGTCAGCACAAACCACCCCCAAATTCGAATAACCATTACTGATACTACGGAGGATTTGTCCATAGAGGACACTGAACACACTCTCACAATCAGTCACATGGGGCCGTACCAAAGCACCAAACGATATAAAAACATTGCTCAACGATTCGGCGAGATCAATCAAATGCATGACCGTGCGGCTGTGATATTAGGATGTGAGAAACCCAAAGTATTCATTGACAGAAATATATTTTGCACAATTCTTGACGATAAACATTGTTTTTTTAAATCTTCACATGTGCCTATTGGTCGTACAGTTGAATACTTTTTCTGGAGCGGTGATATGCCAGAAATTGTACGTGAGCAATCTCATTTGATATATCAACACTTATTGACCAATCCTGAATTAAAACCTATATTTTTGCCCAACAGCAAATATGGCATGCATCGAGAAAATTTAATAAAAAGTATAATTTATCCAGATTGGGACGGTACAATTTTTCAGGCTGACAAAGCAGATTCAGTTGTATGGAGTTCACAACATGCCTGGATACTGAGAGAAAAAACACCAGCACTAGATGCTTGGCAAAGTGTTTTAAATTCTCATTTTAATGCAATTGATTCTAAATATCTTAACTTTTATTCCAATTCTGATCGGGTGTGTGATATCAAATCATTTCACAGTCGTAGTTTTCCTATTGGAATCATTCCAAACAAAATAACATAATCATCAATAATCACTGATATATAAGTGCATGATAGACCTTGCAACCGTTGTATTCCAAGACGAACTTCCAGTCATAAGACTGCAGGCACAAAGCATAGAACTTTATTGCCAAGATATTGGAATACGCAATATCTATGTGATTGTCAATGATGATCAAGGTACCCAGAATCAGATTGATATCAAGTGGTGGGGGTCGTTAGCCAATAAAGTAACAATTATACCACGATCGGCGTTTGGCACACAATTTGTTGAAAATGGTTGGGTCAGCCAACAGGTGCTAAAACTCTTGGCTGCAAGCATGAGTTATAACACCTGGACCATGATCCTGGATGCCAAAAGTATTTTTGTTAATAAAATAAAACTAACAGATATTATTGATCAAGATGGCCGCGCTCGTATTGGTACTATGGATATATTTCCTGTGTTTGAACCCGCTCGGCTTTGTATCAACCAGACTTACAATATCAATTTACAACAGCAATTGCGACCTGGTGGAGTACCATTCCTGTTCCAAAACGATGTTGTTAGATCATTGATCGGTGAAACAGCATTGCTGGTCAAAAACAAGTTTCCATTATGGTTTCAGGAGCAGGGAATTGTTACTGAATTTATGTTGTACGCAGGATATTTGCAATATAAATTCAAAGGGTTTGATACTTTTTATAATCTCAAACACAACATTCAGTCAGCCAATCTGTGCCACAGTGAAGTAGAACAGTTTGACCGCAAGATCCGGCAAATGAAGGATCAAAATACAATCGCTGTGAGCCTGCATCGAAATGCCTGGAAACAATTGTCACACGATCAAAAACAACAATATCAAGATTTTTTGATCAAACGTGGAATCACCACAGCGTGTGACTTATGAAAGCATTGTGTCTTGTAGCACATCCTGATGACTGTGTGATCTTTGCATATAGTTACATTCATAATCACACGGAGATGGACTGGACCATTTGTTATCTAACTTATACTGAGTGGGATCCACGTGGACGAGAACTCCGAGAGTTTTGGCACAAACGTGGTATTGCCTGCATCTTCTTAGGATACACAGATGACTATCGAGATATTGAAAATAAAAAGATAAGTTTTGACCAATCACAAGCACGTAGAGAAATCAGCAACATCATCAAGTCATATGACCTAGTGCTAACACACGACGAGCAAGGAGACTATGGGCACATACATCATGTGTTTGTACATGATTGTGCTCGAGATCATCCCGGCCTAGTTACATTTGCTCGACCTGGGGAAGGCACAACATATACCATACCCCCAAGCACATACTCATTAGATGAACTGCCGCAACACGGTGATATTATCAAGAGTTTTCACCGCACACAACATCAAAACAGTTACAAGGAAACACAATGAAACTAATGGTAGCAGGCTGCTCATTTTCAGCAGTTAGTCAAACATTGCCAGGCACTGCCTGGAGCGAACGTCTAGCACAAAAACTAGGTGACTGGGAACTGATTAACCTAGCACGTCAAGGTTGTAGCAATGGTGGCATACGTATACAAATGGATGAGATACGCAGACAGCGCCCGGACTTTGCTGTAATTGGTCCTACTTTTTGGGACCGTATGGAAATTCCCGCAGACTCTGTTCCTTATGATTGGAGTCAATTGCCCAGTACGGGTGAAAATCCTCCCTTGGAACAACACTTGCAAAATCGTAAACTAGGCAATGGATACAACAGAGAAGACGGCATACGCAATGTCAACTATGGCCGAGAGCCATCAAACATGATTTGCGAAACTATTTTTACCCTGGCTGAAAATTTTCACCATCCTTATAGAATGGGGAAAATTACCAAACAAGCACAGAATGGTGTGCGGCATTGGATTGATTCAATTTACGATAACGCTTGGAAAAAACAATGCGACGAATGGATCATACGTGAGGGTGTGATCTCTATGTTTTTAGATGGTATCAAGTTTTTGGTACTGCCTAACTTGTTGTGGCCGTTTGATCCCGACAATCAAACACAATGGCGACAGGCATTTCCAGCACTGGTGCCAGATCATTATATCAATTTAAATCAGTCAAATTCGCCACAAGCCATCTGTGGTAACAATCCTTTCAGCGGCGAAGACCCTGGATATCATTCAAGCCCTGCAGGACAAGAAATCATTGCTGAAAACTTCTATCAGCATTGGAACCATCACTTCAAGTGATTGGCTACAAAATTTTGTAGTTCCTGACGTTTTTCCTGCTCAAACTCATAAAGTCTATGATGGTTGTGATCTAGTCTAGGCCGAAGTTTTGCCAATAACCGGGGCAAGTCTTGATCACACAACCATTGCACTTGTTCAAATGCTCGACTCCAACGTATAATATCGTCTGATTCAAGATCGTACGATTCATCTATTACGTCATCAAACGTTTCGAATCCCCAGTCCCGGTAGCGTTGTAAAAACCCTTGTATGGCAAACACCACAAATAGTCTACGTGCCTGAAAACATTTGCCCATTTTTTCTGCTGAGAGAAACACACGTTCTTTGGCCAGTGTTTCACAAACTACAGAGAACCAGGTGCGATTGTAAATTTCCCAAGGTATTACTCCGCTGATTGAATTATCCAACTGTTGTTTGACCTCCCAAGCAGGATCAAGATTTTTACTCACATAGGGATAATCCAATTGCATAGCACCAAACAGTTGAGATACTCGTTCGGGAGTTTGGTCAATCCAATGTCCAACAAACAAATCACGGTAAGTCACAATACCTTGATCAAGCAAGTTTGATTTTTGCATGCTCAACATTGCAAAATCCCTGTGTTCTCGGCGGGCACCTAGCAAGCAGTCAAATGCAAAAGGTCGGTCAAGCGGAAAATCTTGCCTGGGTGGATTCCATCGCAAAAAGTTAAAACTCCAGGCAGGTCTGTAAATTACTCTAGGGTGTCGTGGTTCATCCAACCATAACCCGGCCACGTGCAATAACCAATTGGTTATGCCAGTGGTTTCTATCCAAGCAACAAGTTCATGTTGTGAATGCCATTCAATGTCAGTGAACAATACTAGGTCGAACCGGTGCAAAGGCAGTTGTGTAAATTCTAGATTGTATTCGTGTTTGTCGGGTAGGCTATAAAACACTGGCATCACTGCTATGCTTTGTGGCTGTGCAAGTGCCGTGTCTAAATCTACAATTTGATTGTAGTCAAATCCCCATTCGGTGGCCTGGTACCCTGGGGAATATACTTTGATGTTATGCCAGTCTTTCACGAATCTTGTTCATGTAATAATCAAAGTTGACAATTTCTTTTCGTTCCCAGTCAAATTGTAAACTACGTGTCAGGTTCGGTACTGCATCGCATACCGCAGTGTGATAGTTGGGATCAAAGTCCCCGATCTTTTCCATGTCGTCGTAGTGATATCTGCGTTGGAATTCCATGGTAATATCTTGACGACTCATGGCCCAGTTACCAATAAATTCATACTCACTGAACCAGCGTATGAGTTCTCCGTTGCCCCAAGGTGGCACAGTGGCCTCTGGAGGGCATGAGTCGATCATGGCATCCAACCATTTTTTGTTATGTTTTTGTTCCAAGAACTGTACCAGGTCGTTAAAGTCTTTCTTGAGCACAGGCACAAACTCTGAAATAAAACAATGCGGAGTCAAGCGTTCGAATCCCAGAGCATTTTTAATACTCTCATAGTAACCCCAACTATGGCGTTCGTTTTCCAGTACCATAAAGTTAAGTTTGCCGTTCTTGAATGGCTCATAATCTTTGATCAACAAGCAATCGCAATCATGCATGATCATGAGATCATAGTCAAGATAATCTAGAAATGCAAATTTAATGGCCTGTTGGCGCAACCAGTATGTTCTATAATCACCGTCAAATACCCAGTTGTTGACTTCGGGGTATAGCCTATAGATTTCTAAATCTGGGGCATAGTCAAATTTAGAAGTATCAATGCCGTATTTTTCAAATACAGGCCACAACTCTTCTTGAGGCACAGGACTAGCAATGCAGGTTCTATCCACACCAATAAGATGTTGAGTAAATTCTGGTTGCAGGCTCATGATGGCATGTGGCACACGATATCTTGCTAGATATAAAATTTTTGCTGAAGTCATAATATTCCTTTAAATTGAGCAATTGTTGATACATTGATACAGTCTACCATCAGCAACACTGTCGCGGTCCCAAGTTTCTTCTACAGAATCAAACCAGTCAAGACAATGTTCCAGGTCGTATTTAAGTGCATTGTTTTCTTTTACCAATTCTTTGGTTTGTGAATTGCCTGGGTGGTGCATGGTATCGGGGTAGAATCCCAGATAGCAACAAGGGTACACGCCGCCATCTGCGGCTATGTACATTTCTTGTTTGATTTTGTGTTGGCACCGTAGTTTTAAATCAGGAACATCTTTGTGAGACCGCACAGTGCGCTGATCAAACCATGTGATATGACTCTGTACTAAATCTTTAATCTGCGGTATACTATCAGTTGATCCAGGGTCTGTGCCAATCCTGTGACTGTATTCTCCTGTTCTTGAGAACACCGGTCCTGAATCCCGGCCATCGTAAATGTTTTCAAACTCAACAAATCCCATATCTTTTGCCAGTTGTCGGCATTGGTCTTCTTGATGCCTGTTGTGATCAAAAGGAACAAAACGCCATTTTGCACGTCCACCGGCGGCAATAAATGCTGTGGCATGGGCAATGATTCTATGCCAATCAGTGTCTTGCCTATACAAAGCATGAGTATCTGCAAGACCATCTAGTGCGAACCCTATTGTAACTCCGGGCATGGCTAATTTTTTCCACCAACTATCGTTACGTAAACTGCCGTTGGTGTTGATGTTTATTATAATATTGTGTGCCACAAGATACTCAACTATTTCTAGTGCATCTTGTGCTAACGCAAAATCTCCTAAATTTCCATTTAAGTTGGCATGGGTCAATTGATGTATCACTGGGCCTACGATATGTTGAAATTGAGTTAGAGTTAATTCTGTGTCAGGATAACCTGAGTTATAATCCATGCCTCTGTAGTTGCGCATACACATGGGGCAACGGGCATTGCACCTTGTGGTCAATTCTACATGAATACTGCGTATTTCTGATAGTTTAAGCATACAAATATTTATAGTAGTATATTTTGATAAATATTAAATGCAAAATGAATTTGTATTGGCCCTAACTGATGTCAACTGCGACTGGCGTGGAGAACCTCCACGCTATAGATGCTATGTCAACAACGAATTGTTTACTGAGCGCACTTGGATCTGGACAGAAAACTATCTAGAAGAACAATTACAAATACTAGCCAAACCCGGTCGATATCAGATACGTTACGAATTGGTTGATACTGAGAATGCCACGTTAACAATCAACAACTTTAGAATCACTTTGGGTCCTGCTAGTGTGGATCAACAGGGCTGTATAACTATCCAGGAGTCTGATTATGAGAATGCATGAAATTATGGAAACCGCGTCTGCAGGCGCCAGTTGTGCAGGTGGTATGGCTCCCACGGCAACTCCCTTGGGCATGATTGCAAGAAATGGTGGAAGCATGCTCTCAGGTAAATATGTAACGAGTTCGGATCCCACACCAAACACGCCCAAGGAATACAAAAGGAACAAGAATGCTCGCGGACAGTTTAAAAATTCTATTAGCAACTGAATATGCTTTCAGTATCAAGGCTCAACTGTTCCACTGGAATGTGGAAGGCCCTGACTTTGCACAACTGCACGAGTTTTTCGGTAACCTATACGAAGAAGTCTACAACGGTAGCATAGACAAAACAGCAGAATATATTCGTGCCCTGGGCGACTATTCACCTGGTAGTTTTGAACGTTTTTCAGAACTGTCAACTATCAAAGGACAAACCAAGATTCCACGTGCCCGTCTCATGATCGAAGAGTTGTTGGCCAACAATAGCCAACTGCTGGATCTACTCAATGAAACATTTGCCGTTGCTGAACAAGAAAATCAGCAAGGCATTGCAAATTTTATAGCAGAACGCATCGATGCTCAACAAAAGCACGGCTGGATGCTGAGAAGTTTCTTGAAAGATGAGCGAGCATGACAGATCCAATCTATCGTATAATCGAGCGCCTGGCCTTGATTGAGGGCAAGACTACCCCAGTCACAGTCCGGCACGGTTTGAATCAACAACAAAAGGGTGTGCCACAATTACCGGCCTTGTTCAAGCCAACCGATATCAGTACTACACTAACCAAGAAGCCCTATCAGAAACATCCTGCAGATGGATACATGGTTGGCGACTCAGTAGAGCCTCGCAAGCCAAGTCTTGAAGAAGCCATGCAAGAAGTCGAAGAAGACATGATCAGCCGAGTCAAACATCAGTTTGCTGACTATCTTGAGAAACTGGAAAAGGAAAACAAACTTGACAGCCATTTGGTAAACAAAGCCAAGCATGATCTTGGCATTGGCGACGATGGTGAAGTAGATGAAAATGCTACCTGGGATCAAGATGTACAACCCATTGGTGATCCTGCTGATACAGAAGTAGCACATGGTATTGAAGATGATTTAGCAGCCGATGTTGCTAAACCTGCGGCACCCATGAGTGAATCACCAGCAAGAACATACACCCTAGAAGACGGCACGTGTTTAGAGTGCTGGGGCGATGATGAATCAGGATATGAAGTTCGTCATGGCGAGCGCAGTTTACCCACACGTTTCCCCAATATTGACCATGCTGACATGGCAGTGCGACTGTTTCAAAAGCGTAGACAGAAACAGGACCTATCCCAGGATTATATAGAAGAACGATAACATGATAGTAGACCAATTATTCAATCCCAAGCCTCTCAAAGAAGGTGGTCCATACGACTTGCCAGGCATTGACTATGACCGTCCAGGTGATGCACCACGCAAGCCAAGACCACAGGGCGGTACTACTCCAAGACGTCATCCAGATGATCCTGACTTTATGGATCCAGATCAACGTAGACTCCGTGCTGACCAGGCACGTGTTAAAAAAGCACAAGATGAATACCACGCCAAGAAGAAACCTGTAAACGAAGCCATGCTCATGGAAGATCCCGTCTATCGAAGATTCAAGCGTGTGGGTCGTTACATTAGTGAACAAAAACTAACTGAACCAGAGATCTTACAAATCTTTTCTGATGCCGAAGCAGGCATGACAGACAAAGCCACAGGTGCCAATCGTACCTTTGCAGGTCGAGGCAAAGATGCCACAGTGGACTTTGCCAAGGATGTTGCCGGTGCTGTAAACGGTGTTCTCAACAGCATACAAAATTCAGTTCCTGTGGCCGCAGTTGACACAGCATACGATCAAGCCACTGATGCTTTAGGCGACTTGGCTGGTGGCCAAAAAGGTGCTGTGATGGATGCGATCAAGAAGTATCGTAACCTTGTGAAACAATATCCCAAAACAGCAGGCTTTGCCAAGGCTGCCTTGGTCGCCATTGCTGGTTTAGCCACAGGCGGTGCAGGTTTGCCTGCTATTGCTGGCTTGACCTATGCCCTGGACTCAGCCATCAAAGGCGACAAGTTGTCCAGTGTTATTGGCAAAGGTGCCGGAGCAGCCGCATTGGCCGCAGCCGGTCAGGCCATTCACGGTGGTGCCACACAACCCAGCACAGGTGGTCCTGCTGACACAAACGCACTCTCTAACGTCAACCAAATGGGTGACTACAACGGTGATTATGTGAGCATGCCTGATGGTTCCGATACAGTAAGCCCATTGGTAGCACCCACTCCGGATCTTGCCACATATACTGTGCAACAGGGCGACACATTAAGTCAAATTGCTCAAGCAAACGATACCACAGTGCAAGAATTAGTTGGACTGAATCCACAACTGGCTGCCGCATCGGGTGCCACCGGTGGGCAAGGCTTGAATCCTGATGTTATTTTTCCCGGACAACAAATCACATTGCCGCCTGGCGCACCAGGTGCAGATGTGTATGCTGGTGGAGTTGGTACTAACGCCAACACCATGGCGGACATCGCTCGAGGACAAGTTCCAGATAGTTCTATCACACAAGGCATGGCTGCCAAAGGTCAAGCCGCCGCAGGTGGCAATCAATTTGATCTACCAAATGCTGATGCCGCACAAAATGCCGCGGCTGATGTAAAAGCCGCAACTGACTATGCTGCCGCTGGTCCGGCTGAAAAAGCAGAAATCCTAAAAACTACAGGAATGACTGCTGATCAGTTAACTCAAATAAGTCCTCTCAATATTGATCTTACAACTAACTCGGGCACCGTTACATTGCCATCAGGTGAAACAATGAAGGCCGCAGTGTTCCCCGCAGGCGGATCAATGCAACCAAGATTACCAATTGGTATGGAAACTGTGACAGTTCCTTATAACGGGCAAAATGTTACTGGTTATGTTGGCAACGGTCTTGTTTATTTCCCTAACTTCCCTGCCGCTGGTGCAGTGAAAGAAAGCATCAAGTATCGTGCAAGAATTTTACCCGCTGACAAACTAATTGATCAAAAAGCCACAGTACTAAACTGGGCACTGTGTGAGAGTGTTGGTCGATCCACTAAGAGCGTTAACTTAACTACATTAGGCACATATACTGTGTTTGAAAACATTGATCGTTACCGCCTGGCTCTGGTTGAGCGAGCCGAAACTCAGCCAATGACTCAACCAGGTCGTCCCGAACTGCCAGATCAATATCGCCCAGACATGCCTGGTGGTGCAGGGGTGCAGTCTCAACCCGGCATGATTGGTCGTGGCCTCAACTGGTTGGATAAAAAAGCCAAAGCAGTGGGAGGAGCCCTCAGCAACTTTGGACATCAGTTTACTACTGATGTCACAAAAGAAAAACTCAAAATGAACTGGCAGCAGGCCGGCAAGCCCAGTGACTCAGATCAATTGGCCACATGGTTGGTTGGTCAAGGTGTGCCACAATCAGTTGTCACCAGTGTGTTTGGCAAGATGGGTATTCCTTACACTGCACCTGCCGCACAGGCAACAGCACAGCCTGCCGCTCCTGTAGGTCAAACCACTGCTCCGGCTGTGGGTGG
>Ga0114968_10003019_pt1 | contig 12716 bp, 11 predicted proteins | sample M_130807_EF_Meta_FD_87020 | JGI IMG/M metagenome (GOLD analysis project Ga0114968, IMG submission 87020) | Freshwater microbial communities from Lake Montjoie, Canada to study carbon cycling - M_130807_EF_MetaG | ecosystem: Environmental > Aquatic > Freshwater > Lake | place: Lake Montjoie... | reverse complement strand
GGAGGGCAGCCGATCGTCCTAGAGGGTGTGCACTATGCTTAAACAAAGCCACCACTTACAAATCGTCCAAATCCTTAGACAGCTAAATCCTGGGCTCATTAAATCGTGTCAGATCGCCTTTGGCGGAGGCACGGCAATCTCTTTGCTACATGACGAATATCGCCTTTCGACAGATATCGATTTTATGTGCTGCTCGCCGACGGGATACAAGGCCTTGCGTGAAATATTTTTCACAACATCTAGAAAAAAAAAGTTTCTCGGTGAGTTGACTGAGGTACGTGAATTCTCATCGGGAAAAGATTCCGTGCGCGGCGTTGTTAAAATCGACAATGGCACTCCAATCAAAATGGAGTTTGTTTTCGAGGCTCGCATGGTGTTTGAGCCATTTGCAACAAGATTAAGCAGCCTTGCTGGGCTTGAAAGTTTGCCCGTCTTAAGTACGACTGATCTTTTCACAGAAAAGCTCATGGCCAACATAGACCGAGGCATTGATACGGCATTTAACAGCCGCGATCTGATCGATCTGTGCATCATGCTTAAAGAGTCTGGCAAGATCCCCGACGATGCTATTCAGAAATTCCGTAACGCCTATGGGTTAAGCCGAGGGTTGCTTGCCACGCTAGAAAAAACCAAGGATTTATTGCGAGATTCGAACTACCTCAAGGTCTGTCTGAAAGCCATGCAGATCGACCCAAAATTCGAGAGCGTGGTCACCGAGCAGCTGGACAATGTCACCTTCCCATTTGACGAACGCGCAATCAGGTTTCGTCCGCAGGGCTGATTAATATTTTTTTAAAACCATCAAGCCAAACATGCAACATCGCCACTTAAAGCATCAACGCTATACGCTCGCAGCGATCGACGACGTGATCTCGCGCGGCAAGTGGAACGATTGGGCTGAGTTGCGTCGTGCTGTTTTGGACAATCGGGAGGTGTTTAACAAAGTAGTACAAGTTTGTCGCGCACATTTATCCGACCCTTATGCCCAGCGTTATCACTTTTGGATGAACTATGCCAAAGAACACAACACCACTGCCTGAATGGGAGCTGGTTTTATCGTCAGCCGCACGTCCTCAACAAATCTTGCCAGACGCCATACTAACGGGAGGCACGGCATCCGCGATCTATGCAGAGCACCGTTTTTCGCGCGATGCAGATTATGTCTTGACTGATTTGCGCAGTCGTTTCGACGATATCCTCAAGGTGCTTGAGTCAGTCGCAGGGTGCAAATCAGCGCAAGTGCAGCGCCCGGTGTTAATTCTTGACAGCCTAGATGGAATTGAACAAATGTGAGCGCATTCCCCACTCTAGGCGTAAGCCAGGGTGGGGTCGAGCGAACGGTGCTTTTTTAAAGCACCTTGTCTTTCTTTCTAGCATGTTCCTCGGTGCCTTGCGCATCGACATACGTGCGTACTGTTGCGAGCGTCGCGCGGCCCGCGCTGCTAACGAAATAAGCCCGATGCCAGAACATAGGTTTCCAATAGAATTTTGCCAAATGGTCCGTACTTGCGCCTTAACGTGACACTGTTCATAATACCAGTATGCAAATCGGCAATCGATTCCGTTGTTATCCATGCCCCGCGCAAGCCCAAACACTGCTTGCCTGGATCGGTTGCCAGCGCTTCATCTACAACGCCAAGGTGGGCGAGGATCGGTATTTCAGACGCTTTGCGCGTCAGTCACTGACCCACACTGGAGCGTTCGCACCCATCGATCAGCAGTACAGCCACTTCAAGACCGAACAGACACCGTGGCTCGGCGATGTGCCATCGCAGATTCTGCGCAACGGCGCGGTGCTGTGGAAACAGGCTTACGGGCGCTACTTCTCCAAGCTGGCAGGCAGACCTACGATCCAACGCAAGACTGGCGAGCAGTCGGTGTGGATCACAAGCGAACTCTTTACTTTTAAGCCGGTGGTGGACAAAGACACGGGTGAGATCAGCAGCCACACGCTGCATATCGGCACGCCCAAGTTTGCGCTGGGCCAGATTAAGTTCACCGCCCACAAGGTTTTCAAACCCGCTGCATCGATCCATATCAGCATCAATGCTGGGCGCTGGCATGTGTCGTTCAACTACGACGATGGCGTGCCTGAGCCCAGTGTGCAGGAAACGACCGAATACCTGATGCAGTTTACCGAGAGTGAGTTGGCTGCTGTCACAGTAGGACTAGACCGCGGGGTAAACATTCCGTTGGCCGCAAGCGATGGTCAGACGTTCGGGTTTACGGCCATCCAGGGCAAGCGCCTGTTGGCTCAAGAACGCTACAAGAAGCGCTGGCAGCGCCGTCAGGCGCGGCGCAGCAAAGGTTCAAAGAACTGGGCAAAGGCTAAACGCAAGGTGGCGCGCTATCAGCGGTATGGTGCTGACGTGCGCCGGGATATGGCGCACAAGACCAGCTTTAATCTGGCAACTGATCCGCGCTACAAGTTGTTTGTGTTTGAGGCGCTCAAGGTTGCGAATATGACCAAGCGTGCCAAGCCTAAACAAGATGAGCAAGGGCATTGGATCAAGAACGGTGCCGCAGCTAAGTCAGGGTTAAACAAAGCCATACTTGCCTCAACGTGGGGCAAGACCAAAGAGTTTCTAGGCTACAAAGCCCGCAGATTGGGCAAGCTCGCAATCGAAGCGCCAGCCTTCTATTCTTCGCAGGAGTGTGCCGCTTGCGGTCACATTCATTCAGACAACCGGGTTTCCCAAGCCGAGTTTGTCTGCCAACGCTGCAATCACACAGGCCATGCTGACCATAATGCCGCAGCCATCATCGCCAAGCGCGGTGTGCGGTTGGTGCTCAGTGGTGCGTGTGTGCAAAAGAAGAGTAAGAAGTGTGGAATCCTAAAAAACAAGGTAGGTGAGGTAATCTCCGAACCGGTGGCATCCGTGCCATCTACGCTTGGTGAGACAGAGGTAAGTCGTTTGGGTGGCAACACCCAAGCGCTCTGGTCGTTGACCCAAGAAACCCCCGCTACAGCTAAGGCTTAGCGGTGGGAGAGTTCATTCTTGCGCGCAAAGGCGGCCACGCTAAAGCTGCGTGCGGCGTCATTAAATCCTTTGGGGTCGTCTACAAATAAAGCGTGCCCGGGCTTTTCCATAATATTGACGGTGATCAACTCAGCGGGGCGCTTGGCCAGTAAGGCCTCGCCTTGTTCTTTCAACCACGGTCGTGCAATGTACAGAACCGGCACGTTTTGTTTTTCAAGCGTTTCGCGCCAATAGTCACGCGGGTAAGGTTGCTGCATGAGTTGGATCGCGGTCTTGGGTGGTACGCGCATGGCCGAATCCAGTACCGCCTGGGCTAACAACGGCGGCGGGGATTCGCGATAAATGTCTTTGCTAAAGGCGCGAAGGTAAGCTTCGCGTTTTTTTGGATCGTTCATGGTCTGCTGAAAATTCGACGAGCGTCCGCCTGGCGGTCGGCCTTCACCCACCGAGTTATCGATCAATATCAAGCCTCGCAAACCTTTCGGGTTGTAGTTGGCGAGATAGTCGAGTGATTCAAGCACGCCAAGCGACCAACCCGCCAAAATAAAGTTTTTGACTTTAGCGGCTTTCAAGAATTCGTCCATATCCTTCAGGCGTCTTTGCGGTGCATGCGACAGTGTTGTCAGCGCTGAGAGCCCCTGCGAGCGCGGGTCGAAGGCCAAAACTCTAAACTGATCTGACAGCGCCAGTAATTGTTGTTCAAACACGGCCGCGGGCATGACCCAGCCTGGGATAAAGACAAGTGTTCGTTCACCTTTACCTGCCTCAAGATAATGCAGACGGACCCCGTCTGAGGACGTGAAGTAATGGTGATGGATGGGGTTTGAGTGCGCCAGCCCGCTGAAGAGTAGGGCGAGCAGTAGGTAAACTTTGCTCGATAGCGTGGCAACACGGCTCATGGTTATCTCCGTAAAACGACATCGGGGACCAACAGTAAACTGTATGATAGTGCAGGACTAGATCGACGAGGATGCCTCTTAGGGGCTCTCAAAAAAATAAAAGAGAATCAAATGATAGACGTCAGTGGCAAGACCAAACTGTATGGCATTGTGGCCGATCCGATCGGACAGGTGAAAGCCCCCGAAATGATGCGCAAGGTGTTTGAGCAGCGTGGCATTGATGGCGTGCTGATGCCTATGCATGTCGCGCCCAAAGATTTGCCCGCCTTTACGCAAGCCTTGCGCGGCATTCAAAACTTTGGTGGCATGGTCGTGACTGTACCGCACAAGACGACGATTGGCGTGCTGTGTGATGAGATCACGGCTGCGGCGCGTACGGTAGGTGCAGTCAATATTGTGCGACGTGATCCCGATGGACGCTTGTTTGGTGATATTTTGGATGGCCGTGGTTTTGTAGCTGGCTTGCGCTTGCATGGCATTGAACCCAAGGGTAAAAAAATCTTGTTAGCGGGAGCGGGTGGGGCGGCCAACGCCATCGCCTTCGCGTTAGCTGAGGCCGGTGCTACACAGTTGGCGGTCTATAACCGTTCAGCCGATAAAGTGCGGGCCATGTTTGCGCGGTTGGGGTCGGTCTATCCGCAAGTTGAACTGGTACTAGGGACCCGCGATCCACAAGGGTACGACTTGATTATTAACGCAACCTCTTTGGGGATGGCGAGCGCCGATCCACTGCCGCTTGATGCGCATTTATTGAAAGCAGAACAAACGGTAGCCGAGATCATCATGGCGCCTGCGCTGACGCCGTTACTTGCTGCTGCACAAGCCAAAGGCTGTCGTATTCAGTACGGCTCGCCCATGCTAGCGTGTCAGATTGAATTGATGGCTGATTTTATGGGGGCAAAATAATGCAGACGTACGATTACGTGATCGTGGGTGGTGGTACCGCTGCCTGTATTTTGGCCAATCGTTTGACCGCAGATGGTCGTCATTCTGTGCTGATGCTCGAAGCCGGTGGCGAACCCAAAAGCATGTGGATCAATATCCCGGCCGGGTTTACTAAGCTGCTCAATGATCCCGCCTATAACTGGCGCTTTGAGACTCAGCCTGAAAAAAATACCTATGATCGTACGATTGCCATCCCACGCGGCAAGGGCTTAGGTGGCTCGAGCTTGATCAATGGCATGATCTACGTGCATGGGCAGCGTGAAGATTACGACCACTGGGCAGATTTGGGGGCGACCGGTTGGTCTTCTAAAGAATTGATGCCTTACTTTGCCAAGCTTGAAACCTATCTGAAAGGCGGTGCGCAGCGGGGCAAAAGTGGCCCGATGCATATCCACCAGGTGACTGAGCGCTATCCCTTGGTCGATGCGTTAATGAAGGCCGCTGTGCAAGATGGCCAGCCTTTAAACGAAGACTACAACGGCGAAGATCAAGAAGGCTTTGGTTATTATCAGGTCGAGCAAAAAGATGGTCGACGCTGGAGCGCGTTTGATGGCTATTTGAAACCGGTTCGACACCGCAAAAACTTAACGGTGCATACCCGTGCCCACGTCACCCGCGTCAATGTCGAGGCGGGGGTTTGCACCGGAGTGACGTATCAACAAAAAGGCGAGCTCTTTACCGTGCGTGCCGCACGTGAGGTGATTTTGTCTGCTGGCGCTGTGCAAACGCCGCAGATCTTAGAGCTATCAGGCATTGGTGATCCTGCGGTGTTGCAACGCTTCGAGATCCCAGTCGTGCATGCGGCCAAGCGTGTGGGCGAAAACTATATCGATCATTACGCCACGCGTATGAACTGGCGTGTCAAAAATACGCAAACACTGAACGAATTGGCGCAAGGCTGGCGTGTGGGGCTGGCGGTGTTGCAATATTTTGCGACACGTAAAGGGATTTTGTCGTTGGGAACAGGTTTGGCGCATGGTTTTGTGAAAACGCGCGCTGCGTTGCGCACACCCGATGTGCAATATTTTTTCATGCATGCAACCTATGCCAATGCAGCCATTCGTAAATTGGATAAGTTTCCGGGGATGACAATGGCGGTATCGGGGTTACGCCCAACCTCGCAAGGTAGTATTCATATCCAATCTAAGGATCCGCTTGTCGGGCCTGCGATTAGACCTAATTTTTTAGCCAACACCGAAGATCAGCAGGCGCTTATTGACGGCATGAAAATTGCCCGCCGGATTGTCGAACGCCCGGCGTTGGCCAACTACATTGAGTCTGAAATGAGCCCAGGCGCTCGTGTCTTAACTGACGAACAATGGTTGCATTTCGCGCGCGAGAATGGGCAGACGACGTATCACCCGATTGCCACCTGCCGGATGGGTTCTGATGATGAGGCGGTGGTCGATACTCGCTTACGATTTAAAGGTCTGCGTGGGTTGCGCGTGGTCGATGCTTCAGTGTTCAGGGCGATGGTGTCGGGCAATACGCAGGCGGCCGTGATGATGGTGGCCGAGCGTGGTGCAGATTTGATTCTTGAAGATGCAGCGAAGAATTAGGCAGGTAAAGTGAGATAGTGCAAAGCTAAAGTTTTAAAGGCTTCGACGCTGGGGTCTTTGTTTGGCAATTCTTGTGCGATGATGTCACCCACGCTTTCAGCGAGTGAGTGGGCAAGCTTCGCATCTAAAAATAACAAACGCGAGCGCCGTGCAAGTACGTCTTCGACTGTGCGGGCGTATTCGTGGCGCACGGCAAAGCGCACCATGGCCTCGGTGAGGCCGCCACCCAGGTGACGTTCGGCGCCAGGCAACTGAGCAACCTCAGCGGCCTCGTCGCCATAAGCTTTTAAACCGGGTGCCTCGTACATGGGGTGATCAACCTTGCGACCCGTTTGTGCACCGACTAAGGTTAGGTTGGCAGTGACGCAGGCTTGGCGTTCAGGCAAAAGCTTGGCGTCCACACAGTGCTTTAAAACGTCTTCTGCCATGGCGCGATAGGTGGTCCATTTACCGCCGGTCACGGTCACCATCTTGCTTTTGCTGATGAGCACGGTGTGCTCGCGGCTAATCGCTTTGGTGTTTCCGTGCTCATCTTTTGGTGGTTTGACCAAGGGTCTTAGCCCAACCCAAATACTTTTTATATCTGCTCGCTTGGGCGCGCGCGTGAGGTAGCGGGCCGACTCGCGCAAAATAAACGCAAGTTCTTCTGCATAAGGATCAGGCTCGCGGCTTAAATCGTGGCGCGGCGTATCGGTGGTGCCGATAATGACTTTGCCTAGCCACGGCACTGCAAACAGAACGCGTCCATCTTCAGTGTGCGGCACAATGATCGCGTGCTCACCCGCTAAAAATTCGCGATCGACGACGACGTGTACCCCTTGGCTGGGTGCGACCATCGCCACGCTTTGAATACTCGCCGCGGCGTCATCTTTTTGTCGTAACGCATCGACCCAGACTCCGGCGGCATTAACAACGCAGTTGGCTTTAATTGTGTAGATTTGTTGCGTTTCGTGGTCTTGCGCAAGTAAGCCCGTGATTTGACCCTTGTGATCTTGTGCAGATGAGCTGATGCCTAGACCATCGCTGTGCGTCAGTTCAAGTGCGCTGCAATAGTTAACCAGCAAGGCGCCGCGCTGTGCGGCGGTGCGTGCCAGCGCTAAGGCCAGGCGCGCATCGTCAAATTGGCCATCCCAGTATTTGACTGAACCTTTTAAGCCCTTGGTATGAAGATTAGGAACGTGTTTGAGCGTCTCATGTGCACCCCAAAAGCGCGTGCGGCCTAAGCTGCGTTTGCCGGATAGCGCGTCGTACAACAATAAACCGACGCCGTAAAAGGGGATTTCCCAAAACTTGTAGCAAGGCAAAATAAAGGATAGAGGTTGCGCTAAGTGCGCCGCGTTATGCAACAAGGTTGTGCGTTCGTGCAATGCTTCATAAACTAAAGACACGTTGCCTTGCGCAAGATAACGTACACCGCCATGTACCAACTTGGTTGAACGCGAAGAGGTACCTTTTGCAAAGTCGGTCGCGTCAATCAGTACGACAGAGTAGCCACGCGAGGCTGCATCAAGCGCTAAGCCCAAGCCCGTGGCGCCTCCTCCAATAATGGCTAGATCGTAGGTTTTGTCTTCAGCCAGACGCGCTAGCAGTTGTGCGCGATCAGTCCGAAGTGGTGTTCTTGCTGTTTGGTGGCTGGGCTGAGTCGTTTGCGATGCTAGGTCGGTATACGGTTGTGTCTGCGGTGCTTGTTGGACTTTCGGTGCCATCAATTTGCCCAGCCTTTTGCGCGTTCGAGTGCTTGATGCCATCTTGCCATTTTTGCATCGCGGTCGGCAGACGCCATGCTGGGCTCGAATCTGTGGTCAACCGACCATTGCGTAGCGATGTCTTGGGTGCTTGACCACAAGCCAACAGCCAAGCCTGCCAGATAGGCCGCGCCGAGTGCTGTGGTTTCGGTGACCTTTGGGCGTACAACCGGTACGCCCAGAAAGTCTGCCTGTATCTGCATCAGTAAATTATTGTTTGACGCGCCGCCGTCTACGCGTAATTCGGCCAGTGCAATCCCCGAGTCTTTTGCCATGGCCGTAAACACATCGGCCACCTGCAGCGCAATCGCTTCAAGTGCTGCGCGGGCAATGTGGGCTTTAGTGGTGCCGCGCGTCATGCCAACGAGTGTGCCACGAGCATTGCCATCCCAGATGGGTGCGCCCAAGCCGGTAAAGGCGGGTACCAGGTAGGTGTCGGCGACGTCGGGCACGCTCGCAGCCAAGGCCTCGACCTCAGACGCTGACGCAATTATGTTTAAACCGTCGCGTAGCCATTGGATGGTGGCACCACCCATGAACACCGAGGCCTCTAGGCAGTAGGTCGTGGCGAGCGTTTGACCGAGGCGCTGCGCGATTTCACGTTGAATCGTACCGGTGGGCTGAGTTGGAGCGGACAAAGGTGCTGCAGCTTCAAGGCGTTGCCAACCGACCGTTGTGAGTAATTTGTTTTGACTGACGACTGGCTGATGCCCAGTGTTCAGCAGCATGAAGCAACCGGTGCCATAGGTGTTCTTGGCCATACCTGGTTCGAAACAGGCTTGGCCGAAGGTTGCCGCTTGTTGATCACCGATCATTGAGGCGATCGGGATGGCACGTCCAAAGAGGCTTGGATCGGTGTGCGCCACAATACCTGAACTCGGCACCACTGTCGGTAAGACCGAGCGCGGAATCCTGAGTAAGGCAAGTAATGCGTCATCCCAGGCGAGAGTATGTAAATTGAACAGCAGCGTGCGCGAGGCATTGCTGGGGTCTGTGACGTGCGTCTGGCCCCTAGTCAGGTTCCAGACAAGCCAACTATCGACTGTGCCAAAGGCGAGTTCGCCACGCTCGGCACGTGCTCGTGCACCTGGGATATTGTCGAGTAGCCAGGCCAGTTTGGTACCTGAAAAATAAGCGTCTAAGACCAAACCGGTTTTTTCTTGGATCAAGGCCTGATGGCCTTGTTGCCTTAACGCGTTGCAGTGTTCAACCGTACGACGGTCTTGCCAAACAATCGCGTTGGCAAGCGGAAGGCCGGTTGTACGATCCCATAAAACGGTGGTTTCGCGTTGATTGGTGATGGCGATTGCCGCGACGCTGTCGGTCGTTCCGACGGGACTCAGTACGTCTTCGAGCACCCGTAACTGTGTTTGCCAAATTTCAAGCGCGTCATGTTCAACCCAACCGGGCTGTGGAAAAATTTGTTTGAATTCGCTTTGAGCGGTGCGCACGCTTTGGCCTTGCGCATTGAACAAAATCGCGCGAGAGCTTGTGGTGCCTTGATCGAGTGCGAGGATGTGGGTCATAGAGCGTATTTGTTGTCACTAAACATTTGTTGTCACTAAACATTACCCGCCACTCGGAAGCCGCAATTACTCGACGTGGTTGAGGGCGTGTTCGCACCTCTTGCTGCAAGTCGATAGCGATTGCAATAGGAGTCGTGGCATAAAAAAGATCCACCCCGCATTGAACGTTTGCCCGTTGGAATGGCATACAGAGGGTTCTCGACACTAGTGCTGACATGATAGTCCGAACTAAACCAGTCGGCGCACCATTCCCAGACATTGCCGACGGTGTTGAAAAGTCCGAAGCCATTTGGCTGATAGCTCTGCGCCGCCTGCGGTTCTGGTTGCCAACCTTCGCGCGGTGCATTTGGAAACTCACCCTGCCAAATATTACAAGGCAAGGGTTGGTTCATCTCAAACGTGTCACCCCAGGCATAGCGTTTCTCAGGGAGTCCGCCGCGTGCCGCGCACTCCCATTGCGCCTCAGTTGGCAGGCTGACCCCGGCCCAGGCGCAGTAGGCCTGGGCGTCATGCCAGGAAATGTGTACGACAGGGTGCTCAGGAATGGTCAGGTGAGTTGAGCCCGGACCAGACGGACGTTGCCAACACGCGTCTGGAAGATCGACCCACCATACGAGCTCTTTTGAAACTGGAACGACAGTGTTTTTTAGAGACTGAGAGAGTTGCAAATAAAAAACAAAGGATGAGCCTAGCCGCTCTGCTTCAGTGACATATTGCGTCTCGCGCACAAACTGATTGAATTGACGATTGGTGACTGTCGTAGCGGCGATCCGAAAGGCGTCGAGTTTGACTAAGCGTGCCGGACCTTCGCCGTCATCTTGAAAACCGATGAGCTCATTGGTGCCCATCACAAAAGAGTTGCCTGCGATTTCGATTAAGTCGCTGTGCTGTTGTGCGTGAGCGGCAGTCGTGCCGGCGTGGGCTGTTGAGACGACACGTTCATCGGAGGTAAGGCGCTCGGTGGTTGGTAATGCGTCTGCTCGCGGTAAAGACCGCTGCACCGAGCAGCAGGCTTTATGTTGCATTTAGTCTTTTTCCCAAAAAGCGCGCGTGACACCTTGGCTACTCATGAGTTCGACAATTTTGTCGCGCGGCAGCACGCCGCAGCGCTTGGCCCACGCCTCGTATTGAAGTGCCATCTCTGTGACGCGTTCAGGATGTATCGCCGACAAATCATTGAGCTCGGTACGGTCGGCCTCCATGTCGTACAGCTCCCAGTCGCAAGGGTAACGCTTCACCAACTTCCATTTGCCGACTCGGATGGCCGCGTTGCCTTCATGCTCCCAAAACATCGGTGGCCGTTCGGTGGTGTCACCCTTGAAAGCGCTGGTTAATGAGTGCCCTTCGAGCGCGGCAATTTGATGCCCTGCATGCTGTTCGGGGTAAGGTGTCTGGGTGATGTCAAGAATGGTTGCCATAATGTCAGGCAAGTACCCTGGCGAATGTCTGACGGCACCTCGGTCAGAGATGCCTGTTGGCCAATGCATAATGAGCGGCGTGGCAACGCCGCCCTCGTGAATCCAGTGTTTGTAAAGCCTGAAAGGTGTGTTTGACAGGTTGGCCCAGGCCGGGCCGTAACTTTGATAGGTATCTTCGGGGCCCGGCATCAGCGAGGTGTCATTACCAAAATGCACTGGCTTACCGTCGCGTGTCTTGGCACGGGCGATCATGAGCTTATCAACCAGCTCATCGATCGACACGCCTTCGGGGATGTCTTCTGCGCAAGCGCCATTATCTGACATAAAGATCACCAGCGTATTATCAAGCTCACCGGCCTCTTCGATGGCTTGCAAAATACGGCCGATGCCTTGATCCATTCTGTCGATTTGCGCGGCATAGACTTCCATACAGCGTAGCAACCAGGCTTTTTGTTCGGCGTCTTCCCAGCTCGGTTGGGTGGGGTCGCGGTCGGTCAGCGGCCATGAGTCTTTTAGGATGCCAGACTTGACCAGCCGCTCGAGTCGCTCTTTGCGCAGGGTATCCCAGCCGCTATCAAACCGCCCTTTATATTTTTGGATGTCTTCTTCGTGGGCGTGCAACGGCCAATGCGGTGCGGTGTAGGCCACGTAAGTAAAAAATGGTTGAGCAGGGGACGAAGCGTAGTGTTGCTTAATGTAAGTGACAGCTTGGTCGCTGATCGCGTCGGTATAAAAGAAATTTTTATCATCGCGAGCCTCATGCTCGGCATTTTTATTGTCGCGTGTCAGCGTGTTGGGATCGTAAAAACTGCCTGCCCCGATGATCGTGCCAAAAAATTCATCAAAGCCTCGTTGTTTGGGCCATGAATTGGTCGGTTCGCGCAAATTGCTTGACACGTGCCACTTACCACTCATATAGGTTTTGTAATGGCTCGCCTTTAAGGCTTCTGGAATCGTCACACAGCGCTGATTTAGATTGCCCGCGTACCCTTCGGGGCCGCTGTCATAGGTCAAGATTCCGATGCCGGTCTGATGCGGATGCAAGCCCGTCATGAGCGAGGCGCGTGAGGGGCTGCAGCGAGCCGTGTTGTAGAACTGTGAAAAGCGTAAACCGCCAGCGGCCAGGCGATCCAAGTTGGGTGTTTCAATCTCGCCGCCATAGCAGCCGATATCAGAAAAACCCATGTCATCATTTAGGATCAAGACAATATTTGGTTTCTTACTCATGGCAATCCTGTATTTAAAAAAGGCTAAAGACGCTGACCTGTCAGAGGGTCAAACAAATGCACGGTTACGGGCTGACAACTGACTTTAATCATTTCATTTTCTTTAATCAGCTGAGTGTGCGGTAGCTTCATTTTGATAGGTTGTTGGTCTATCAACAACGCGACCGTCATGCTGTCACCCAAATCTTCAATGAGTTCAACTGTTGCGCTCACGCCCTCGGCACTTGGCGTTAAATCAGAAGGTCGAACCCCAAAGATCACTTCGCGTGATGCAGCCGTGCTCTGTTCGATTTCAAGGCTATCACCATTTTTAAAGGTGATGGTTGAGCCTTGCCATTGGGCGGCAAGCAGGTTCATGGGTGGGCTGCCAATAAAACTGGCAACGGTCAACGTGGCAGGGCGAGCAAAGATATTTCT